>Ga0307947_1001790_pt1:0-15000 | contig 17114 bp, 21 predicted proteins | sample OrgLakmetagen232_FD_201840 | JGI IMG/M metagenome (GOLD analysis project Ga0307947, IMG submission 201840) | Saline water microbial communities from Organic Lake, Antarctica - #232 | ecosystem: Environmental > Aquatic > Non-marine Saline and Alkaline > Saline | place: Antarctica: Organic...
CTACTAACGGCTAACCTAGGATCCCCTCACCACCTAAAACGCCCCACACAAGCCACAAGAGCAACTACCCCCCCCACCCAGACCACGGCACCTACCACACACAACAAAACCAAACATGCACCTGGTGATAATTAGAGCGTTTGCTGTTGTGTTCTCTCGGATGAGTTTCAGAATAAGGTGTCCAGTACTCCAAGTGTCTCTCCCTGAGGTCTACGACAAAACAGCTGAGATCAATGGGTTCACAGTTTTGCAGCTTCTGTTTGAAGATATACGAATGCGTCAGATCGTTCATGGCAGAAAGATTATGGGCTGACCAGCGCAATCATTGGACCGTGTACTCAGCTGCATGTCAGCATTTAAAACATTTTCCATTGTGTAGCTGTCGGATTTAGTCAAATTTTTGTACAGCCGCATCGCCGCGCGAAACCAAATGAACTCTAGGGGTTCCAATCCACACTTGCGCATGACACACCATGAAGGCGTGTTTAGGAGCAAGAGGAGTGCCACTGGCTGCAGCTAGGCTTCATGCTGCCGGCAGTTCGCCCGCAATCCTGTCACAACCCTGTGATCATGCCTGTGGCTGACGACAGTGGCAATTGTATGACAAGTCGAAGATTGATCTCCAGTTGAGCTTGCTTTGCCTGGTCTGGTTCAATAAGTTGCTTATTGGAATATTGGAATGCCATTAATTGGCGTGATGATCCTAACACTTAAAGAAAGAAGAGAAACGCAGATCGTGTAAAGAACATTACCGGCATGGATTAGGAAAGGATGTTGCTTTGTGTTTTGCTTCGCCCAATGGATGCAGAGACACACAACATCCCATCTGGAGCAGGAGTCTTTTTTTGTATTTTCTCCTTTTTGTGTGGCACAGTGGGATGCTGTATGGCTCAACCCATAACATTGCTGAAGGTGTTTACACCATAGTGTTATTTTACTATAAAGAAACGAGTCTTCTGGCTGTGCTAGTGCTACCTATACCCAGGATTCGGCCTTGTGGTGGTCTGTACCTTGTCGGATAAGCCACAAGAAACACACCTTAAGTCCTATTCTGGGTGTGGGAAATGGCGCTAAACTGGACGGCTACTATGCTACTACTGAGAAAACTGGGGAAGCGGCTACAACCACCCACAAATTCCGTCATGTCGTCATCTGTTGGACTGCAACCGTCAATGTGTTTCGTTATTAGCTCCCTGCAACAGCTAGCTGCACAAATACCTAGACAAGTTCTGAGTCAGTGCTACGGAAGCCCCATACCCAACAGCCCTAGAGCACTTCCTGCAGCATGTTTTGGAGGCCAGCTAGGCACAGACTGATGATTCCAGTACACAGGAAGGCACACAATGTGTATGCCACAAAAGCACAGATGGCCCAAGCTAGTACTCGTTTTCAAAGCCTGTTGTTGTGAGAAGATGGCAAGGAGCCCCTTCTGTCCTTGGCAATTCATATCAATCTCAAGCAGCCTACAGCTCCTCCTCTTCCTCTTCGTTGTTTACACTCAACTTGTCAATTGCGACTTTAATGAGGCCGGCATCTGCGGAGGAAGCGCTGTTGAGAGAGAGTGCTGTCTCGAGCTGGCGTTGTGCCGCCCCCAGATTGCCCAAGCGCTTGTAGAGCTTGCCCATCTGCAATGCAGCAAGTAAGCAGCCGAGCTCCCAACTATTGAAAGAACATTCTGCTGCACTTCTGCACCATCTGCAACATGGCACACTGTGTTAAAACTGGAATCCACACTGCAAATGCATGATCAGCAGCACATTATATATTGACATTATTGTACGAGACAGTATCAGTGTGAACACAATCGGTGCGGCTTGGGCGTCCTCTTTTTTGGGCGGTTGCAACACACTATTATGCATCCATGTTGCTGACCAGATCCATTACTAAGTCAGTATGAAGTAAGGTTTGATTATGTGGGGAGAGAAAGGTCTTCACTGCTTGCACGGTTTTTGATTTAAGGGCTGTGGGCAGGAATTCAGCACTAGCGTGGATATGCACCCAGTGTGATCTGGCCAGCCTTGTACGTTGTATGTGCCTTTTATCCACATTTTGCATAGATAGTTGCCTTTCTAATTGGAGGCAAGGCCATCCTCACCTGGAAGTACACAGACGCCTCCCCAGGAGCAATGGACATCAAAGCCTCAAGCTCAGCAATGGCACGTACCACGCCTACATCTGTGTTACTAGCCGCCAGCACACCAGCCTTTTCATAACGAGCCAGAGGGTTCCGAGGATCCAAGTCCACGGCTTCCTGAATGCCAAGGAAGTGTGGTCCAGGAGGAAGGGGGGACATGCTTACAAAGAAGTGAGCGCGGAGATGACACTCTCAGTCTAGTGCACTTCCTAGCCAAGTCCCAGCATGCCATTGCCCAGTTGGAAGCATCAAGGATAAGAACTTGTTTGAACGACTGAAGTGGAGCACAGGCCTTTTTACGAGCTTCAAGCATGTATATATTCCAAGCAGTAATGTAAGCACCGCCTGATCAAATTTCTAAACCCTGATTTGATTGATTCAAAACACTCAAAATGGATGGATGCCATTAGGGTTGCCCCGAGTGTAACAAACAGAGATACTCAGGGCTGGCCAGAACCATATATATGCGGTGTATATACCGTATCCTTGGCAGGGATATCACAAAAATATACGGTCATATCTGTGTATATATACGGTCCTCGCCAACCCTAGCGGTACTACAACCAACAGCATCATTCAAAGAGAGCCCTACGCATCAACACCTAAGCCAACCCTAGAGGTACTACAACCAACAGCATCATTCAAAGAGAGCCCTACGCATCAACACCAAAGATGTGATTTTTTGGCCAATAACCATCTTTGTTACGGTCAGCAACACACCAAAGTTGCGGATACAACACCATCATCATACAATGCTTGCGCCTTCACGCACTCCACCACCACCTGACGCCCTCGTCTCACCTGCAGCTTGGTCAGTGCGTTGCCGAGGATGTTTTGCTTGGCCAGGGCCATGCCCCAGTAGCAGCGTAGCACTGAGGACTGGGGGTTGACTAGAGCTGCACTCTTGAAGTGCACCAGCGCTACATCGTACTTCTCTTGCCGGAAGTACAGTTGGCCCATGCCATACCTGAGAGAAAGGAGATTGGAAACACAGTCGGGTGGAGCCCTGGAAGCCTGACAGCCGCACGGCTCACGGCTTTGAGCTTTAGAAGCCTGGCACACAGTTGATCGATTATACAGTTTAACGATGGTACAGTTCAACGATGCAAGCCTGGCACACAGTTGATCATTCGATGGTAACAGAGGAAACAGTTAGCGCTGGTGAACGCCATGTTCATGTCAACTTGGCATCATGATAGCAGCAGGTTGGTGTTGCAGCGAGTTCGGACAGGTACAAATGTAACGATGGCAGTGCAGTTGTGCTGCTGAACCAGAGAAGTGGCCCCACGCCATATCTGCGCAGCGTCTCTGCAATTCAATTAAAGCGTAGCCTGGAGTGGGTTCTGTGCAGCACTGAACGGGGGCGCTGCCTGAACACGCAGCATTGCAGCAACATCACAGAGTGCCCCTGTAGCAAGTCAGGGTGTGCTGTGCGCCTTGTGTGCTCGCCCCAACAAAGGAAGGGCCCACAAAGCTCAACTTGCGAATGCAGCCTCTGTCTTCAATATTTGTCCCCCCCATCATTTCTAGCCAGGTGCCTCACATAGCGTTGTAGTGCCGGCCATCAAAGCGCAGGGCGTTCCGGTAGCATGTGAGAGCAGTGTCCAGGTCGTCATTGGCTGCATGCTCATGCCCGCTCAGTGTGTAGGCGTAGCTGCAAAGAAAAAAGATACACACAAGCGTTGCAGTTGAGCGGCAAACAATACATACGCAAGAAGCTGAGCATGGACACTTTGCACATCAGGGTGCTTTTGTCACACCCTTATTGTATGAATCAAGTCCTCGTGCTTGGAAAGCGTTGGTTCCTAGGGCCTGCATTGCTGCAAAGGCTATTGCACCCTAGAGTCAGACTGCCACCCATTGGCAAGTGTCAACAACAGTTTCCTACCGTAAGAACCCAAGGCACCAGGGTTATTAGAACGTCAGCTATGTGGACACGCAACCTCAGCCACTTTTTGTCCAAGATACAGTGCAGTCCACAAAACGCACGTGAACGAGGCGTCCAGCTGCAGTGCTCGCTCAAACAGCTTGAGGGCCGCTTCGTGCTCTTTTTGCAGGCTGAAGAAGTTTCCCAGGACACACCAGGTCTGCAATAGAAGGGCAACGACGTTTAACCTTTCATGTGCTAGTGCAAGAAGGATAAGGACTGCTGCAAGTGCATGCTGTGGCTCGCTACTGATACCGCTGGGCCTATGAGTGCTTAACTATCAAAACAGTACTCTATAACAGGATGGGTACGCATGTTTCAATGATTCGTACGTAAACCACGCACATATCGGACAACATTCATTCGTATGCGCATATGCCCACCCTGCGCCTAGACTTGCATACCTGCATCAGCATACCTACACTCCCATACCTACACTCGCGTACCTGCACGAGCATATGCCCACCCTTTGCCTAGGCTCGCACTTCCACCACCCCCACCCCCACCCACCTGAGGAGCCATCCTGTCGATGGCCACGAGGTCTTGTGCTAGGTAAGACAGGTCGGTGTCCCTTTTAAGGTGCCACAGCACTGTGCTATACACCTCCATGCCCTCCACATGCTGCTTATCGAGCTGTGAACAGACCAGGTGAAAACGTGACCAAGAGGTGAGGCATAGCGAGGGAACAAGCAGGGCAGACACACCCAGGTTTCAGGTAAGAAGCACGCCCCCTGTACCAAGTCAAAGGGAGCAAAACATCCCCCAGCGCAGGCGCGCTCGTACCAAGGTTCCTCAGAAGCGTGCATGCAGTTGCATCCACCTATTTTTGAACAGCTCTGACGACAACTCACAATTCATATTCACAAATGACGTCGCCAAAGGGCATCATGCTCTGGTGCCGTTGGCGCCAAACCGTACCAAACACTCTATGAATAAAGGGTTATCATAAGGTGTACACGCTGCTCAGGAGCATTCACAAAGCAGCTAGCTTTCATTCCAGAGGCTGCAAGTACAGCACAGTGATCAATCTGAGATCAGTGAGTACAAGAAAGGGGCATGGCACAAGTAAAATGTCATGGGACCAAGCCGCCCACCTGCCGTGCGCTCTCAAATGCGTGGGCAGCCTGGCTGTAGTCCATGCGCTCAAAATAGGCCCGTGCCATTTGACAGCATACCCATGGTGTACGCGCTTGGTGCGACATAAGACTGCGTGGTAGGGGTGGCAGGCAGGCAGGTGCGAGTGTGTGTATGTGTATATGTTTGTGCGTGTGTGTGCGTGTGTGAGCAGATAAGTGTGCTCTTAGTGTGCGTTGCGTAGAAGTTGCATCAGCTTGTGCGCAATGATGCATGGGAACCTGTGTGCATGCGCAGATGTGCTTGTATGTGTGTAGTAAACCAGTAAACCTATATTTAGTTTGCACGGTGTGCATCATCCTCAAGGAAAAACACAGCTGGCACAAGTGCACTTTTAAACAATTTTGAAGCTTTTGGAGCGCTGCTAAAAGCAGCAATTTCGCCCAAATCCTCAGTCCTCTATTCAAGGACCAAACACAGGGTGCAACTTAATGGAAAGTTTACCGGCATCATCATTTGCACTTTAATGTGCACGTGCGTATGTAGTGTTTATTTTGAACATATGTGTGCGCACACACCTTTGAAAGGACTGCAGCGCCTCTGTGCATCGGTACATGGCTAAGTGTAGGTGACCTTGGTACGCAGGCTGCAGTAAGGCCATGCAGCACATCTGCACGCACGTGCACATGAGAAGCTGTTCAACACGCTCAGCATGTGTGTCGGAAAGGAGTTCTAGTGATAGGCTTCATTTGGACATACGTGCACTTTTTAATATCATACAACATAGGCACTTAATATCATTCAAAGGCATAGGCACTTTATATCGTACAACATAGACATAGGCACTTTATATCATGCAACATAGGCACGCTACTTCATAGACGGGCCAAACCAGATAGAAAAGGCCAGGTACCTCATTTGATCTCCTTCCTCCTTTTATTCCTTCATTCCCCACCATCCCACAATACACACTCAATTGTTTACAACTATAAATGCTGCTGCTGATCTCCCTCAACTATCTTTAATTTTTACCACACACACAACAGGGTAAAGTACTCCAAGTAATCTTTAGATAATACATTGTTGCTTGCGATAATGGGTCTGCACCAAGTCAAACCATCTTGTACTTAGCAACTCAGTGAGCTGTACCAGGAACTCATTGCAAAATCATTATGAACAAATACAAATGCTTGATCTAGGTACAGAGACTGCACACACTTTGAGCCTGTGGCAAAGCAGTGCATGTGTGCCAGCGCACTTTTGGAGTCAGACAAGGCACTGGATAGATAAGTACACCCTCCTGGATAAGAGGAGGCCTCGTTCAAAATAAGCAGCTCTTACCAGCTACACAACTTCCTCTTCCTCATTCCTACGGTACCACATGATGCATCACATACTGCATCTCTGGCCGATACCATATCAAACCTTGCTGCTTGACTAACTACCATGCTACCATTCGATTCCACAACTCCCTACCCCTACACTGCCAGTCCTGTACAGGGGCACGCAGCCCTACCTTCACAGCTACCACTTGGATTCACTTGCAGTAACCACAAACCAGATGCCAGACGTCTAGTTGTTTAGAGCCGTGCATACATACATAGGGTTGACCAGGATCGTATATATATAAACAGTATATATACGGTATTTTTGGCAGAGAAATCACCAAAAATACGGTCATATACGGTGTATATACATGGTTCCGGCCAACCCTATACATACACACACGCTTTGCACTTAAGAGGCTTTCCTGGCTGTTATTCTGTGCGCACAGACATCAATCTCTTGTAAACTAAGGGTGGTGAAATCAAGTCAACATGTCGATTATGTGAAGTCGTGGTGGCATGAAAAGGTAGCTCAAGTTAGCCTTCTATCTCATGAAAAGGTAGCTCATGAAAAGGTAGCTTAAGCTAACCTTCTATGTAATGTCGTGGTGGCATGAAAAGGTAGCTCAAGTTAACCTTGCTGACGTGCCCTTACCTGGCCATGCGTATCCAAAACGTCCCTATGTCCTCTTTCTGCCATGGCTGCTCCACGGCCTGCAGGTCCGTTCACACAGACACGCACTTGTTAGGACCAGAAACATCAAACATAAACACACAACACACAGCCACACAGCAGGAAGCACCTAACAAGCTAAGAAACCAAAAAAGGTCGTACAGAGTGGGCGTCTGATGCGGTTGGCAGATAAGAAAGCCACAGCAGCTGTGAATTGGGGTGTGTGTGCGTGTGAATGTGAATGTGAGTTCAAGCATTGCACACGTTGTTACATACTTTATCATCTCTTTCCAGGCAAACAAAACAAGTGTTGACCCACAACTTGCTGGTACGTCGATTGCAGAGATGGCGTGGAGAAGAAAACGCACCTTTCAATTAAACTTGCGCATGCTTTAACACAGCTTAGCCCTCCTCTTTCCACCCTCCCTCTTGCTAACCGGAATCACTTACCCTTGTCCCTTTTCCAAATGAGTTGAGATTAAGTGATACACAATCAAATTTAACTGTATACATACTCAAACCCACCCACACATGACCATCACAATGGCCCACTCACGTGACTACAACGTGCACAAACCCATACTACTCCATCCCACCTGGGACAGCTTGCACAAACGACGTGCTTGGCATGCAGCCCGGCTGATACGCTAGCTTCGCATCAAAAGTGGTCTGTGTGTGAGACGGTAAAGGCGGGGGGTACAGAGGATCTGGCTGGTTCTGGGCGTTCTGGCTGAAGCCACCAAAGCCGTCCAAAGACCGCATGGCTCCATGTGGCTGCTGCTGCTGCTGCTGCTGCTGCTGTGGATAATGCTGCTGGTGGTGCAGATGCGGGTGAGAGGGGTTGAGGAACGTGACTGCTGCTCCTGTGTGAAGACAGAGGGGACAATGAGGGGAGGAAGAATAAGAGACGAGGGGACTAAATAAAGATACATATACGTACATATACAGAGAACAGGAGAGTGAGAGAGAGATGATATATATACAGAGAAAGAGAGAGAGAGAGAGAGAGAGAGAGAAAAGAGAGAGAGAGAGAGCTTTTGAGTTGGCTATCCTAGCACTTTTTATTGTTGTGCATCTTTGTGTGTGTGCGTGTGTGTGTGTGTGCGCATGCGTGTGCGTGCGTGTCTGCACGCGTGTGTGCGAGCTGGGGAGCACCACGAATTTGCAGCACATGTGGCAGGGCCAGAGCCAGTTGCGAATGGAAGCCTCGCCTTCATCGACACATCTCTTGAAGGGGGTACCTTGTAGACGCTATGGGAGGTGGCTATCTCTGCTTCAACTGCTTAGTTTAGTTGAAAAACGTAACAGCCTCGGCCGGCCCTTACCGGTGGCAGAGTTTGGAGGCACTTGGCCAGCCGAGGTGGTGGTAGTAGCCGTGGCTTGTGTGTCCATGGGCATGCCGTGCCCGCTGTTGTTGGCATGTTGTGCGGCAAGGCGCGAGCTGCGGCGGCGGCTGCTGCTACTGCTACTGCTGAGGCCACCGCCGTGGGAGCTGCGTGCAGAGGAAATAGGGGAGGGGGACGTGCGCATGTGTTGAAGGAGGAAAGGGGACGTGCGCGTGTGTGAGCATGCTTTCCACGACCGGACGTGCAAAACAGATGAAGCCATGACGTATGACCTCATGCAGCTTTAGTTTTACATTAACCATACATCAAAGATGATTGTGTGTATGAAGATACAGGGGGCTAGATTGTGCCATAGAAAAGCATCTCAATGAGTACACATCAAATTGAAAACCTCATGAGCTGCAGCAGGAGAAGCAGACTGCAACATGAGGCGACCGTCCTCAAACCGTCCTGCTCAGCGCATGTAAACCACCCATTGGGGCACATTTGAGAGGTGTACAAGGGGCTTGACAAAAACACTGACACAAAAGCACGCAGGCAGTGAGAGTACTCCCAACATCATATTCAGCAAAAAAGCTTCTCGGGTGCTGAGTATCGTAAAACACCTCCACCAAACACCACGCCAGCGTTTTACCAGACGACCCACCTGGCTGCACTCTCGTGGAACAAGGACTTGCCACTGATCTTGCGTACCTGCATGCAAGAAGAAAGTACGTGATTGCATGCACTTGTGTGTTTGCAATTCAGTGAAAAGCAGTGGAAAGCTCGTACACCAATACAGAGGCTGGTGCACGTACACACACAAGGCAAACACATGCTTTCATGCAAACACATGCTCACACGCAAGCACAACACATCCACACCTTTCCCCCATCGTCCACGAGGTGAGACTGGTGGCGTGTTTGGTGTTGGCCATGATGGCTTGTGTCTGTGGGTTGACCTCTGTCTGTGGTCTCTCTGAATGCAGAATCTGCTTGCCCACCGAAGCCAGGAAAGCCAAGCTGACCTGTTGTGTATGCACGCGTGTTTGTGTGTGTTTGCATGTGTGTTGTACACAAAACTGTGTCTCGATTATAAAAACACTAGCACAAACAAAATGGACATTTTCTCCTACCGATCTTAATGTATGATCTGATTCGGACTGAACAAAAGCAATCTAAATCTTCCCTCCCACCCCTCACTCATAGCTCTCAACACACACGCATGTACACACTCTCACCCATGGCCTCCATATTTTTTTGTGGTGGCGCAGGCGGCACCAGGCCGCTGTTGCACACACCCGGCGTCACAAATGCCCCCCCTTCGCCCCATCCACAAGCAGACTGAGGCTCTTCCTCTTCCATCCCCTCCCCCTCCTCCTCCTCCTCCTCCTCCTCGTCATCCTCGTCCTCCATGCCCGCTCCCTCCGCTTCTTCCTGTTCCTCCCCTCTCACCCGTCCCCCCCCAGCTTCAGAGTGCGGGAACCCGGCACCTCCAGCTCTGCAGGCACGGTTGGTGTGCAGGAGAAGAATCAGCTCTGTAGCCTTTCAAGGTGTATGCTTGCTCTGTTTAAATACGTTGGCAAATATAGCGATGTAACCTTACCTTACAAGGTGTGTGTTTGCTCTGTTTAAACACATTGACACGCCGACCTTTGTAAGCGGTGAAAGCTGTGGCTTTGCTGGAGGCCCGTGCTTGCATTCTAAAGAAAGTATTGCAATGCGTGTGTTGCAGCAGACAAACCAGTAACCCCTCAAACAAGCACAAGAATGGCTTGCCTGCCTGATTGACAAGCTCAAGCTGATCAGCAGCCTGGGCGCACACCAACCTCCTCCCTTGCACTCTTTTCGACTGTTACAATCTAAGGACTGTGCCGCCATTGTCAGGCGTCTACGTTGGCTGCTGGCTGAAGTGCAAGGAAATGCCAGCAACGACTGGCATGAGAACAAGGTAGCGCCGGTCAAACGTTTGCAGCCACAATATTGAACCCTCACATCTTCCAGGCCATCTGCCTCTACCATTAGCAGCAGAAAACGGCGCAACACACTTTGTTCCATGTGGGCTACTCCACTTTTGGCCATAACCCACCTGCGAACCACAAAGGGCGCACTGCCCTGTGGCGTCTCTCCCATGCCTGGGGTATCGAACAAGGTGGCGGCAACCGCTGCGGTGTGCTGGGTTGCGTGCTGGGCTGCATCGCCGCCCCCGCCTGAGCTGACCATGGGCGTGGCAAAGCTAGAGGGCGTAGGTGCGAGTAGCTGCTGCTGGCCTTGGCCGTGGTTCAGGGGGGCGCCTGTGTGTGTGAATATGCTGTTGCTGGCTCCCACGCTGTGCTGCCCTGCAACGCCAGGTTGAAAATTGAAACGGAACCGAGGACTTGAAGGGGCAGGAACAGACATTTGCAGTCATGGTGTGATAGGTAATAGGGTCAGCGCTGTGTGGTGAATGCGTACAGCCAAGGACGTTTAGCTCGCAGATGTGGACTGGCAGGTGAATCAGGAAGCAGGAAGTGAGTAGTGTTCTGTGTTCATGTGCAAATAGGAATATAGCACGGTCACCAGGCTTGTCAAAATACAGAGAGAAACATCTAGCCTTTACATCACAAGCGCAAACCCAAAAAACTGTTGCCACTGTGTGCCTCCCAATTGTCTGGCTTGTTGCCTGTTTAGCTCATACTGTTGATCATTTTTCCTTGCCGGTGGGAGGGCCTACTCTGCACTGCCCGTGCAGTGCTTATGGTTCTATGATCCCACCTTTGGGAGGGCCTACTCTGCTGTACTCTGCTGGGCTCAGATTGAACTGCCCTCGGTCAGGGACTTGGACCGCATGCTGCTGCTGCTGCTGCTGCTGCTCTCCAAGTCCTAAGTCTGGGCCTGCAGGGAACTGCCTTCCCTGCACTTGCTCCAACTGCATGTGTGTATGTGTGTGTTCAGGGCACGCGCACACACGATGTTCATTAGCACATGAGTAATGTATGGTCAAGTCATTATATGTCGTTTGTCAATAAGCACTGCACGGGTTGCTGCACGTATTGTGATACACACTGCTAACAAAACATTAGTAGTGTAGAACCGCACATAAATGCGAATACATGTATGGCGTAAATACCCTATTTTTGAGCAAAGATTTTACCACACGTACGGTCGATTGCAATGTTTGGATACGGTTTTGGCCGACCCTACACACAGTTTTTGCCGTATTGTACACTGTGTGCACCAAATCTTACACATCCCAGTGGTAACGTACGTGCAGCCTGCACCACGGCTAATACCTGCCCCGAACTAAAGGAATTGAGTTGCAGAACTAGGGGGAACTGAATAGCAGAGGACCGTGCAGCACTTCAGTATTGATTTCTGTGGGGAGTGGTGTCCCTGCCTGCGTAGCGTTTCCTCTCTAGTTAATGTTAGACAGCTCTCTAAACTGTCCATTATTGGACCCATTACCCCCAAGCACTCACAAACTCTCACCTCACGCTGCTGCTGCTGCTGCTGCTGCTGCTGCTGGTTTTGGTGGTGTAAGCTGGTGGTGCTGCGGCTAGCATCTGAATGTATGCTGCCAGCCAGGCTGGGCTGTGCTGTGTGTGGGGGTGCATGCTGCCCTTGCAAGCCCTGCCCTGCTGCTGCTGCTGCTGCTGCTGTTGTAGACGGCCTGCAAGTAAGGTTTACAGAACGTCAAGGTGCTCGTAAGCTTGTTTGCCAAAAAAATCCGAAGATGATGCACGCTTGTCATCAAAGCCAAACAATTAATTACAAGCAGGACAGGCAGGATCAGAGGAGGAGCGCTGGCTGGTGCGAGACAAACTTGCAGCCTTGACTCAGTCCAGACCTTTATTCCTACCAATCATGTGGATCAGCAACTTCCTGACTGATGCTTGCCTTTGCTCATTCAATGCACCTCAATTTAACTTGATCCACCATTTTGTAGCACTCCACAACCTTTTCATGGCACAAGCATCAACAAGCCTAGCCCGCGTACCTATGGGTACTAGGGGTATCAGCCCCTACTGCTGCTGCTGCCGCTGCAGCTGCGGCGGCGGCTGCGTTGCTGCCACTGCGTTGGGCTCGCACAGGGGGAGGAGGTGGACAGCCACGTGCCTCCCAAGTGCCTCCTAAGCCACCCCCTGTGAAGCTACCGTTGGGCGCGCAGGCGGAGGCGGGGGTTGTGTGGGCGTGGGGGGGCATTGAGGGTGTGGAGGTGGTGGAGGGGTCGGAGAAGGGGGCAGGAGCACTGTGAGTGGGATGGAGGGGACGGAAACCCTGTTGCTGCTGTAGATCTTGTTCTCGTTGTTGTTGTAGTTGCGGTTGTTGCAGCTGCTGCTGCTGCTGCTGCTGCCTGCTGCCTACCCAGCCACTGCTGCTTTTGCTGCTCCTGGCTGTGGCTGAGTTGTGCAGGGCCTGATGATTACCGTGCAACTGCTGCTGCTCGTTGCGGCTGCTCGAGCCTACAGCAAGGCCTGCTGTGCAAAAGTGTGTGCACGTGTGTGTACGCGTGCGCCTCTGGTAATCTGTCGACCATCAGCTGGAAAGGAAGGGCGGTCCGTTACACACATCAACAACGCCTCTTACCGTTACTAATCTAGCACATTTCCACTGTTGGTCATCATGTCTAGCAACATAAGCTTCCTGTGCGCACTAACACAACCAGTCCACCCACCTGGCATCGGTCGGCCACCACCACCTCCTCGTGTGTGTGCAGGCAGGGGAGTGATGTGTTCCCCTGGTGTACAAGCTGCTGCAGCTGCTGCTGCTGCTGTTGCTGCTGCGTTGGATGCTTGCTGTTGTTGATCCTTGCCTAAGGGGACTGACATGCGAGGATTCAGATCATCGCTTTTGAGAGCCTGCTGCTGCTGCTGCTGCTGCTGCTGCTGCTGCTGAAGTGCGATGCTGCAAGAGGTTGCGTAGTTGACGATCTCTTGAGCTTCGTTGTCTCCGCCTGTGGGACAGTAGCACACAAGTTGCCTAGTGGTTGAGTATGAATGCCACAAGCGGTGAGCAACACCGCAAGAAACAAACACAGCAACCTGCTAAGCCTTTCTTATCCCGATCAACATTGTTGAGAGGTTGATTGTGTTTTTGGCACCTGGTCTTTGAATCTGAATGCATAGATGACACGGCAATGAGAAATTACGGAGCTGGAGGCCGATATCAAGGATTTGAGTTCTGTGCCTCCTTCCATCTGCTTGACCAAGGCACACCAGATTGCTGTTGTATAGTTTGACCTAGCCAGACCACAGTGTTGAATAGCAAGTTGACGGAGCCACACCAGGGCGTTGAAGTATGACATCCAGCACACTGCTGGGCTCTAGATTCAATGTCCTGGCTCAAGGTCCTTGCCTTTGTGCGAGCAAATCTGCAGCCTTGCTATGATGCGAGGCATGGGTGCTTGTGTCTCACATCATAAAGAGCATAGCAACACACATCTTAATGACCCCGTGCCCAACTCGAACAATGACTTTTTTTATAAACATAAGGCTTGTTCGTGAAATAATTTGACCCACAGGACGCAATGGCGGTGTAAGAACTGCTGGACATTAGACTGCAACTGCATGTCGTGGCTTCAGTTTAAAAAGCCAGGGCACACACGCACACAAAGGCAAACTGCTATCTCAACCATTTAAGAAAACCATAAAGAGGTACAAACACAAAAATTTAGAACACACCAGCTCCCTAAGGCGCACAGCTCCTTTTGCACAGGCACGAGCAGTAAAGAAGTGAACCCCTCAATGATGTGCGTTGCATAAATGCACCTGACTAACCGCAGGTTCTCACTGTAGGAATACCATGCACGCACGGGATTGGACAGAACCATTAAAGTTCTAGGTGCAAAAGGGAATCTGAGAGGGTTGTTCCCTCCCAAAAGTATTTCACAGGTATGCACGGAAAGGAAAGAAGATTGCGCCTCCAAAGAAAGGGGTGTAGGAACATGGTAGACCAGCAAATGCCTAGCCCTTAGCCTCACATACCTAGGGCACACAGCTCTTCAAACGCTGACCACAGTAGAGGATTTATCCTCAAGGCACGTACAAACTGCTCACGTGCATCTGCTGCCCTGCCCACCAGACGATACACACGGCCAAGCAAATACAGGCCTGCTGCACCGTGCGGCACCTGCAAGTGTGAGTGTGTGAGCCCATACTTTGTGTGCTTGTGCGTGCGTGCGTGCGTGCGTGTACGTTTTGTGTGCATGTGAGTACATGTGTGGGTGTGTATGTGCGTTTGCGAGTAGTATGTTTGTGTGCATGTGTGTCCGTGTGAGGAGGAGGGTGTCCTTTTGTGTGCAAGCATATGCATACTTCTTGGTGCTCACGTACGTCTATTTGACGACCTTGACACTTGGGGGCAACGCAATTTTGGAGGATCTATTGCCAATACTTACACAGAGCCTGACAGGTTGCAGTTGTTCAGGTTGCTGTTGTCACGTGGAAGTACCCCTGTTGCAATTTATAGGCTCTAAAACGTGCAAGGAAACGCAAGCTCTTTCGAACCAACGTGTTAGACCAGCTGCTTCTTCCTGTTTCACATTGCTTTCTCCTGTGTTCCGCA
>Ga0307947_1001793_pt1:0-5000 | contig 17111 bp, 17 predicted proteins | sample OrgLakmetagen232_FD_201840 | JGI IMG/M metagenome (GOLD analysis project Ga0307947, IMG submission 201840) | Saline water microbial communities from Organic Lake, Antarctica - #232 | ecosystem: Environmental > Aquatic > Non-marine Saline and Alkaline > Saline | place: Antarctica: Organic...
GAGACCCCAAGACTAGAGAGCCACACCAACCAAGAAACGCTAAATGTCCAAAGGGGTGGCCCACACATGTGAGCCCAAGGCCGGGACATTTAAGCCCCCCACGAGGCCAAGTTAAAAGAGACCCGCATTTACAATTGATACAAAGGAACTTGAATGTTCTTGATCACTGGTTATTCAACTCCAGGTGCAACCAGGAATAAAGTGGAATGGCTGGTGTGTTGATGAAATGAGTGCATGCCTGAAGTCAAAAACAGATGTATCATCAATAATTATAAATCAATGGCGCAATATGTACATGGAACGAGCGTGCAACAGTGCCTCTTGGGCCAGAGACCTGTGAAGAAGGAGTTGTTTATGTTACAGTAAATAAGTAGGATAGACTGTTCTGGATTCCTTTCTTGAAGTATTTGCGCAATTGATGTTGGGCTTAGCTCTTGTGTTCCAGGCAGATTAGCAATGGCAGCAAGCCTATTTAGGGCTATGATGTGCTTTTTGAAAACTCAAGTGTACTTGTTTTTGAGTTGTTTCCCAGAGACAATTGAATGCATTTTCATTGAATGTATTTTCATTGAATGTATTTTCCGTTGGCTGATGTGAGGTCATGGAAGCCAGTTATGCCTAGGTCCTTAAGCGGTTTGGTAATGCAATTGATGAGGGTAATTAATGGGGGGGGGGAGGGGGGGGCTTGCGGGCGGAGGTGACTTCTGAGCTTGAGATCGTCTTAAAACATGCTGTTTCCTTTCAAGGCTAAGTGGAGCTTGATGGCTTGGTTGCAAGCGAGTTGACGTGCTCGCATATGTAGGTTGAGTTGCCGTTTTATTGGTAGCGACGCTCCTTCTCCTGTGGAAAGGAATGTAGTGGCAAGGGCCTTGAGTTAATGACCTGGTGGGTCAGGAGATGCATGGTCACAGATTGGTGACGTTCAGAAGGGTCTTCTAGGCTTGTAACGAGTGCGACTGCTGAGCGCCTGTGGTATTCCACGTAGATGGAGGGAGCACCCAATCCAAACTATGGACATTTTCACGGATCATGGCAGTCAGTGTGCTTCGCCATAAGTTGTGTCTGCTTTTAATCACCCCTCCAATCATTGCATCCCACTTATCCAGGTCTGGGTAGGAGCATGGTGTGACCGCAAAGGCATATAGGCGTTTTCTCCGCAAGAAATATATGCACCGCTGTTTCCCCCAACAGGGGCCCATGATGTGTTTACTTTTTTCTTGAGCCAGAACAATAACAAGCTTTATTTTTTCATCCATGAACTAATTGCGTTTTGTGAGCAGGCTAGCAGGCAGTCGCACTTCTTGACTGAAGGCCTTTGTAAGCAAACCTTGTAGAGGCATACATATATAGCGAGTAGCCTTACCACTTGCAAACCTTTTCCATACCCTTTTCCTTGATACATGTGGGGAGTGATTATCATCTTACCTTACCTTATTCACAGTCTTTGACATTGTGCCTTGGTCTTTGCTAAAACCATAAGGTGCCTAGCACACAGTCTCGCCCAATGAGGAGAGGCAGCGGGAAATTTCGCGATGGTCAATTAGTTGTGCTAGTCACCTCAACGCTTGGTCGACGATCGAAGTCTTGTGCTTGGTTCAAACAATAAATTGATCTGACAACACTCACTGTTCCCAGGTGCCGTGAAAAATGCCATTGCTGGAGTTGCAGAGCCTTCAGTGGTGTATTCTTCATTATCTCATTGAAAAATTACACTTACAAAAACTACGTTTACATTAAACCTCTAGCAATTGAGTTGCCCTCAACACATCAACTACGTCCACAGAAAACATACTGCAGTCTGGACAGCGCAATTGCAAATCCTGCGCGTCTTTATGCATGCTCTCATCTCACATCCTGCAGGGAGTACGTACAAATACAGTCCAAGCAATGCACAGCCTCATCGTACGCTGCCTGAATTCCACAAGGCTGTAAAACCAAGCAGGCTTTCTATTAAAAACAATCCTACTCCACGAGCAAGGAACAAAGGGAGCCAAGTAGCTGACACCAGTCCTGTACCCTGGGGTACCTTAGTGTGCACGGCAGACAAACCACCTTGGTTAGTCTCGCACAGCAACCAGCCACCGGACCATTCGAATCAGGGCTTAGGTTGAAAATCACACTGCCTTGATGATGGCTGAAGAATAGAAGAAAGCAGGCGCATGCACTTCACATAACATGTACCTATGAACCTGCAATTCCCGTCGTCACCCACCCACCCACACATCGTCAAGGTATCTGTGCCCAGAAACTAAATATCAGGCAGGACTGGTTACGAGTCATCCTCTGCCTCCATCCCATTCTCTTCATCGTCAATCTTGGGTGCTAGGAAGTATTTAATGTGCCCCATTTCACCGATCTGATACTCCACTACGATGGGCAGATCCTTGGTGAGCCCAATCTTAACCACCGTGGCCAAGGGGGTGGCCTGCCATGTGTGTGCGCGTGTGTGTGTGTGTGTGTTGAAGGGGAACAGGACAGAAGCGTATGCATTGGAGCGAGGTAAGCTGGTGCTCTATTTATTTTTTCCAAGACGGCCTAAAAACAGAAGGTTATGAAGGGAAGGAGTTATTAGGGGAGATTCGTTTGCCCAAAATTATTTCCCTTTACAAATAATTTAGTGTGTCAAGCGCATCGAGGTCCTTAAATCCAGGAAAGTACGACGCTCTTAGCCTTCTCAGCAGTTTGTGAAGCTTTGTGGGCACACACACGTAAGAGTTTGATAACAAATGTGACCACATAACCACCCAAACCTCTTCCCTTGCTGCTTGCATCTGAAAAGTCTGCAGATTTCTGTGCGGCACATCCGACTCCAAGAGCTTCTAAAGCATGCAGTACCATGGCCAAAAGAGGCACTGAAGCTCTCACCTTTGCAAAGTTATTGAGGTAGCGGAGGGCGAAGGTGAGGGCAACTGGGTCCTTCAGTTCTATGAAGGTCTGCTCATCTGGCTTCTCTGCTGCTGCGTTATGCCTGTATACGCATGTGTGTGTATGTGTGTGTATGTGTGTGTGCGTGTGTGCGTGTGCGTGTATGTGTGTGTGTATGTGTGTGAGTGCGCGTGTGAGAGAGAATGTGTTTGACATGTGTTTGTGTGTACACGTGTGTATGCGTATGCATATGTATCTATGCAGGCCCATTCATCTGTATGAACAATTGCGCAAGTGTGTATCTCTGGTTTAAATTCAGGTCTGGTTGGAAATACACATTGCAAAAAGACAACTCTTTTCGTGCCTAATCCATGCCCTGCTAGGGGAACATGCGAGCAACAAATGGCACGTGTTAATGTACCCGCAAGCATGATTCTTCCAACGCTCCCACCCTTCACCCCTTCAGCTCACACCCTCTTATTGAAGCAGCATAGCAGCAAGCCCTCCTTAGAGGGCATTTCACAACATCTCAGCCCGCCCCCTAAAAACACACACACACCTCAAGGTGACGTTGGCCGTCCCTACATCTCCGGTGGTGGTGAACTTGACGCCCTCCTTGGTGGCATTAATCTGCACTGTGTCACCGATGCTGGCCAGATCCCTGCAGATGCGCTGGTACTCTGCAGCGGGCATCTTCACTTCTGCAGAGTAGTCTTGCTCTGGGATACCCAAGTGCTCTGACTCAATGGACATCAGCTTGAGGTCAAAGTCGGAAATGCGGTCTTGCTTCTGGGACTCAAACATCAGGGTCAGGGTGTCGCCGTTGTCGTCGGCCTTGAGTGTAATCACATCATCGTTGCCTGATGAGGGGTGGGCAAGCAGGCAGGATGAGTACTATAGGCGTGAGCCCGTTCAGTTCCGTGGTCACTCACAAGGCACAACGTGTGTGAAGCATGTCATGTATGAAAGGCAGAGTCCAGGACCAGGGGATCGGCAGCAGGAAAATATGAGGCACACACATACACACGTACAAGCACAGGGATGGGCACAAATAGGTGCTTGAACAAGGCACCTCAAGAGCCCAAGACTGTAGACTGAGCTCGTGCCTTTGCTTCCACTCCCACCCTCTCCCTTTAATCATATTCCATATGCTTGCTAGGACTAAGAAGGTACCAGGGCGGGGCGGGGGGGGTCACAGGGCTGAAGGCTCCCTGACAGCTGGAGGTGTGACAGCTGCAGTTTTAAAATACTCATGAGGCCGTCCGCTGCGTTGCTCGCGTTGGACTGCCTTGGAGCTTGATTGTCTCATCTTGCAAAACACAGAGGGTTGGCGAGTGGCTGGAACACGCTACGAATCCTCACGAGAACACTCACCAGCACACTTGAGCACCTTGGCCAGGTTGCCGATGTGGATGCCCATGTTGAGCGGCCGGTCACAACGGAAGTGGTCGAAGCCGTCGGCGTGCAGGTGGAAGGCGACCAGGCAGACGTGGGAGGAGTCCATCGCTTGCAGCGAGATGCCAGCGCTGTTCACATCAAAGTTCACCTCCTGCACCAGCTCCTTCAGGGCCTCTACAAGCTTCTTCAGCAGGCCACCTTGCGTCAGGCGTGCCTCAAACATCCTGTGTGCGTGCATGAGGGACCGAGCGTGAGCACGCTTGCCCTCCTAGTGTGCACAAGAGTGTGCCACGAAAGGGACGAAAGGGAATAGAGGTATCTGTGGTCTGCCTGGTGTGTGGGCACGCACCCTTGCATCATGCCTCAAAAAAAGGGAGGGAGGGAGGAAGGGCGGAGGTTGCGACAAGTGCTCGCAGAGCAACAGCTGATCCTAAATGCACACAAATAACACACTTGTAGCACACAATGCAACCCTCCTCACCTGCTTGTCTAGTTGGTTGTGTGCGTGTGGGTTGACTGAGGCTGCTGGAGACCCAGGGGAGGTGTCTTGCTTTGAAAACTGTTGCTAGGAGGCGCAGGTGTGAGTGTTTTGGCAGCGGGAATTATATGCTTGATTATTGTTGTGGAGAGAAGGGAGGGCCGAATATAATCGCTGTCGGTTAAAGGTCAGTTAACTAACCGGGGCGGGCAAAAACCGGCGCATCCTATCCTTTAAAAAACACCACGCAAGGGGGAAA
>Ga0307947_1001793_pt1:10000-17111 | contig 17111 bp, 17 predicted proteins | sample OrgLakmetagen232_FD_201840 | JGI IMG/M metagenome (GOLD analysis project Ga0307947, IMG submission 201840) | Saline water microbial communities from Organic Lake, Antarctica - #232 | ecosystem: Environmental > Aquatic > Non-marine Saline and Alkaline > Saline | place: Antarctica...
ATGCTCCATGCCTCCGCATAGAAGTACACGAACGATGCGCATATAATTTACAAGTACACATATCACAAGTGTATACATCACAAGTACACGAACGTTGCGCATATAATTTACAAGTACATATCACAAGTGTATGCATCACAAGTACATGAACGATGCGCATATAATTTACAAGTACATATCACAAGTGTATGCATCACAAGTACACGAACGATGCGCACGGCGGCACGTAGAGCAATGACAATACAGCGCCATGTCCATTCACAAAGGACTCACACTGACGTACACAATGCACTCACGCTGCAGTACACAATGCATCTATAGTGACTTGCACGATGCACTCACGCTGCAGTTCACACTGCATTTACACTGACTTGCACGATGCACTCACGCTGCAGTACACACTGCATTCACACTGACTTGCACGATGCACTCACACCGCGATTCGTCAGCTATGTCCGACCAACGTGCCCTTGCTCTAAGGTTTAAATTGCAGGCCGACACAGGCCATGCACAGCAGCACCCACTTGGCTGCAGGGGCACCAGCACCGTCAGAAGGAGCACATAACGATAGTCCCTCGTTTGATTCCTCCCTCCTTTTGTGCAGGCTGACGCAGGCCATGTGCAGCAGCACCCAATTGGCTGCAGGGGCACCAGCACCGTCAGAAGGAGCACATAACGATAGTCCCTCGTTTGATTCCTCCCTCCTTTTGTGCAGGCCGACACGGGCCATGCGCAGCAGCACCCACTTGGCTGCAGGGACACCAGCACTTTCAGAAGGAGCACGTCACGACCCGTGCAGCAAGACAGGGGGCCACAGCAGCACCGCACCAGCAGCAACTGCACGGCATGCCCCGTTGGTAGAGCCTAGCAGCAGGTAGGATGTGGTGTGTGTGCGTGTGGGTGTGGGTGTGCATGTATGTGTGAGTATGTGTGTGAATGCTTGATAGTTGGGCCAAATAGTATCCCGATAAGCCTGTGTGTGTGTGTCCGTGTGTGTATGTGTTTGTGTGTGTGCGTTTATGTGAGTAGGTTTGTTTAAAAGCTCGATAGTGGGACCAAAGGATTTCCCGGTAAGCCTAGTTTGACCAGCAGTAACGCAACATCCGCTTTAATATAGCCCGTCAGCTGGTAGGGCACCCACTGAATGCACGCGTGTTTGTGTTACCTGCATGGGGGTGCATCTTTGGGTGTGCGTGCAAATGCAAGAATCTGGGCTTATATCTTTAAATGCAAGAATCTGGGCTTATGTGCATGCCTTCGAATGTGTTTACGTGCGTGAGTGTGAGTGCGTGGGTATGCTTAACTGTGTGCGTGAGACTGTTATTGAAAATAGCACTTGTGCTGTTACACAGGAATCACTCTCCAGGAGCAAGTGACGAATCTGTTGACTCACTGGCGCTTAGTAATGGCCAATCAATCCCTGGGCAGGTACGATCTAGATGTGGTGTGCGCTTGTGTGGGTTTTTAGGCGTGTGTGTGGAATGTGCCCTTTTCGCATTTCTGGGCAATTACGAGCTAGATGTTGGCTGCGCTTGTGCGGGTGTTTAGGCGTGTGTGCAGATTGCACCCTTTTTCGCATTTCTGGGCAGGTATGAGCTAGATGTGGGGTGCGCTTGTGTGGGTGTTTAAGTGTGTGTGTGAATTAACTGTGCATACTGAACCCTTCTTGGACAGGTACAAGTAAGGCAAGGGGCGAGCTTGTATGCGTGGTCTGTGTGCCGCGTTTATCACTTCAAGATGTGTATCTGTTTTGTGTGTGTGTGTGTGTGTGTGTGTGCGCGTGTGCGTGTGTGTGTCAACTGTCAAATGTTTCGGCATTTCTGGACCGGTGCAAGCTTGACAAGGGTTGTGCCTGCACGTGCATGCTTTGATTTACAAGTTCCTGGACAGATGCATGCCAGGAGCTGTGCTATGCTTTAGCATTTTTACACTATTTGCATCGTAAAGCCAGGAGGCTGTAAAGAAATAATGACAGTCACGTGTAGATTTTGGGCCTCCGGCCCAAAATGACCTCCCCTTCCAAACCCCCCTTCCTGACCCCCAACACTTATAAAAAGGGTGTCAATCTGCTCAGAATGTAAGCAGCTATCTGCCTGCGCAGTTCTCTTGCCAAATAAATTAATACCTGAAGAGTTATAGGGCAAAAACTGATATGCGCACGCTCTTGCACCAACCTCCTGTTTAGTGCACAAATCTAACTAAAGCCTTTGCCAGAGCACTTTTTTACTTCATTCGTGCAATTTATGTATAATGCAATACGTAAACTGCAAGTTTGGAATTAATTGCTGGTAATTTGCCTGAACACACCCCCGCGGCCTACTTGGGGGCATTTCATGCATTCTGTACCCAGGCATTCAGCCCCCCCCCTTTAATCAAACCACCCAACAAGTGTGCCAATCGAACGGGCTTGAGCTGAGGGATCCAAAAAAATGTTGATTATTTCGTGAAATCGTGAAAGTGACCCAGTAAAAATCTGGAGCACCTTTAGAAATTCCTCGATCCCCCGTGGCCCTCCCCCCCGACCCCCTCAGAATCGACTCACGTATATATCAATCTATAGTTTCTAACATCAATATTTTGATTATGTAATTTATATTTCAATCGACACGTGACGCCAAAAAGTTTAGATATTACAGCCTCCTGGTGGAGCTCACAAAAAACATTCATACAAAGTATCGACAGAGAGCTCCTGATTACCCCCCAGGAGCAATGAAACAAACAGTATTAAATATCTTTGTTACTTCTGTGGGCCCCTTTGGACAATGGTCTGAGTATTTCTTAGGTAAGTCCTATTGAACCCAAAAGAGTCATCAAATGAAAAATATCTAGGGTTGGCCAGAACCGTATATATGCGCCGTATATGACCGTATATTTGGTGACTTCCCTGCCAAAAATACCGTAAATACACCGTATATATATGGTCCTGGCCAACCCTAAAAATACTACATGTGCATGCGGCTGGCACCCCCTGCCCTACTTCATCGATATTTACCGCACGCATCAGGGGCTGCCCCCTGCACCTTCAAAAGGAAGCATCGAGAGCTCGTAGTTTATCCCTGCTCACGGTTGTGATAGTGCGCTATGGCCTGTTTCTGTACTTGCGGTTGTGATAGTGCACTGTGGCCTGTTTCTGCATTCACGGTTATGGTAGTGCACTATGGCCTGTTTCTGCTATGGCATTAGAGGACAGCAATCTTGAAGCAAGTCCTGTGCCTCGTCTGCACGTCACAGGTGGCGCCACACACAGTCAGCAGCCATCTGGCAGCACAGCACGCGCAGCAGGCGAAGCAGGAGCCGCAGCAAGCTGTGACGACGCACGAGCTGTCGTTTCCGGACCTGCGCTTTGCCAAGCCGTCGCGCATGCTGCCGGTGTACATTGCCTTCTGCCTTTCGCTGCCCGACTGTGAAGGTGGGCGTGCGCAAAGTTTAGTTTAGTTTGGATTACGAGTGGCTGCAAAGAGCTTGGATTACAAGTGGTTGCATAGTTTAGTTTAGTTTGGATTACGAGTGGCTGCAAAGAGCTTGGATTACGAGTGGTTGCAAAGTTTAGTTTAGTTTGGATTACAAATGGTTGCAAAGATGATGAGCGTCGAGTGTGTGCCTTGAGCCTTGCAGGAGCCGTGCTTACAAAATTTCTGATCCAGGACATACAACGCCAGGCACAGAGTAGTTCACGCGCCTGGTGTGGAGGGACACAACCCGAGCCGCAGCGCATGCTGATGGTGTATGCAGCCTTATGCCTCTCACAATTTTGAACTGCAAAGGCGGGCGAGCGCAAAGATGATGAGTAGTGTGTGTGTGTTGGGCTTGCACGTGCTGTGATTCAAAACGCCGTCGCGCATGCTGCCGTGTGTCCTTGCCTTTTAGCTAGGGTTGTCCAGAACCATATATATATTTACACGGTCATATACGGTCATGTACGCCGTATATGACCGTATAATTAATGAGTTCCCTGCAAGAAACACCGTATGTACACCGGATATATATGGTTCTGGCCAACCCTACTTTTACCTCGTGCCGCCAGACTGTGAAGGCTAAAGCCTGACCCATGGGTGTGTATCAGCTTGGCCCTGCTTGCACACACAACCCCATCGGTGAGGTGAGTACATGGTGAAGAGCGTGACGTGAGTACATGGTGACATGGTGAGGTGAGTACATGGTGAGTACATGGTGAGGTGAGCAAGTAAGCATGTGCATGGCAAGGTGGAGTGCTGGGTGGCTAGGAGCTTGTGCACCGAAAGTGTACTCCTATCCTTGCACGCTTTTAGCTGCAGAATTGAGAGTGTCACCTTGCAGATGCAAAATCGCCAAACCGTGCAGTTTTGCAAGGCGACGAACCACACTTTTGGTGTTTTTGCAGATGCAAGGTCACGAAAGGTGCTTACTTTGCACCCTGTCAAACTAGCACACACGCTGGATATTGAATAAGGGTTTGATGGGTGAGAGAGTCTCGGCCTGACGTAAACAACAGCTTGCAGAGTGTTTGTGGTGCCGATGCAGACAGCGGCGTGCTTACATGTGCTATTATGACACAGTGCAGTTTGTGTGTGTGTGTGTGTGTGTGGTGCGGACAGCAGAACGCTTGCATGTGCTGTTATGACGCAGTACAGTGCCCCACGTGGTTAGGCCGTGAAGCGAGATTGGAAACACACGCACAAACACGCACACACACACATACACACACATTAGCACGCACACACACACTTATGTACTCGTGCAGGTGTGCTCGCCAAGCTGCTCATTGAGCTGCCCGCGGTGTCCACAGTAGCGACAAGCACACACACACATGCACACATATATACACACACCTGTATCCATGCGCGCAGGCGTGCTGATCACATTGTTCTCTGCGCACACGGTTGTCACGCACGCACGCCAATACACACACAGAGAGACGTGCTGATCACGTGTTCCCGGTGCCCACAATTGTCACACACACTCACACACATACACAAACTCAGACTGATTACGCTGTTCTCAGTGCCCACAACTGTCACGCGTGCGCACTTACACACACTTACACGCACGCACACTTACACGCACACGCACACGCACACAAACACACACAGATGTGCTGATTACGCTGTTCTTGGTGCCCACGGTCGTCACATGCCGTGCGGAGCAAAACCCTGCGGCCCTCAAGCGTTTGGGCTTCCCCACAGACCTCCTGGCCAACGCCAACCCAAACAAAAGGTACTGGTCGGTGTAGCAATAGGTTGGCCAGAACCATATATATATACGGTGTTTTTTTGCAGGAAGTCACCAAATATATGGTCATATGCGTTGTATATATGGTCGTCCCCACGCCAAAATCACCCCAAACAGTGCCAATGAGCTATCCACCCAATCCAAAGCCCCCTATACCTCATTTAAATGCAAGATACTTATTGTTGTATCTGAACCATTTGTTAGAAATTCGGCATTCTGTGGGGTTCTGTGGGGCATAATGTACATCTTGCGTATTTTGCACCCACTTTGGCAGGGAAAAGGTGCATTTCTCAAGTTGCCCCAATCGACCTCTGCTTCAGAATGAAAGCGTTGTAAATGTTATATAACAATGCTGCAATGCCGAATTGGGGGCAGGGGTACTGGGAATGCCGGCGAGTGGGAGGCACTCACACACGGGACACATGGGAAAAAGACAGAATACCGTATGTTCACGATCACTTTGGAGATTAAATAATTATTTGGCAAAAAACGAAAAATTTTAGTAGTTCTTGGGGCCCTCTCCGAACTGAATTTGAAGTGATGAATCAATAATTCATAGTGGTTCTGTGGGTGATTTTCAAAATGAGCTCCAAGTGCGCCAGTGTGGACCCCCTGGCCCTGTTCTTGAAGTCTCAGCCCCCAGCTGAAAGGCTGGCTGCTCAGCAGCGGGACCGCGAGAAGCTGCAGAGGGAGAGGCAGCTCAAGGAGCTGCAAGAGGAAGAGGCAAGGGCAAGGGGCGAGGGGGAAGAGGCACATGTGGGGCGCCCGCGCAGCTCCAAGAACAAGCCTCCACCTCTCACAGCCCCTGCAGATTAGTGTTTGCCCATTTGTATGGCTATTGCTGCATGTAAACCCCTCACCTCTCTTTCCCTGCTTCTGAGCACTGTGCAGCATCAGCATCAGCTGCAGCTGCAGCCTCAGCCACAGCCACAGCCACAGCTTCAGCCTTTTCAACAAACAGCAGTAGCAGTGCACAGGCAGCATTCACAGGGGCGCCCTCAAACTCAAAAATCCCCCTCACGAACTGAAATCGAAAATTTATTCAATTATGTTCAAGTGTTGTTGTTTCGAACTGATCGTGAACATACGGTAATCTGTTTCTCCTTACCTGCTGCAAGTTTCAACCCGTTTTTTGCTCTCAGAGTTGTGGGGTTAAATATGGTTGAAATTGAATTGAGAAGGGGCCAATCGGTTGCCTTGTTGACTTTTGGTGCAAATTTGTGTTGCGTGACATGCAAGCAATTTTGGCTGGAGACCCTCAATACTCCACCAGAGTTGTTCTAGCAGGCCCTGAGTTTTTTTGCCTGCTTTTTTGTGAAGAAAACAATTAGCTATCCAACACAACTTTCAGGTCCCAAAATGGTGAAGTGGATGGGGATGAATGGCTAATTTAGGCTTGTCTGCTTCGCCGGGGAAGGGGGGGGTGCATGGGGACGACCATATACGGTTCTGGCCAACCCTAAGCATCTGTCTTAAAAGTTTCATAGACTCCCCACAGGCCTCCTGGCCAATGCCAATCCAAACAGTAGGTCCGGGTTGATATGTACATTCCTAAAATTCCTTGGGCTTCCCGCAGATCTCCACACATACACTGATTGAGGACTGTTTTTAATATGCACACCAGGGAAGTACAACCCGTCCGGGGCCCGGAAAAAATTAACATGGTTTCGGGATGCCCCGTAGAGACAGCCCAAAGCCGGTCCGGGGAACCCGGTAAAATTTAATATGTAGCTCCGGGTAATTTGCAGTGAATTATGAAATAAATGACGCTGGGTATACAAAATGACTACTAATTAGTGAAGAGGGACAGGGAGAGGTCAGCCACCCAGCAAGAGGCTCCCCCTCATGACCAGACCTCTCTTTGGGAGCCTGTGAGCGCTGGGCTTGACAAATGGGCTCTTAC
>Ga0307947_1001794_pt1 | contig 17111 bp, 17 predicted proteins | sample OrgLakmetagen232_FD_201840 | JGI IMG/M metagenome (GOLD analysis project Ga0307947, IMG submission 201840) | Saline water microbial communities from Organic Lake, Antarctica - #232 | ecosystem: Environmental > Aquatic > Non-marine Saline and Alkaline > Saline | place: Antarctica: Organic Lake...
TGCGCTTTAGAGGGGTGTCAGTTTCTTTGGGGGGAGTTCTGTTGAGGCATGTTTTGGCGCACCAGTCATTGCTATGGCTTAGTTTGCTCTTATCCTAACTGGCTCCTAGCTTTTCTTGCCTTCGTGTCTGGATGCTCTTTTGGTGTGCGGGCATCCAGGCCTCAGCTTTTTCAGTCGACCCTCTGTTTTGCTCTACTGCTGTATTCTTCCTCTTGCAGCTTCCTGTGGTTTCTTTGCCCAACTTTTTCCGCCTGAACCATTTTCTTTCCCTAAAGAAAAGAAAAGAACGCAGATAGTGTTAAACTACCGGCATGGACTAGGATCTACACCTTTAAATCTCCCCCCTTGCCACCTTTTTTCCTCCAACCGACCCCTCCTGCTGCCAAATTTTTCGTTCAATGTTCCTTCTTTTTTGAGCGCAATAGGGAGTTTGCTACCTCCTTGATCTATGCCCTCAAAATCAAAAAAACCAGATTGGAATCACTCCTGCCTTATCTGCGTCTCCCCAGAAGGTTTAAGATCGCCTTATCGTTGCATAACTCCTAGGCTATTGTTGCACAACTGCCTACGACATCTGCTTGTGCCGGACAGAGCAGACAAGCACCCTGTGCTCCTCGCTTGGGAACTTATAATGATGTGGGAATAGGACGATTATGTCAATGCAATATGAAATCACAGCAGTGCCACGACATAGCCTGCTGCTTACGAGCATTTAACGGCGCAACGGCGCATTACAAGCAACCGTGTCGAAAATTACAAAAGAGGGTACGTCCGTTGACCCGAACCCGGTGCAAACGCGCCGTTAGGTTTACTAATTACGAGAGGATTAAACTATGTTTAATGGATGAAGTCCCGAGGCGAAAAGCTAAGAGGGTCTAATAATATTATTATTTATATTATTCAAATCATCGACTAATTCATCGACATAAACGAGTGCAGATCTCTTCATAGAGAAAAGGCTAACCATGTCCTCTGAAGCTCCTCCAGCTTCCAGCCCTCCAGCTCCCAGCCCTCCATCAGCTGAGAAGCCCAACCCTTTTGCTGCTCTGGGCTCCTCAGGAACCTCCGGGTTTGGCACGTCCGGTGGCTTTTCCTTCGGAGTGCCTGGAGCTGTGACCGCAAAGCCAGAGGAGGAGGGAGACGGTGAGGGAGAGGATGAGGCGGCCCCGGAGGAGGAGTGCCAGGTGGGTGAGCCTGTCTGTGTAACACCTGTTCCTCCTGCACAGACCTTGAGCAGCGCACGCACGCATGCAATTGGTACATATCCATTAGCTGCGCAGCATACCCTGCATTACAACTTGAGACACCGCTGCACAAGTAGAATGATGTTCTTTCAAGTTGCACACGGACAGACGCATTTGCACTCTCAAATTCAACAGGCGGAGTTCAAGCCTGTTGTTCAGCTAGACGAAGTGGAGACCAGCACAGGGGAGGAGGATGAGGAGGCCCTATTGGAGCTGTGAGTTTGGCTGTGAGAGCAGCCTGCATGCGTGCTACATTGGACAGACTCTGGCAGTCTCTGGCAGCCCTGGAAGTGGGAGCTCAAACTCAAACCCACTCCTCCATGTGCTTCTAATAATTCCTGTATGTATCTTGATATGTTGCTCTTCCTGCTCTTCACAGCAAGTGCAAGCTGTACCGGTATGACGGGGCCAGCAACGAGTGGAAGGAGCGCGGACTGGGCGTCGTCAGGCTGTTGCAGCACAAGGAGAACAAAAAAGTGCGGCTGTTGATGCGGCAAGACAAGACGCTGAAGATCCGGGCCAACCATATAGGTGGGGGGGGGGGCGACTCGACAGATAGCTGACAACACGTCACGCACACAACACACACACACGCACACATACGAACCCGCACGCACACGCACACATATACACACACATATACACACACGCGCGCACACACGCACACACACACACACACACACACACATACACACACACACACACACACACACACACACACACACACACACACACGCACACAGACGCAGATGTGTGTACGCACGCATGCACACGCGCGCACACACACGCACGCACACACGCACATACACACACGCATGCACGCACATACACGCACAAACACACGCACACAAACACACACATATACACACTCAAACGCACACGCACACACACTCACATACACGCACGCACGCACACACACACAAACACACACACATACGCACACACACATACACAAGCGCTCAACACAAGCACGCACACAAGCACACATACGCACGCGCACACACACATACACGCACGCACGCACACGCTCATACACGCACGCACGCACGCACACGCACATACACGCACGCACGCACACATACACACTCGCACGTGGTCACACACACACAAACACGCAAGCCAATGCAAACACACATACACAAGCAGACGCAGATGCGCACGCGCACATACACACACACAGAAACACATACACACACATGCACGCACACACAGAAACACACACGCACCTTACATACAAGCACACACACATACACAAACACACACGCAAACACGCGCACACATGCAAACAGATACATGCACACACTAGTACAAGCACGCTTGCGCAAATACATGCACGCATTCAGGCTCACATACTCATGCATGCGCACGCATATACGCTCTCAGACTACATATGACACGCAACACATGACAAATTTGCCGTGCCATACAAAGGGACGTGTTGCGCAACCAATTCATGCAGCCATGAGCATCTTTGCAACAATAAGCGGCTTTTCAGCTCCGTAATGGTGGTTTGAAAACTAGCTTGCTTGTTGTGCTCGTGCATTTACAGATACAAGTACGCACTAGTACAAGCGCGCTTGCGCAAATGCATGCACGCACTCAAGGCTCAAATACTCATGCATGCGCACGCATATACGCTCTCAGATAACATATGACACGTAACACATGTGGAATTCGCTGTGCCACACAAAGGGGCACGTTACGCAACTAATTCACGCAGCCATGAGCATCTGTGCAACAATAAGCTGCTTTTCAGCTCCGTATTGGTGGTTTGAAAGCTAGCTTGCTTTTTGTGCTCGTGCATTTGTTTGTAGTCATGCCGGGGGTGAAGCTGCAGGAGCATGCAGGGAACGACAAGGCGTGGGTATGGTCAACAGTGGATTTCTCGGAGGAGTCGCAAAAGGTCGAGCTGTTTGCCGTCCGCTTTGGCTCCGTTGAAAGTGAGTCTGTGGCATTGTGAGTGTTTGCTTTTGGCTCTGTAGACATGTGCAGTGCAGGTGAGAGTGCGTTAGCTGGATGGTGGGGTGGGGTGTTTAGATGCAAGTGTTTTAGTGCGGGTGGGTGTGAGTGTGGGTGTGAGTGTGAGTGAGTGTAGGTGTGGGTGTGGGTGTAAGTGCAAGAGAACGTGCAAGTAAGCCCTAACAAGCCTCTGTCAAAAGCACGTGCCATCACCATACTGCCATGCCCTCTCTTATGTAAAACACTGAAGATGCAATGCCCTTTTCGAACCTGATTTGGGCCTTTTATCTTCACAAATTGAAACAAGCAAATTGGTGTTTCGATGTGATTGGCTCTTTCAAAGCGGCCCCTTTTGAAGGCAGGACTTATTTCTCGTGCGTTTTAGATTGCCTCCTATGTACGAATAGAATTTGCTGCTTCGTACCGCTTACTTGATTAAAAAAGTGTTACTTCCGGTCAGGTCAGCCATTGCCCACCCAAAAAAGGGGGAATTGATGCCCCTTTCCTGAATTGCACATCTGAGGTCACCCAAAAGTTCTTTTACATAAATGTAACACCTTTGCATAACAATTAATGAGTATTGGGTCAAGGGTGTGAGTGGGGGGCTGGATTTGTGCCATTTACCTGCCAGAAAGGTGGTATGGTGTGGAAATGCGAGTTTTGGTCCGAGTTCCACCAATCCTCTTGTTGCCAGATAGGTTAAGGGTCAAACCATACCCATCAGAGCAAAGAAAATGGGGTTGAAAATTTGCCCCTGAAGGACTTGGTGAGTGGGCCTGTTTGCTGGGCAAAAATGGTGCATTTCTGGAAACTCTGAAAACACGCTTTCTGGCCACCACCTGAGTGTCGGGAGCCCTTCAGTATGCTCCCAAGGCATGCCCTGTCAAGTATTATGGTCTGGAATGCTGGGGTTGGGCCGTGGTGGGCAGCGATTTCCTGGACCCCCGCCCCCGCCCCCCGGACCCCCCTCATAATGCTTTTAATATTATGTCCAACCATCGTTGTGGGTGAGGCAAGCCGCGGGGCCACTTTCTAAGGACCCCATTTTGGCAGGGGAATCCTGAACCCGCACCCTGGGCGCCCCCCTGCACAAACTGAGTATGCAGAGTTGCTCAATTAGGTCCACTTTCAGATCCTGCATACTCAGAATTGGGTGGGAGCTTTGGGGCAAGAACTCTCACAGGAATGGCTCGCCTGACTTCCGGTCTCTCAAGTAGTAGGGTTGGCCAGAACCATAAATATACGGTGTATAAACGTGTTTTTGGCAGGAAATTCGCCAAATGTATGATCATGTATGGTGTACATATACGGTTCTGGCCAAGCCTACTAAGTAGTGAAGATCAAGAAGGCTTCTACGTGCTTTGCCTTGCCAGCTCTGTTGTACGATGGGTGCCATGGAAGTTATTTCATACTGTTAACTGACATCTGAGGTCCCACTGTCTACAAAACCGAAAGAGCGTTTGGGGGTGATGCAGCCAGGGAACTAGTGACCTACATCTGTCACGATTGGTTTCAGGCCCAGCTTATCGCTTATCACCCTTATGATCCCCCCCTTCCATTCATGTAGTAGTATAGTGACTTCTTTCCCTGAATAATTGTTGGAGGTGGTTTTTACTGCCTGCGTAGTTCTCTTCTTTTGTAGTGGAACTAACGGTGTCTGATGCCGGAGTGGCTCCTTTCCCCCTTTCAGTATCACTGCGTCTGTGTACCCCTGAATTAAAATATATCTTCCTTGCGGGCCGTGCAGATTGCATTGCAGTCTCGCCGCAAACCGTTCGATGAAAAAGTTTACCGTACCTTACAGTACTCACCCCGGTGCCCAAATTTCAGAAATATTTAAGGTAACCCCGGGAACCCCAGACCCTGTAAATTTATATTTTAGCCTTCCCTGCACCAACCCCGGTGGGCATTTAGCCCAGCCAGTGCTTGTACAAGTGTGTGTATGCGTGCACATGCGCGTTTGTGCGTGTGTTAATGTGTGTTAACCGGTGCTGCTGACGCCAGGGCTGGTGTTGGTGCTGGGGCGGGGGCGGGGCCTGGGAGAGGGGCGGGGGGGCCTTCTCCGCTCATCGCTGTTCAGCCACCCACCAGATATTATTTTTGCCAAACCCCAGAAACCCCGGAGCCTTTGAATAAATATATTTTTTTACGTGTACTCATTTTATACGCACGAGATCAGTCTATATCTTATACTGTCGTAATGCACACGTATCTGGAGGTCTTAAACCGCCTCCTGTGTGTGTCTGTAACACTTTGTCCCACCACCTATCTATGGTGACTGCCTGCAATATATGTGTTGTTGCCGCCGCTTCTGTACTAAGCAACTAACGCTAATTTAGCCTTTCAGCTGTTGCCATTTGAAGCACAAATCGACGACGCACGCCCCCCTCCAAGGAGCCCTTTGTTTCCTCCATCACTCGTCCTTTGCTCTCATAAGTTTTTTTTTTATGGTACTCGCTCTACAAGTCCTTGAACTACGCTCCTGTGCAGAGGCTCAAGAGTTCAAGGCTAAGTTTGAGGAGTCCCAGGACATCAACGGCAAGCTCATCACTGCCCCTGCTGTGGCTAAGGTGTGTATTTTTGTTTGTTGGTGTCGGTGTGTGCGTGTGCGTGTGCGTATGTGTGTGCGTGCGTGTGCGTGTGTGTGTGCGTGTGCACGTGCGGGTTAATGGTGGGGGGATGTTAGTGTGTCCGTTCCTTGAGGCTGAGTTCCAGGAGCAGTGGGTGGGGTGGGTGGGGTGATCATGTGTTTGTCTGTTTTCACCTCTTAAGCTGACAAACACCTCTTCACCTGCTCTTTCTTAGGGAATTTAGGGAAGAGAAATTGATATGAAGAGGGTGTAGGTGTGGTGCTGGGTGGGTGGGCTTGCAATTGGTACAGGATTTTCAAGCTGGTGTTGCGCTGCATTGTAGACTTGCATACAGGTGAACGTTTTAGGCGGAAGTCCAGCAAGTGTTTGCTTCTTATAACAGTTAGCCAGGTGTCTGCTGCCTAAGTGGGTGCATCTAGGGCTGGAGTACATGAAACTGCGCGCCACACACTCCTTTCTTCTTTTGAAGCAGGGATGTATCGTACGGAGGTCATAGAAGTTCAATACGGTAAAATACGTTTAATGTATGATGCAACGTACAGTATAAATACGCCATATGACACGTCCCTGTGTCTAATGCTATTGTATCCCATCAGTGCACGTTTCGTCCATTGTGATGTGGTCTCCTTCTTTCACAGGACGAAACCAGGCAAGATGCTGATGACCTGGCGAAGAGCCTTGAAGAAAAGGCCACCACGGCTGACAAAGATGCAACCCCTGAGAAAAAGGAATGAGCTAATTGAAGTGCAAAAGGACCTCCCTTTTATGCACTAAAGGCAGCACCTCTTCAACGAATGCATGCTGACATAAGTGACCAAGTGTTGTTGAGCGTGGCTTGCGTTCTCAATTATTAAGTGTTGCAGAGGTGTGCTTGTGTGTGTGCGTGTTTGTGCTTCCTTGTGGCTGTCCCTGACATAGAAACATAGGGCCTGCCATGTGCAACTTGGCACCGGCGTTGCGTGTGCTGAGGGCTTTTCTCGGCATGGATGAGGGCAGTGCTATATTTTTGGCACATCTCATTTTGTCCCCTCTTTATGTGTGTCTGCCACTGCAATTTTAGTAGACCCTAGAGAAGGGCTCACGGGTGGTTGTGGCCTTCCTTTGATGTCCAAAGAGACGCAAAATTCCTGAGTGGTTTGAGTGGCGCAGACAATGCCTGATTCAGAGTGATTGCACACTGGAGTGCAGGCATACTATTAAACATGTAACAATGGCCGTTTCTGAACACAGATTGCACCAACCATTGACTCTAGGGACCCTTGTTTTCATGTTTTAGAGGTGATGAGAGTTCACATTTAGGTAAATTTAGTCACCTAGCCATGACGTGAACACGCTAGGTAAGGTAGTTGATTTTCTGTGAAGTTTGCCTTAAGGAAAGTGACAAATCAGATATGCCGCACAGAAGCATCAGCCCTTAATTTTCCCTTCATACGTAAGCAATCAGCTAGCTGCCAGCTTCAACAAGGTTATAAAAGAGAGGGCATTTAAACTGGCTCCTATTTGGATACCAGAAAGGAGCAAGTGCACTTTACGATGTTTAAAAACTGCATCATCCAAAGTCTCTGCACGTAATTTCCATAATCTCTGTCTGGCATACTACCATACTCCTATTGGCTTGATGTAGACTCTGACATGTTTGCACAGTCTCACGTTGTTTTCATGGCAATGTGACAGAAATGCAATTCCTTATGCTACTCTGAGGTCATCAAGAATTTCCTTTACTGATCATGTTATTATTAACAGCTGCTGCAAATTCACAGTTACAAGGCTTACAAGGAAGGCCTTCAGACAAAGCGTGCGACTGCTAGCCTGCTCATAAGAAAATCCACAGACACACGGAGATGCCTTACTAATAGACAAGTTACCTGAATGAGGAATTCCTAGCTCACTGAATTCAGGACAAATTCATTCTAACGCTACCTTGAGTAAATCAAACTGATGCACATAACACTTGCATGTCCACTCCCCTCCCTACACTGCAGTGTAGACAAAATATTGTTGACCAAGGGACAATTTGTTAAAACAGCATCTGATTTCATCCATCACGTATGCCACAAAAAGCTAATTTGATTCATTAAGAACCTCATCCTCTCAGGACAAAATATGCGTTTGAAAGCTTAAAAGGGCATGAGACGGGTAACCCTGTTCTCTATCCATTGACCAAACACAATGAAATGTAGCAAGAGAATGATAATTTGTCCGGCTTAATGAGTGGCAGCACGATTGGGCCCACAGCTGTTGCTCCTCAATGTGCGTGCTTTGGTACTAGTATTTCTCAAGCGCAATGACACATGCATTTGACCTCCCACACACACGTATGATTTTTTTCCTAGCCACACACCCACCCATCCACCCATCTACAGCACAGCTTGTCCCAGGTCATTGCCCAAAACACAAAACGTGCCGCCCCCAGCACGGCTTAAGATAAAGCAGACATGCACAGGCCACATGTGTTTGATATTTGTCACGTTGATATGCATTTTTTGACAAGCTTCACTAGCACATGCTTATGAGCGTGGCTTGCCCCAGGCGCTTGCAGGCTTTGGTGCTTCCTCATCTTCACTGTCACCTGGTGTGTGTATGTGTGTTGTGTGTGGGGGGGGCGTGTGTGTTGTGTGTGTGTGTGTGTGTGTGTGTGTGTGTGTGTGTGTGTGTGTGTGTGTTTGTGTGTGTGTGCGTGCATGTGTGTGTGTGTGCGTGCATGTGTGTGTGTGTTTGTATGTGTGTGTACGAGTATATGTGTGTGCTGATTATAATGAAAAGCTCTAACTGATAATCTCGGAGCCCTTTCCATCAGCTGCATATGCGGCATTCAAACGTCTTCTGTAATGGCCCAACTAAAATTCCAAGCACCTGGCCTTCTTGGTGCTGTCAAAATTGTTGCATGTAAGGGGTCAAACAATTTCATCAAAACCCACCCAGGCCATAGATTGACTCCATCTCAATTTCTTATTTTGCTATATTTAACCCGACAACTCTGGTAACAAAAAACGGGCTGAAACTTGCTGCAGGTTTGGAGCGACAATTGTTATCTTTTCCCCCATTGTCCCTTGTGTGAGTGCCTCCCACTCGCCGGCAATCCCAGTACCCCTGCCCCAAAGTCGGCATTGCAGCATTGTTATATAGAGGGGCGTGCCGCCCGCCCAAATTTCACCTGACGAAGGACTCACACTTTTTTGTGTTTTTCTTTTTTACACGCCTTCATTGCCTGTGCAACCCTGAAGACTTTGTCCATGTGTCCAACCCCTTCTGCACAGAGCTCCACTGCCTTCACTGTCACCAAATACACCTTTGACCTTGCCGGATTTTGTAAAAAGGTCCAGGCATCAATATTAAAAGACGCAAAGATGCTGCAGTCCTCCAGGCCAAATTCTGCATGGGGCGCTTATGCCTTTGTCACTGCCAGAGCTTCCCAAAATCCATTCAACTTCGTAACTGCGCTGAAAAATAATTGTCCATAACAGTGGCATTAAATCGCATCAAAAAGTGGCCGGCCGAAAAGTCCTCCTCGTCGAACAGAATTGAGTACGAATTGAAACAGTAAATTCTGCATTTTGACGCCGTCACAACGTGCTGCTCTCCAGCCCTTCTCAACTAAAACGTTTGACCCTCACAGCTCGCCGCGGAACTCGGCACAGGTCTAAGTTTGAGGCTGAAAAACCTTTCTGGGTAGATCTTGCGCTGTCGGCTGCAATAGGCGAAGCTAGAGAAAGCTCCAAACAACCTTCAACCGATTTGATTACTCCCCCCCCCTAGCAGAAATTTCTGAAGAAATTTGGGTACAACATTTATAATGCTTGTATCCTGAAGCAGAGGTCGATCGGGGCAACTTCAGAAATGCACCTTTTCCCTGCCAAAGTGGGTGCAAAATACGCACCGGGCCCCACACAGCCCCCCAGAATGCCAAATTTTCAGAAATTGTAGATGTTTAGGATAATTATCTTGCATTAATGAGGTACAGGGGGCTTTGAATTGGGTGGAGAGCTACGTGAGACTGGTGTGTGGGGGGGTTGATCATGGGGACAGCCTGCTTTGTCGAGAAGTCAATCCTATCACAAGCCATGCTGCTTCTTGTCAAAAGCTAATGTCATATAAGAAAGGAAGCGCACACATAGATGCACACATTTGCACATGCACACCCTCATGCGCACCCCTGTGTGCATTTCACCCCCCCCCTCCCATTTCCACCCATCCACCAAACTCACACCTGCTTTTGTGTGGTCTAGGTGGTGCCAAAATTCACCAGACATCTTCATACCTTGGCTTCCTCTTCAAATCTAGGCCACCAGACAGAGACGCATTTTAGTTCCATGGAGTATGACCGATCCAGAAACGGCGACACAAGCTACAGGCACTTTTGTTCGTATGAAATCTGAAGCACGATTGCAGTTGCAATTGTACACAGCACTACGCCGAGGCCTCCTGTTTCTACTAGGGTTGGCCAGAACCATATATATACGGTGTATATACGGTAATTTTGGCAGAGAAATCACCAAATATACGGTCATATACGGTGTATATATACGGTTCTGGCCAACCCTAATTTCTACCATAGGTGCCACACACATAAACGCCGTGCATGCACCCGTCGCACCATTCTCCTCACCAGGGTCCTGCACGTTAACCACCCACTCGCTCCTCATGCGTTGCCTTGATCCACATTAGAGGCTGCCTACATGTGGTGACCTACATGTAAATCGCTCCTCATGCGTTGCCTTGATCCACATTAGAGGTTGCCTAAAGGAATTAAACACATCAAGACCATGCATGTTCCATCGCACCTTCCTCCCATCCCTTCACATGGGTGGTCCAGATGCAGTGCACCTGTCGTATGCTACCTTGATCCCAGAATTGCACTTCAATGGTACAGACGCACCAATGCTGCACACACACATTCCATCGCGTCATTCTCCTCATCTAGATGACGTACTTCAACACCGTACATGAACACCGACGTGGTGCTCCTTGTGCGTTACCTTGATCCGGCATTTGAAAGAGACAGGCGTGTTCGTGCCGTGCGTTCTGTGGCATCATTCTCCTCAACATCGTTCTCCTCACGTGGGTCACCGTACATGGACAGCCCACGCGGTGCTCTTTGTGCGTTGCCTTGATCCAGCTCTTTAAAGGCAGAGAAGTATCAACGTCGTGCATTCCGTCGCATCATTCTCCTTCACGCCATTCCCCTTCACGCATTTTCATTCTCCTCACCTGGGTCACCATACCCATTCCCCTTCACGCATTTTTTTTCTCCTCACCTGATCACCATACCCATTCCTTTTCACGCATTTTTATTCTCCTCACCTGGGTCACCATACCCATTCCCCTCCACACATTATTTTCCTCACCTGATCACCATACCCATTCCTTTTCACGCATTTTCATTCTCCTCACCTGGGTCACCATACCCATTCCTTTTCACGCATTTTTATTCTCCTCACCTGGGTCACCATAACCATTCCACTCCACGCATAATCCTCCTCACCTGGGTCACCATACCCATTCCTTTTCACGCATTTTCATTCTCCTCACCTGGGTCACCATACCCATTCCTTTTCACGCATTTTTATTCTCCTCACCTGGGTCACCATACCCATTCCACTCCACGCATAATCCTCCTCACCTGGGTCACCATACCCATTCCCCTTCACGCATTTTTATTCTCCTCACCTGGGTCGCCATACATGAACAGCCCACGCCGCGCTCCTCGGGCCTCGTCCTGGTACGGAGCATAGGCTGTCACTGCCTCGCGAATTGCAGGGGCGGCACGGCGCTGGCTGGGCAGGCGTGCTAGGCCGGCACACAGCAGCTCAACTGCTACGTCTGCCTGCAATGTGTGTGAGTATGTGCAAGTGTGTATATGTTTGTACACGTCTGCGAATGAGTATGGGCAAGCGCACTAGGCCGGCACACAGCACCTCAACTGCTTCGTCCGCCTGCCAAGTATGAGTTCATGTGTGTATGAGCAAGGTTTGCGTTTGTTTGTACATGTGTGTGCAGGCTGAACAAAAATACAACACCTACGTGCGTGGAGGCCTCCTGCAGCGTGACCACTCGCATGGAAGGACTTATACCCATCACCTGTGCAAATAAACTTGCAAGTCAATTGAAGTATTCACAGTTACCTGTGTGGAGGTCTCCTGCAGCGTGACCACTCGCTTGCAGCCCCCCCCTAGCCACTTGGGGTGCCTGCCATCGTCCTTGGGCCCGGGCTTCTCCTACACACACAGATGTGCACACACGTAAACACAAAATTGTGAAATTGGCTTCTCCTACACACACAGATGTGCACACACGTACACACAATGAAATTGTGAAATTGGCTTCTCCTACACACACAGATGTGCACACACGTACATACAATGAAATTGTGAAATTGGCTTCTCCTACACACACAGATGTGCACACACGTACACACAATGAAATTGTGAAATTGGCTTCTCCTACACACACAGATGTGCACACACGTACACACAATGAAATTGTGTGCTTGCTGTTAAATGCATTAATCTGAAATCCCTTGCTCTGATAGACAAGCACACACAAACACGCACACATACACAACGTCTCTCACATATTGCTATTATATATCCAAACCTCTGGCTGCCTTCTGACCATGCCAAACAAACGCACACGTACACAGGCGCACACGTGCTGTCTACGTATCCATGGAGTAACATACCTTTGCTATGACAGTGGCAGTCATTGGCTGCCCTGCTCCCAGCAGCTGTGCGAGCAGGCCCTTGGCGTCACCTGCAAGCTCACTACTGCCCACTGGCACCTGTGTGTGTATATGTGTGTAAATTTATGTGTATTTGTGTGTATGTGTATGTGTGTATGTGTGCGTGTTCACGTGTGTGTGTATGTGTGTGAGCGTGTGTGTGTATGTGCGTGTGTGTGTATGGCAGGTGACACGTGCTGAACTTCTAACGCGTCCTTTTTTAATCAATGTTTTCACTACCTGTGTATCCTTCTGTTTCTATATCTTTTCTCTAACGTAGCCCCAGTGCAGGGTAGGCCAAACACGCAGCCCTACACTGGCATACACCACATGTACCCGAGTGTTTGGAAGGTTCCCTGCTAGTGCCTCCATTTGCACCCTGTAAGGTCACGTAACTTAGGCAGCTCCTGCATTTGTGCGGCCACAGCTGTCTGTGCTTCGATGCTAAACTTCTTTAGGTGTTCCACAGATCTGCTTAACTTGTGTACGTGTAGCACAAATCTGCTCAACTCCCGTATGCGTTCCACATATATGCTTAACTTACGTGCGTGTTCCACAGATCTGCTTAATTTACGTGCGTGTTCCACAGAATTGCTTCATTTCCGTACGTGCTCCACAAATCTGCTTACTTTACTTTCGCACATGTACCACAGATCTGCTTAGATTCCGTAAGTGTGCAACACACATATACACAGCTCTGGCCGGCCTGAAGTCACAGTATGTCAGGACAGAGATAGAGAGAGGCAGGCACGTGGACTCGAGCAACCACACATGCACATACACACCTTGATGTATATGCCAAGGAGCACAGAGTCACAGTATGTCAGGACAGAGATAGAAAGAGGCAGGCACGTGGGCTCGAGCAACCACACATGCACATACGCACCTTGATGTATGCCAAGGAGCACAGCAGCGCTTGTGGGGGTACCGCTGCTAGACCACTGTCGATCGTCCTGATGCACTTGTCGGACACCTTCTCCCTACACACGTGCTCATATGCGCGTATTAATGCGAGGTCAGTTCAGGCGTATGGTATGCAAGTCCACTGCCACATGGTTTGGGTGCACTTGTCAGCAGGGTTGTTCAGTTCGGGGTTCGGTCAAAAGTTCGGGTTTGTGAACTTTCACGCATTTGGATCCCTAAAAATGCCGTTACTTAGCTACTAAATGAACTTAATGCTCTCGAAATTTTAGGTCCAAAATTGCAGCTTAAAATGCAGGAAAGAGCCTTAGATGGACGTCAAACGTTTTGATTGTTTCTGCACTCATTACTTATAACACATTATATACATGTATAACAATACAAGCATGTTTTGGACGGGTATGACCATGGAAACCAGCGAAATCCTCCATTTCCGAAATTGCACATTGCACTACTCAAACGGTTCGAGGGTTCTAGAACTTCACGAAGTTTATCGAACCCTTGCTCCCCAAAAATCGAACTAAACAACCCTGCTTGCTAGACACCTTCTCCCACAAACGTGCTCATGCGCGTAAAAAAGCGAGGTCAGTTCATGGGTATGTTGTGCGAGTCAACAGCCACATGGATTGGGGCGCAATAGTTTGGCACCTTCTCCCTCACACAAATGGACTACAAAATGGACTACAAGTAAAATGCAGGCATGTCTTAGCAAGCGCTTGAAAGGCTCCACCTGCCAAACCTGCATAGCACATAAAACACACACACATACTCACATACACATACACGCACACATCTTTCCCCTTGGCTGCAGAAGAACAGATACAGCTGTCCGGGGTTTTATGGCGCTCTGCTTTTTTCTGAGCCAGTAGAGCACCATGCTTATAAATGTTACTCACCTTGACAACCTGAATCACACATACACAGGACATGTATGATGGAGCTAACCAACTTGACGAAGGACAAAGGAACTTGACGTGCTTATAGTAATAACAATAATGTCACTCACCTTAACAACTCATACATACAAAGGACAAGTATGATGGAGTTGACTCATACATACAAAGGACATGTTGTTGAGCACTCCCTCAACCTGCTTTGTAATCAATCCGAAACTTATTGCAGCTGCAACAAGCGTTTCAGCACATGCGAATCACAGCCATCACACCCACACACACACGCACACACACACACACACCACACACACACACATACCACAAACACACCACATTCAATGGATTATGCTACTCGTTAACTGACAAGCTTCAAAGACGCTCCCCCACCTGTTTCCGTAGTCGATGAAGAACACGTTGTAGCTGTCTGAAAAAGGGTCCTTGCGCTCTATGTATGCTCGGTACCACTGCTTGTCTAAGCTGTACTGAGCTAAGCACAGGGAGGGCACCTTGAGCTGGGGCTGTGTGTGTGCATGTGCGTGTGAACGTGCATGTGTGTACGTGTGTGCGTGCGTGTGTGCGTGCGTGCGTGTGTGCGTGCGTGCGTGCGTGCGTGTGTGTGTGTGTGTCTGTTGGGGGAGGGGAGAGAGGGAGAAGATTTATTTTTAGGCTAGTCACAGGGGGAATACTTTTTGAGCTCATGCTGTGTAATTGTGTTCATTGTGTGCATGTGTTTGTAGCCGAACACTATTTTTTGGTCGTGTGCTCTCTTGTATGCTCAGAGCAGCACCACTGCACATTTTTAGCGATGATCTGCACAAAATCGCTGCTCAGCCACACACGCCAGTGATCCCCCTTGCACATACACGCACGTGTACACACGCACACGTGCGCATACAAACACACACGCTCACAAACATACAAACTTGCACATACGCATACACACACGCACACACTTGCACACACACACTCACACACACAAGCACACTCACACACTCGCACACACACACACATACGCACTCACAAACTCTCTTACACACACACACACACACAAAAAACACTCACAGGAATGGCAGGGCCCTCCCCCTGTGTGGCGGCTGCCACTTGTTCAGTCACCCATGCTACCCGAGGCTCATCCAAGCGCTGCACGTAAAACTCTGAGGCGTCTACCACGTCAGTGACCACCACCTGTGTGTATGCATGTTAGTGTGTGTGTATGTGTGTGTATGTGTGTGTGTGTGCCTAATTTGAAAAGGTCCTAACATGCAACACTTCCCCGTTTATTTGCATGCCACAATGTTAGCGTGCACACGGCTGCACACGTGCTGCTGTGGAAAGTCAGGCTCTATACAGCTCTATTCCTAGTTTTTAACGACAGCTCATTGCCCGCACTTGCAAAGTCAGGCTCTATACAGCTCTATTCCTAGTTTTTAGCGACAGCACATGGCTTAAATTATATTCTGATCAAAAGCTGCAGGAACAACGCAACTAGAGCAGGCCTCGGTGCTTGCTGCCATTGCATTGAGATCCCTTAGTCGACTTCTGGCTGCACTGCACTGCTGCCATCTGGCCATACACTTTTTTCCTGCTGCTTCAGGACAGGCACAATCCAGTGCCCTCACTCTGCCTAAGTCAGCCGCCTATCTCTCTCTGTTTGAAGCCCCCCCCCTATCTCTCCCTGTTAAAGCCCCCCCCCCCCCTCCTGTGGATAGCCGCAAACAAAGAGCCTGCACGGTCAGACTGTGCCTTTCTCCCCACAATGGGAAAACCCCGTGAGCTGGCCGGATGTGATCCCTGTGAGCATTGAACCCCGTGACCATTGAAGCCCTGACCATTTAAGCCATGACCATTGAAGCCATGACTATTGAAGCCATGACCATTGAAGCCACGACCATTGAACCCGTGACCATTGAACCCATGACCATTGAAGCCATGACCATTGAAGCCATAACAACTGAAGCCATGACCATTGAAGCCATGACCATTGAACCCATGACCATTGAAGCCATGACCATTGAACCCAGTGAGCTGGCCAGATGTATGCAATTGATTGGCCATAAAGCCAACCGGCCCACGGGGTTTCTCAATGCTTAGGGGCCGGCTCAAGCTGATTCCCCTCACTCGTGAAAGAACAAAAAGTGCGCAGGCAATGGAAAGCACTCCCCACGTTAAGTAAGGAGAAGAAAGCAACTTAGCATCGGGCACCGTGAATTTCCTTCGCTGCTGCAGATAAAAAGTGACGACACTGCTCTAGCACGTCTGAGTCGTTTGTCCATCCCTTGTGGTTTGCACTGTTTTGCTTCAAATGTACAAAAGTGCACACTTGTGGTTGTGGGTGGAGGTGGAGATAACAAATGCAACATGCGTGCAAGGACACAGGGAGTGCAATAGCAGCAAAGGGCGGGTTGCCCCAGTGGCAGATCACACACATCCAGTACACGTAGCAAACGTTTGCACACATGCACAACGCACATAGACACACATAAACACACACATGCACACCAATACTTGTCTTATGTTGTCATGCTTGGGTGCACGTACAGTTGCAAAGCAGCTGGCTGCTATCTTTGATATAAGTGAGTGATCAAGTGACCTACTTTTACACAACCCGCATATGTACCCATTCACAATTCACACCCACACCCACACCCACACTCACAACCAAACTTCCACCTCCCTCACATCCACACCCACATCTCTCACACCCACACCTCCACCTCCCTCACACCCACACCCACACCCACACCCACACCCACACCCACTCCTTCACCTCCCTCACACCCACACC
>Ga0307947_1001795_pt1 | contig 17108 bp, 22 predicted proteins | sample OrgLakmetagen232_FD_201840 | JGI IMG/M metagenome (GOLD analysis project Ga0307947, IMG submission 201840) | Saline water microbial communities from Organic Lake, Antarctica - #232 | ecosystem: Environmental > Aquatic > Non-marine Saline and Alkaline > Saline | place: Antarctica: Organic Lake...
ACACACACACACACACACACACACACACACACACACACACACCGCACACACACACACTTCACACACACCTCACGCACACACCTCACACACATCTCACGTACACACTTCAAGTACACACGTACACATTTCAAGTACACACTTCAAGTACACACGTACACACACGTACACACCTCACATACACACACAAGTACACACACATGCACACAAAAACGCACCACATGGGCACACACAAACATACACACACCTGTTGATACAGGAAACGCTCTCTTGGCGGCTTTGACTTGCGCTGTGCCCTTCCGCTCGCTCTTTGGTGCAGTGGCGCACGTCACCATTAGAATAGGGCTCTGGGGCTTGGAGCAGCTGAGCCAGCTCGCCACTCCCTGCGTACACGTGTGTGTGTGCGTGTGTGCACGCGTGTGTGTGTGCGTGTGTGCGCGTGTGTGTATATGTGTGCGTGTGCGTGTGTGTGTGCGTGTGTGCACGTGTGTGTGTGTATAAGTGTGTGTGTGCGTGTGCGTGTGTGTGCGTGTGTGTGCGCACGTGTGTGTGTTTGTGTATGTGCGTGTGTGTGCGTGTGTGTGTGTGTGCGTGTGTGTGCGTGCGTGCATGTGTATTTGTGTGTTTGTGTATGTGTTTGTGCTGTGCATGCATGCATGCATGGAGAACCAGCGTGGTGCGTTGTCCTGAAATATGCTTTAAATAAGCTGTCTTGAGATAAACTGCACTGAGCACTTCTTTGGACATTTTTCGTACATCGTCAGCCACTCTTGCCACCTCAGGTCACACAACAAAGTAGCAACAGGAACAGTGGACCTTTACTTCTTATTTCATCATGCACCTGGTCAACGTCCTACATTTAGTGGACTGACAAAAGAGACTAGGAGCAAAGGAGCAGAGGAGACTAGGAGCAAAGGAGGCTAGGAACAAGAAGCAAGAAAGGAGAACAAAGAAAAAAAAGCAAGCGGGCAGTGAAAACCCCTCCCCTCCTTAAGTAAAGCAAAAAAGCAACTAAAGTACCGAGTGTCGTTAAAATTTCCTAACAAGACAAAACAATGTAACACACTACACTAATGGCAAAGTATTAGTGTACCAAGGCAGATTAACAACCAAGGTTGACCTGTCGGACCGCCCATACTCGCGGGGTTGCTGTGATCTCTATGGCAGGTGCAGCAGCGGCAGCGACAGTACGTTCATGCACCCGTACTTAAAAGTGATGACGTGGTGACACACACCTATTGGACTGCCCATACTCAGGTCGCCCTCATCCATGGCAGGAGCAGCAGCGGCAGAGATGGAGCGCGTGTGATCTGATGATGGCCTGCATAAGGTTTTGAGGACAGTCAAAGAATACGTACGCAAGTGGTGCCTGTACTGTAAGAAAATTTTACGGAGATTGCCCAGATCTCACACGTTACCAGGCGGGAGATTGCCCAGATCTCGCACGTTACCAGGCGGATTAGAAGTCGTTTTGAAGACAACGGAGATTGCTAAGATCTCACACGTTACCAGGCGGATTAAAGCCGTTTTGAGGACAACGGAGATCGCCCAGATCTCACGTCACCAGGCGGATTAAAAGCCGTTTTGAGGGCAACGGAGGTTGCTAAGACTTCAAGTCACCAGGTGGACTAGAAGCCGAGACCCCGAAGAGCTCGGCCTGACCATGGACCATTAGGCTTCCAGGGCAGCTATCCATTGCACTTTCCACTGAGCAGTGCTTATTCATATATATATATATATATATTGTGCGTGAGCTGCGACCCCTGACAGCCTGGCCTGAACCCGGACCACTAGTCTTGCAGGGCAGCTACCCAGTGCATAATTCACTAAGAAGTGCTTAACTATGTGTATGTGTGTGTGCGCGCGTGTGCGTTTGTGTGCGCGTGTGTGTGTGTGTATGTGTGTGCGCGCGCCACACCGCAATGACTGACACTGCAGATTGTTGCAACAGCAGCAGCGAATGGCAGCAGTGAAGCATGCGCGCACGCTCCATCAGCAGCAGATGGCAACCAGGCTGCGCAATGGGGTCTGTGCGCAATGTTTTGAAAGATCGCTGCGCAATTGGGGTGCGCAATGGCAATTTCCCTCCACTGAGAGGGGTGCACAATCCCAGCGCAATGCACTCAAAACAAATGCCTTAAAACGGGGCGCGCAATGTTCACGTGGCTGTACGGTACTCCTCTCATAATTTGCGGTATTTCAATCCTCTTGTATTTTTGCAGTACCGTCACAGCACTTTTCTTACTTGTTTTAGGGTGCACCTCAATTTGCGTATAAGGTGCACCTCGATTTGTATTTAAGGTGCACCTCAAAATCAAATCTTTTGCGTATCAGGTGCACCTCGATTTGTATTTAAGGTGCACCTCGATTTGTGTTTAAGGTGCACCTTAATTTATAGGCTGCGCAGCCATCCCAGGTTGAATGCCATCGTAATCCAAACTACACTCAAAGATATACACTTGTGGCATAAGCTGACCAAAGGGCCAAATCTAACTGGTACTGGGGACACGCAAAGTCCAGCTAAGCAGAACCTAATTGAGCTGAGCGGTTTGAAAAGAGTTGCAAAAAGTCACCTGTTTGAAGCCCTGCCCGTTTTTTGCGGGTCGTCTCTGGAGGGGTGCGCTTTGTGGCCACCACCTTCACAGCAAACAGAATAGGGCAGACAGGTGGCAGGTTAGTCAAAACCATATATGTGTAGCATACATCTTAAAATTATATGGAAGGCTGCGTTTTGTGGCCACCACCTTCACAGCAAACATATTAGGGCAGACAGATGGCAGGCTAGTCAAAACCATATATGTGTAGCATACATCTTTAAATAATATGGAAGGCTGCACTTGTGACCATCCTTCACAGCAATCCAAGACAGACGGAAATTTAGCCAGAACCCTGTACGGTATTTACGGTGTGCGCACGGTAGTGAGATCTTCAAATGTGTGGCCATATCACGGCATATATGAATGCAGGGTTGGCCGGAACCGTACATACACGGAGCATCCACGGTATGTTTGGCAGAAAAATTACCAAATATATGGTCATATACGGTGGTGGATGTGTACGGTTCTGGCCAACCCTACGAATATAAGAGTGGCTTGAACCATACATACACGGTGTATCTACGGTAATTTTGCAGGGGGGGGCGACTGACCCCCCAAATGGTATAGGAAATTCATTGCAACAAGAGTGAAAGAAAACGGCTGAGTGGTTGGTGTTTTATGCATATTTGAGCCATTTTCCCATGGAAATCGCCACATTAGGGTATACAAGCACCATGTGTGCTTAATCCAGTCTATCTCAGCACGCAAAGCAACCCACATAATACTAGGCACATGCTCGGGTAGCTCTCAATTCCAGCTACACTTTGGTACTAAAATGGTGTCAATCGGGTGAAGTGGCTGTGAGAGGCTGCCTTCTGAATGCACATTTTCAGGCATTTCCTCCGTCGACCCCCTCTGGTATTTTTGGTAGGATTTCTTCAAATGTTTGGTCCTATTACGACAGATCAGTGGAAATAACCCCGCGCAGGGCCCGCAAATTATAATGGAAAATTTTCAGGTCTGCAGGGCCTGGAGTTTTCGGTCCGGGAAATCCGGAATTCCGATAATTCCCGTTCTGATAATTTCCCGTTCATCCCGGGCTACCCGCAATTATTCAATTTTGCTTCCGGGCTGGCAGAGCCAAAAGCAAAAATCCAACGAGAGCGCATGTCAGGCACGCGCCCAGGGAGTTATCCCAGCCACTCCATCGGCTGCCAATGTACTCTGCAAGCAGAATTGGACGCACGTTTGATGCATGCATTGGATGAGGGCAACTTCGAATTCAAAGTGCATGGGGCTGCACGTGAGGAGCCTACTGGAGGAGGCTGGGCTGCTGTGCGTGAGGAGCCTACTGAGGAGGCTGGGCTGCTGCGCATGAGGAGCCTGCTGGAGGAGGCTGCTTGGGAGGCTGCAGCTGTTGGGATTGGCAGGGGGAGAGGACTTCCATGATGCGAGGGTCCCTGTTCAAAGGACCCTGCTCCCCCCTAGCGTGCTCCCTTAGCGCTACCTCCCCCTCCCAGCTGAGCCTGCACCAGCATGCTCAAGCTCTGCATGCTGCTTGATGGTATGAAGTGTCTTCCATCCTGAATATGAGCTCCCTTGAAAACCATACACAGCGCAACACGCCCGGGGCGTTAGCCTGCCGTAAAAATAATTTTGCCTAAAAACCCGCATACATGTAAAAACCCTGTGCGGGCAACCCGCATATAATAAAACTTTGCTTGCGGGGCACCCGCATTCGTTAAAAGCCCCTGAACTTCACTGCGGCAGATGTATACAATTTTGGAATGTACAGAGGTAGGAACACACGTACAGAGGTAGGAGCACACGTACAGAGGTAGGAGTGGAAATTTGTGAGAATAGACACACAGAGTGCGGGGTAGGCTGATGGCACATTGGATGCAGCCATTTGCTCATGACACATGATTAGGGTTGGCCATAACCATATATGTACGGTGTGTATACGTTATATTTTTGGCAGAGAAATCACCATATATACGGTCATATACGGTGTAAATATGCGGCTCTGGCCAAGCTTATACATGATTAGTAGCATGGACAAGCGATTTGTCGGTTGTTTGCAACTGATACTTCTACCCCTTCCTGCCCTATCTGCCCACCCTTGTTGGGTTGGCGAAACGGCGGCAGGCTGATTTGTTTGCAATAACAGATGATAAGGAGCATGGACAAACGGTTTATTGGTAGCACTGATAGTCCTCTGCGAGCCCACACGTTGGGTCGAGCGAAAGGCAGGGTAAACACATACACTGACAAAGTGAACACAACTCAAAACCTGCGCAGGTGCATTAAGACATGCATATAAGCATGCTTCCACGATGGAATCAGGGCAAACATGTTTACGGCAAAGACGAGGTCAAGGGAGAAATAAGAGGGAACACATTTATATACAAAACTAAATGCACCAGCCAGCTTATCAGCTTCTGCGTTATACATAAGAGCCTGCACAGAGACACACACATTACATTCAGCACACAATTGCACACACATTCACAAGAATAAAATCTAATAACAGCCACACAGCAGCTCACGATCAGAGAACGAACAGCGCCTGAGTGTGTATGTGTGTTGTGAGGAGGATATTTCGGTGGACATAGCCCCTTGCTTGCCCTAACGCACGCGCACCGCACTGAAGGCAGCCCCCTGGTCTGTGGATAGAGACACACACAGAGAGAATAGGCATCACCTGAGCGCCTGCGTTTAGAGGAAGGAGACGTAGAAGCTGAGGCCCCTTCCTTGTCTGGACGCGCACCCCATTGCAGGTAGCCCCCTAATCCGTGCGTGGAGCTGGCACCTATGATGAGGCACACCAGGCTGAGGCAGCAGTACAGCACCCTGCAGGTGATGCGTACGTGTGTGTTCTTTGATAGGGATCACCAGTCCAACATGAATATGCAAATGAATACACAGATCAGCAAGTGTACAGTGCAAGTGCAAGTGTACACAAGAGCGTGCGTACGTGTGTGTTCTTTGATAGGGAGCACCAGTCCAAAATGTATACACAAATCAGCAAGTGTACAGTGCAAGTATAAGTTTACCGTACGAACAATATATCACGCTGCAAAAATATTGTTTTCGGGGGGTGCGGCGAGCTCACACCCCCTGAAATATATAGAAAGTTGAGGGGGTTCGGATTGGTGCGGATTGAATCTAAATAATTACTTTTGAGTTTTTGACGGGTCATGAGTGGGAAAGAGCCCCCGAGAGCCCTATCAGCCCCCGAGAGTGAAGAGGGGGGCAGTGAGGAGAGGGATGGGGAAGATGATGGTGATACTTGAGTTAAGAAAGACTAGAAAACCAGTGCCAGTTGATGTACAATGTACAATGGATGACAGAGATCAGCAAAACCAGACTCAGTATGATATTTCTCAGTGCACTTGGACAAAAACTATGTTATTGTGTTATGGAAGGCACCTCTGAGTCCCTTGGTGCGGTTCTGAGGGCATTTTGCCCCTGCAGATTGGTGCGGCAAGCACTAAATTATATATTGAGAGGGGTGCGGATTGGTGCGGACAGGGTAAAAATAACTCTTTTTTTGAGGGGTGCGGAATGAGTACATGTCCCTACGGTACACAAATCAGCAAGTGTGACGTGATGATGCTGTGGGGTGGGTGACACTGTAGTGCTGGGAAAAAAGGACCGGTGATAAGGAACACCACCAGGCTGAGGCAGCATTGCGGCGCCCTGCAGGAAATAAGGAGCAGCTTGGGCCGCTGATCTTGGGCGGTCTGCTGCGGGTCTCAGAATTGGTTCCGCACTACTCAGGGTATGACCTCACTGAAGAAACACACTCGCTACAGCACAGAGTTTGACGCCCCCTTTTGTTAAAGTTTAGGATAACACACAGCCAGCAGGCAAAGCAAACCCTGTCTGTAAAGTGCAAGTGATCTCTAGTGCTACCATTTTATAAAGGCACACACACAAAGGGGTACACAGACGCGCACACACACACACACACACACACAACACACACCTAGAGGGAATGTCAGGCATGTGCTCCACTGACAGCAGCAGCAGAGCCCCCGTAATGGACAACATGAGACCCATGAACACCACAAGCGCCGCAGAGGCGTGGCGCGCGACGCCACTCTGCAGGAAACGATGTTTGCACGGAGTGGTGAGTTGGAGTGTGAGTCGTGTAAAATCGCGATGTGCAGTTACGGACGTACGAGTATCTGAGGCCCAGTTTGAATTCCTCTCGGTGTCAAAGCGAGTTTTCTTTGAGAATGCTCTCTTTAGATGGAGGACAAATAAGAGCGGCGTTCTGCGATAAGCTTACAGTGACATCAAGCGTACATGATGATGAGCACAGGTGTGACCACAGCAAATAATCGTGCTAGCCAGACCGAAGAGTTCTGTGTATTGTGTTTTGTGTACTTCAAAACTGACCTGAGATTTTCAGGTACCGTATACTACAAACTTAATAAACACAAGAGCATGTAACTATTATGGTACATGTGGTTCGATCCACAAACGTGCTTGTACTCGCGCACGTGGCTCGTCTTGCACAAGTGCGTATCTATATGCACGTGGATCAATCACACATGTTCCTCTAGGATTTAAAATTCTAGGGGTGTGGCCTCTGAAGCCCTAAATACAGCAGCTCCTATGATTTGCAGGTGCTCCATCATTGCACTCACCCTCCCAAGCCTGGCGATAGCCTGCACCACCTTTTGAGAGCCAGGCAGTGCATTGCTGGTGGCCAGAGCTAGAAGCTTGCCCTGACGCAAGCCAGGAGGCTCGTACACCAGCATGGCCTGTGTGTGTGTGTGTGTGTGGTGTGTGTGTGTGTTGCGTGTGTGTGTGTGTGTGTGTGTGTGTGGATACGTGCATGAGTGTGCATAGGTATGTGGGTGCATACATACATGTTAACGTGCTTGCATGTGTGCCCGTGTGCGTGTGTGTATGTTTGTGTGAGCTTATGCTCGTGTGCGCATGCCCGTGCGTGTGTGTGTGTGCGTGTGTGTGTGTGTGTGTGTGTGTGTGTGTGTGTGAATGCTAGTGCGAATGCGCACAAGAGCAACTGCAAGTGCGATTCCAGTGTGGGTGGGAAAATGTGCATGTGTGTATGTGTGTATGTGTGCGTGCGTGCGTGTGTGCGTGCGTGTGCACGTATATGCCACCGCGTACGTGCTCGTGCGTTTGTGTTCGTGCTCGCGAACCTGCACAAGGAAGAGCTCCCCCACAAAGCTTGTGGCAGCTGCTGCACCGCTAATGACATCCACATGGCTGTGAGGCACCGAGGGCAGAGCCATTTTAAGCTGCGGGAGAGAGGAGAACGTTATCCACACGGGGAGAGAGGTGAGGGTGGAGAGCGCCCACAGCCCCTGCACAATTTATAGGTTTAGGGTTGCATGAAAATGCATCTAACAGCAAGGCCTGTGCTTTAATGTAGCAGCACAAATTCATGCTCCAATGCTTGCGTGTGAATTCGTATCCGTTTTCACCGTGTGTGAGTTCCCACCTCTTAAAGAGGTCTTGCGTGCAATCACTCACCCATCCGCAGCATGAGAAGGCCTGGTGCCTCTTTCCCCCATTCAGCAGCAATGCCCGCCTGATGAAAGAGCGCTCCTTTGCAGGACCTCTGGAGAGGAGCTCAGAAAGAAGGACGTTCAACAGGTGCGTGACAGGCACGAGGATAAGACAGGTAACGCATAGCCTATAGGACACTTGGGAAAGCAGGTGGGCCACCAGACGCACGACCAATGACGAAGAGGAGCCGGGGGGAGGATAAGCGTCACCAATTCCAAAGGAATCCATTCGCAAAAATTAAATTAAAATTTTTTGTTAAAAACCACTCACACTTTCCCAGCCAAAACGCCCTCAGCCAAAAGTCGGAATTCAAACAGTCCCAATTCTCAATTAATGGCGCACCCAGAAATATTTTTGATTAATTAATTCAGGATTGAATAATGGACATCACACCCGTCATTATGCAGCTCATCAAATTGTAATCCATCAATTTAGCTCACCCTAACACCCAGACTATCCACCGAGCAGCATATCAGGGAGCTAACAACCATTAATTAGACAACAGTATAGAGCGGACAATAACAAGTTGCGCCAGAGCCTCGAGGCTCATATGATTGGCCTGTCCAGTTCCAATTCCAGGGCCCTGTACATAGTTCAGGCTTGGGCAGATTGAAGGGCGTTTAAGGGCGTTTTGCTCAGTGGTCTCTTTATGTTATTAAACCATAAATCGACCCCCCCCCTAAGATTAATGTAAAATCTTCCGCGGTGTTATTCCGAACTTTCGGGTTCCAAATTGGTAGTTTTCTGTTTAAGAGTCGCAAAAAATTGTGTTTCGGAACTGGAAATGTTCTGAACCTGTTCCGAATTGTGGCAGTTAACCGAAGTTTGACCAGCCACAGACCGTCAAACTATGGGGCTCTTATTAGTGGTCCAGGAAGGCTCTGGATTGTACTTTGTCTCTTACATGCGTGGGAATGCCTGGGAGGGGCATGCTAAGGTGGAAGTGGGCTTGCCAAGCAGGAGAGTGCATTAAGTGCATTTTGTAAAACAATCAATTTGTTAATCCACTCATTGTAACTGCGCCATAACTCACACATTCCTGCCACTGTTTGACTTTTATATTAAGTGCACTGGAATCGGAAAAAGGTGTTACACAAGACGTTAAATCAAGTTCACGTGTGTAGCTGTGTAGGTTTAGGGCACTAGGCCCAGCCCGCGATCATTGCGGCGCTGTCTGTTGCTGCCAAAAGCACATAGTCACTATAATTCAAATGTGTGATGAGGAAAGGAAACAAATTAAACCTTCGCCGTTAATATTTAGACAATGGTTGGCAGTGACGCAAAAACGCAGGACTGTAGTACTTGAGGAGTTCCTCTTTCCTGCATTGAGACAGCCACACACCAACTGTAACGAAACCTCCTTTTCCTCATAGCTATCACCTAACAGACATAACAGACTCTCCAGACTATTTAGACTTCGAGGTAGTCCTGAAAACACTCTGAAGGCACGAGTACAGGGAGGACCAGCCTCTCTCCCAAACTCAGTTCAGACAGCTCCGCCAGACCTTCGGAGCCTTGATAGACACCTCAGACAACGACACCATCATGACAGACCAGCAGGCAGCACCCATCTCAGAGGGAGAGCATGAGCTAGAAATTGCCATGGGAGCACCACCAGACCTAGAACCAGACCTATTAGACCCCATCGACTTTTCTGAACTTCTCACCAAACTACAGACCCCAGCCAACCGAAATGTAAGGAAACAGGTGTTTAAATGAGGTAGCCGGATCCTGGTGTGAAGAAGCGTCTGTGAAGTCTCGTGAAGGCGGGTGGGTGTGAACAGGCTCAGCGAACCTAGTCTGTCTGGTTGCAGGGGCGTTGGAAATAACAGCTGGCTGGAGGTGGCTTTCTTTCTGTTCTCGATGAGACGAATGTCATGTGATTTTTAACTGATGTGCTGGTCGTTATCTTTGTTGTTGCTTCCGCTCAGATGCCCCCCAGAGGCATATATTGCAATGTAACATTACCTTACCTTATCTTTGTTATGAGAGCGATTTGATTTCTTGACGGTGCTGTATGGGGATGGTAATCTGCTGGTGGATTTCTGCTACCACTGCAGTGGTGCTCGTGTGGTCGCCCTGTTACGCTCAATCCGTGGCAGCGATGAATCGTTTGACAAGCTGTTAGTTGATGTGCCAGGCTTTGTACTTTGTAGTGACGGTGATATGATGAAGCCCTGTCTCTCACAAGAAGGACACCATCCCTAATTATTGTGTGTTTACTCGTGCCTGTGCAGAGATAAGAGCAATCACTGGCAACACATGGCGTTTGGGTGGCTGAAAAGATTTCTGTTAACACTCTAGAAGCGGGGTGTGTGAGAGGATTCACCAAGTCACCTCCATTTTGAAGAGATCTTGGCCGGCACGGAATGCTTAGCCAGCTGTTCCTTTCTGCCTAGAATAGCAATGGATACAAAGCAAAACCTTCGAGCTATAGTACTCCTAGCAGCAGTACTAGAAAGCGGCCTGTGCACGTCGCCTCTGACAGCAAGGTGAAAAGCTAAAAGTTACTTTCTTCATCTCTCAATGGTCAGTCATTTTACAAGTTTGTTAAGGAGCCATGTTTGAGCCATATTGAAAGTTGAAATGATCACCAACACAATATTGTACTGTTACTGCGAGCTGTGAGTAGCAATGCACGATTGAAACACAATACCTGCCTGTGAGAATTTCTTGTATACAACGTCATGCATGGGTCAAACATTTGCAGCTGTCAATGTTGGGAGTTGCGCCTCATGCACTCACACATACACACACAATGCATCACCCAAGAAACTGTTTGCAAGTCAATCTTCCTGCCATGACATAGGTGCCCTCCAAGTTTGCTTGGCGGCAAAGAGAAAGAAGAAAAATACTGCAGGAAGTAAATATACTCGCTCCTCACACGATTCAAGGGTCAAGGACAACACGGCTACCTGTCAAGTCAAGGTTCTAGCTTCTGTTTCCAACCTCAGAATCAGCATTGTACAACGTTACTCTGCGATAAAAGCAAACCCTGTGTTTACAACCACAGCAGTTGCACTACAGTGGGCCACAAAACAAAAAACTGCTTGCGAGTAGCCTTCCCCAACTCAACCTGCGTCACCACTCTTCCCATTCCAGAGGTCATTATTATGCTTGATGCAGCCATAGTCTTGCAAGTAGTCTCTGCCTAACGAGCACCTCCACATCACAGTATGATACAATGACCATCAGCTGTCACCCTTACATAGCGTTCACCCCATTGCAACGTTTTGTCAACCTTACACAGCACTTGCGTCATTGCAACGTCCTTTCTTACATGACTATGTGTGTCATATATCATGTCATCACGTACAACGTTTTTGCTGCTCTGGGCACATGTGCACATGTGTCATCGCAACTTTCTTGCCAATTTAAGCACGTGTGTCATTAAAATCTCCTTAATGGTGTTCCAAGCACGGGTGTTCAAAGCATGTACTCGGACTGGAAGAGCAGTAAGAGGGTGAGCTTCGATTCACACCACTCAGTGTGCGCAACCCACATCATTCCACGATGCAACTGACGCCTGTCTCCGCCATTGAGGACTCTCACATCATCGCCACACAGTGCCTAACCACATCATCGCCACATCATCGCCACACAGTGCCCAATCACATCATCGTCACACAGTGCCCAATCGCATCATAGCCACACAGTGCCCAATTGCATCACCGCCACACAGTGCCCAATCGCATCATCGTCACACAGTGCCCAATCACATCATCGTCACACAGTGCCCAATCATATCATCACCACACAGTGCCCAATCACATCATCGTCACACAGTGCCCAATCGCATCACCGCCACACAGTGCCCAATCACATCATCGCTACATCGCTGCTGATGCGAGCACGTGCTTTAAGCATGTACTCTGAAAGGAAAAGCAGGGGGTCAGGCGGGCGGGCGTCGTTCAGTGCACGCAGCCCCTCTCGTAGGGTGGGCACCACGGCAGCATCCATGTACTGCCGGACGGGAAGTGCAGCCAGCGGGCTGGTAGGTGCACCTGTGTGTGTATGCGTGTATGTGTGTGTGAGTGTGTGTGTGTGTGTGTGAGAGAGAGAGAGAGAGAGAGAGAGAGAGAGAGAGAGAGAGAGAGAGAGAGAGAGAGAGAGGGAGAGGGAGAGAGAGAGAGAAAGAGAGAGAGAGGTGTATGCCCTAAATCCTGCACCCTTGACCATGATTAGGGCTGGCCAGAACCATATATATACGGTGTATGTACGGTATTTTTGGCAGGGAAGATCACAAAATATACGGTCACATACAGTGGGAATAAACGGTTTTGGCTAACCCTAATCATGACGGATGCTGAACTGTATAGCATGCATTACTCTTCACACTGTCACCAAGTATGCATTTGTATTCGCACTGTCATCAAATATGCATCACGCCACTGTCACCAAGTATGCATGCACACACTGTCACCTAATATGCATTTGTATTCGCACTGTCACCAAGTATGCATATGCATTACTCTTCACACTGTCGCCAAGTATGCATCTGTATTCACACTGTCACCAAAACGCATCCTCGAAGCAGCAGCCAACGTGCGCAGTGTCGGCCGCTGTCAAAATGATGCCACAGAAACAAACTTACCATTACTCAGAGCATGAACAAGGTGCCACAGGCAATTCCGTGCATGTGAGTGCCTCGCTGCTGGCGTTTTGGACATTTGACATGTCGATGATCACACACACACACACACACACACACACACACCACACACACACCACACACACACATACACATACACACACACCGTATATATATGGTTCTGGCCAACCCTAGACGCTTGTTCTATCAGCCCAGATACGAAACGCACGCCTCCAGCCGGTCTCGAGCTGAGCCATGCTCCCAGCACCGTTGTCGGCTGTGCCACAGCGAAAATCCACCCCCTCATGCAAACACACACTATAAGGCTTCCTCGGGTGCGGGGACTGAAGCAGCTCGTCCTTTGTCTTTGGATGCAAGCCTTACATTCTGAATACCCACCCTCACAGCATTTCAAAGAACACAGCGTAAAAAACACTCAGGCTTCCCCGGGTGCAGGGACTGAAGCAGCTGGTCCTTTGTCTTTGGATACAAGCCTTACATTCTGAACACCCATCCTCAATGCTGTTCACACACACACACACACACACACACACACACACGCACATACATACACGCACATCTTAAAAAACAACTCGTGTGATGCTGGAAATGAGTATTAGTGGTTTTTGTGGTCAGTGGTAGCAGTGGTTTTCGTGGTCAGTGGTATTACTGGTTTTCGTGGTCAGTGGTAGTAGTGGTATGAGTGGTCAGTGGTAGTAGTGGTTTTCGTGGTCAGTGGTAGTAGTGGTATGAGTGGTCAGTGGTAGTAGTGGTATGAGTGGTCAGTGGTAGTATTGGTATGAGTGGTCAGTGGTACAAGTGGTATCACAGCATTTCAAAACGCAACTTGCGTGATGCTGGAAATGAGCTTGGGTGCATTATTCGTTGCAACTACGTGTATTTGTGTGTGGTTGTGGGTTAAGCTCGTACAGCAGTAGAGAACACACGGGTTACTGACCATACAAGATCATCGCATGTGGTTTTTTTGTGTGGTTGTGGGTTAAGTTCGTACAGCAGTAGAGAACACACGGGTTACTGACCATACAAGATCATCGCATGTGGTGTTTGTGTGTGGTTGTGGGTTAAGCTCGTACAGCAGTAGAGAACACACGGGTTACTGACCATACAAGATCATCGCATGTGGTGTTTGTGTGTGGTTGTGGGTTAAGCTAGTACAGCAGTAGAGAACACACGGGTTACTGACCATACAAGATCATCGCATGTGGTGTTTGTGTGTGGTTGTGGGTTAAGTTCGTACAGCAGTAGAGAACACACGGTTTACTGACCATACAAGATCATCGCATGTGGTGTTTGTGTGTGGTTGTGGGTTAAGTTCGTACAGCAGTAGAGAACACACGGGTGACCATACAAGATCATCGCACGTGGTGTGGAGCAGCTCAAGAGGCAGGCACGCAACGGAACAGGCTCATTGGAAATGTGCGAGGGCAATGGGCTTGTTAAGGGCTTGTTGCAAGGGTTGTGTAGGTAGCTTTGGCCAGCACTGTGTGTGTTTGTGTGTGTGTGTGTGTGCAAACATCGTGTGCGCCTGCTTCTTGTTCTCCTGCTAAAATTATGTTGTACAAATGCACACAACCTCTATGGCCAGCACTGCGTGTGTGCAATCACCGTGAGTGACTGCTTCTAGTTCCCCTGCTGGAAATATTGTTTACATACATATGCACACACCATATGCACGTCAGGGTTGTTCAGTTTGAGGTTCGGCCAAATGTTCAGGTTTGCGGACTTTCACGCACTTTATCGAACCCTTGCTCCCAGAAAAACGAACTGAACAACCCTGATGCATAATTGGAGATGCATATGATTTTGGTTCACCCTAGCGAAAGGCTTGTGCAAGGATTAAGGGTTACAATAATTAAATGCAAACAATTGGAGATTGGAGCCTGGATGTGACCTGTAGCTAGGTTGTTTGGTTGATGTTCAGGACTGTTGTTAAGCCACCACCGCCATCACCACCACCACCACCACCACCATTTTGTAACACGACCCTAGCTAGACATGTGCGCATACAATGCTTACAATGGTTACAATGGGGGGTGATCTTCAGCCAAGTTGTTTGGCTGGTCGGCTGCTGACTAGTCTCGGCCAGCCACAAATAAGTGCGTGTACACAACACCCTCCTCGCACACAAAATCGAACTTTGGTACAGTGATGACCACAGATCTACACACAGAGAGTGTCGTACAGAGACACAGAGGTGTCGTACCACAGATCTACACACACAGGTCGTACCACAGATCTACACACAGTGTCGTACCACAGATCTACACACAGAGAGTGTCGTACCACAGATCTACACACACAGTGTCGTACCACAGATCTACACACAAAGAGTGTCGTACCACAGATCTACACACACAGTGTCGTACCACAGATCTACACACACAGTGTCGTACCACAGATCTACACACACAGTGTCGTACCACAGATCTACACACACAGTGTCGTACCACAGATCTACACACAAAGAGCGTCGTACCACAGATCTACACACACAGTGTCGTACCACAGATCTACACACACAGTGTCGTACCACAGATCTACAACCAACTTTGTACGTTTATCCTCCCTCCCCCGTTTGCACGCTTCCAGCCAAACTGAGCTGCCTGTGCTCTTTACGGGTCATAGTGGTGCCACAGCAAGGAATGACACTCTTTACTATGGGCTGCACAGGCTCTTGCCTCCTTGTGCTCGCCGTCGAACGGGTGCCACAATCATGTGTGCCGCATCCTGTTACGCACGTCTAGGGTTGGCCAGGACCGTATATACATTGGCCAGGACCGTATATATATTGGCCAGGACTGTATATATATTGGCCAGGACTGTATATATATTGGCCAAGACCGTATATATATTGGCCAGGACCGTATATGCACTCCAAGTGTGAAGATATGTATGTTTTTTCCCTGCTAAAAATACTGCATATGCACCGTACGTACGTAGGAATGCATGGTTCTGGCCAACCCTATGTGTGCCGTCACCTATTGCGTACGTGATCATCACTTGTCAAACGTAGTTTAGTTTAGAATTGTTTAGTTTGGATTACAAAGGCATTCAGCCTGGGATGGCTGCTCAACCTATGAGAAGGAGGTGAAACCTCAAAACATTAAACGAAAACTGCAATAACTCGAAAGTAGCAGCTGTGTACAAATGATGACAATCAGTAGTAAGCAGTAAGGCAGAACCTAAGACAAAAGAGAGTTTGATGGAAGCCACAACACAGCAGTTCAAGAAGTTTGTCAAACGTAGCAAGGTTGTGTGAATTCACCACCTTATTGTAAGGTGAGGCTAAGATGAGGCCTGTGTGCTTTATGACAGCTGGCCACTAGTGATCGTGCCACAGGGCAATGCTCTTTTTATGTAACTCTTATTTCTGTACGTACTTTTCGTCTCCTCCCTGTTCATGCCTTCGGTCTCCTCTCTCATGCATGTACATCAAAGCTATCCTTTTTTCTAGGTTCTTAATCCTGCATGCTCATGCCTCCGGTCTCCTCTCTCATGCACGCCAAAGCTATCCCTTTTTTTCTAGGTTCTTAATCCTGCATGCTCATGCCTTCGGTCTCCTCTCTCATGCACGCCAAACCTACAATGGCGCAAGCCTTCATCCTGGTACCCCAGGCGGTATCAGACTGCTCCGTTGGTGGTGGGACAATGGTTACAATGGTACAGACGGTATCAGACTGCTCTCTGGTGGTGGAACAAACGCAGGTACAAGGTTTACAAGGTTAACAAAAAAAGGCATTCAGTCAAGAAGTGCGACTGCTAGCCTGCTCATTAAACACAAATAATTCAGAGGGTATCAGACTGCTCCCTGGTGGTGGAACAAACGCAGGTACAAGGCTTACAAGGTTTACAAAAAAAAGCCTTCAGTCAAGAAGTGCGACTGCTAGCCTGCTCATAAAACATAAATAGTTCAGACGGTATCAGACTGCTCCCTGGTGGTGGAGCAAACGCACAGGGTTGGCCAGAACCGTATATACACACCGTATATGACCGTATGTATGGTGATTTCCCTGCCAAAAATGCCGTATGTACAGGGTTGGCCCAAACCGTATGACCGTATATACGCCGTATCCTCGGTACGCCGTATATCCGGTACCGTATTTGAGATTCTGACCGTATATGACCGTATATGGACCGTATTTGCAGGTGGTACACCCCAGACTCGGGTTCAATTCCTTGCAAAAGCGACTTTGCTCTTTTTGGTCCACTTTTTTTTTCTCGCGGCTTTTTGAACTGAGCATTCCCTTACTTACTTATATGCATGCATTTGCATTAAATACTTTGTATAATGTATGGTTATGGTAGTTAAGCCTCTCTTTACACTGAAAAATGCCACTTTTTGGTCTTTTTGGCTTTGAGCAGGCCTAGCTCCCCAGCCTTTCAATTTTTGGGTATGAAACATTGGTTAATGC
>Ga0307947_1001798_pt1 | contig 17103 bp, 12 predicted proteins | sample OrgLakmetagen232_FD_201840 | JGI IMG/M metagenome (GOLD analysis project Ga0307947, IMG submission 201840) | Saline water microbial communities from Organic Lake, Antarctica - #232 | ecosystem: Environmental > Aquatic > Non-marine Saline and Alkaline > Saline | place: Antarctica: Organic Lake...
AGCACATGGGAGGAGCACACCGAGGAGCGAAAATGGGAGGTTTTGGGGCGGAGAGGCCATTCTGAGGCCATTTTTGCACTGGCAGTGCCAGCTTGGCACCGTACCGTACACCGTACCGTACACCGTACCGTATTTTACCGTAATTACGGTAAAGTACGGTGTGATAATTACGGTATTACGCCGTAATTTAACAAGTACGGTGCGTACCGTACAGACCGTCATCGTACCGTACCGTACAACTCGACAAGCCTGGTGTTTTGGTGACCGTAGTTCACGGTGTACAATACGGTGCCAAGCTGGCACTGCCAGTGCAAAATTGGCCTCAGAATGGCCTCTCCGCCCCCAAACCTCCCATTTTCGCTCCCCGGTGTGCTCCTCCCATGTGCTGACGTCACACAATGCTTCTATGAACGACCCCAAGGCTGGGTTGAGGCTGCATCAGCTCGGGGGAAGGGACCAGTAGTGGCTTGCATAAAAACTCAAAGTCAGACGCAGTATTTGAATTCTGTCCAATAATTTTAAAGAAAAGAAATGTTATGGGCCGAAATTGGAGCCAAACGGCCAAATTACGGTCAGAATCGTATTGTACGGTGGCACCGTCCTTGTACGGTTGGGACCGTACTTTTCAAACAGACCGTACTAGCACCGTCTTGTACGGTGCAAATACGGTACAGACCGTCTAGACGGTCAAAAAAGCCGAAAGACGGTGTAGTTGCACAACACTGATTATAAATCAACTCCAGAATAGATATTGGCGCAATCCGCGCAAGTGTCAGAAAGTGATTTTTTAACCATAATGCACCAACTAGGGCCTATATCGACGAGCCTTGCCCCCGACGAGGCTCGTTCAGCCTCGCTGGCAAAATTATACACCCTATTTACCCATGCTTAACCATGAGTTACGGGCTTCCTACTCACAACATGAAGGCTGCGGAAGCTTGTACACACAGTGCGCTTAAGAATGTCCTCAAGCCTAATTCATAATATTATTCTAGTTCTAATTGTTCTGGACATCGTCCTCTGCCTTTCTCAACTGCAGGGTCTCGCAAATGCAGCCTCTGCCGGCATGCTGCTCTATATTTCCCAGCAGCTTGTTGCAGAGCACAACAAGTATGTAGCTAAACAGTATGCCGCTTATGGTGCGGGAGCAGCAGCGGCCGCCGCGCCTGGCCTTCCCTCTGTCCTGCCTTTTGGTGCGAGCAGCAGCTTGGAGGCCCCTCCGCTGAGGCATCAGCGCATTTGCTTTGTGCCTGGCACAATTTTGCTGAGCCATGTGGCCTTGGTGGCAGGGGCGCTCTCCATGCTGATGATAGGGTTCTGGGCATGATTTGTCCAAGTCAGGGCTGCTCCTGTTGCCTGTTGTGCCTGAAGGATGAAATATTTAGAGCAAGGCAGGTCCATCTCCTTTGCTGAGACCTTTAGGACTGCGAACGAAAAATGATGAAGTACACATTGCTTTCTCTAGGTTACATCAGTTTAGCTAGATACTTACTTGGAACTTCTGTTTTCCTTAATTGTTTTCCTTAAAGCACCTCATAGTAAGGGAACAGCGTGGGGATCTCTTTATTGATACACGGCTTCACTGTCTTCCAGACTGATTTTATTCCTCCTCAGGCTGCCAATCCCCGTCAGGCTTCATTCTGTGAGAGTATTTATTTAATCCGTCCTCATATTTATGTTCAATTTTCAAGTGCATTCGGCAGGCTAATTATAATTCACATCTTCAGAACCACAGACAACCACAGACAACAACATGGAGAAAAAGCAGTGCGCAATTAAGAGTGGGCCAATTTAGAGCACGAAGAAAGCTCGTGGCTTCAGAAGTTAAGGTATTATTCCTTTTTTTACGCTTTAGAGTTTACAGATAAAGCCGCCAGTCAATAAGTATGACTGCTAGGCTGCATGTTAAACGTTACGAAAAATTGAGGAGTATTCTTTTTTTTTGGCCTCCGTGGCATTGCACGATTATGTAGTGACGGTGTACTTACAACGTGCGGATTGACAGATTAATTGATTGATTAGGTAATGTATAAAAGCGTTAATCCACTTTAAGGTACACAACGAGTTAATTAACGCGGGCTAATTTACATAAATATTAATTGAGAGGGGAGGGTCGACTAAGGAATAATGGTGCGGATATAATTACTTACAGTAGCGTTGACCAGTTATAAAACTTGATCTTAACTAGTCTGAACTAGGCACTCACACTACAAACTACAGGGCACTCACCAAACTAGTCTGAACTACAGCAGGGCACTCACACCAAAACCTACAGGGCACTCACCAAAATTATGGGCCGAATTGAGCCTGTGGCATAACTTTGAGCACCCAAAACCCCGCTCTTTCAAGATCCTGCAGCCTGAATACTGGTTTCTAGCTTGTATCTCACTGCCATGCTGCTCGAAGAGGGCAGAGGGATGGGGTTTAGCCAAAATGGTAAAAATCGAGGAGCATTGTTAACGTGCATGGATTAATGCTTGAATGCATAAATAATTCGTCCCGCGTTAATACCGCGTATTCAAAACTGTTGAAAATCGTGAAAATGCGTCATAAGCCATAAAAAGCGAGGCCACGAACACGAATGATACGGGTTACCAAGTAACTTGTTAAATACATTTTTCATGAAGCAAAGGTATGCTTAATCGATTTCCCGTGAAATTTCAGTTACACTTTATAACATAAATTATACGAATACAAGTTCAAATTTGTAGAATTCAATGTTTAACGAGAGAGTTCCCGTTCCACCCCGCTTTCAGGCAGGGGCGCTCATTGGGAGGGGAGGCTCAAACATAAAGTCCCTTGAGCGCCTCTCTGGCTGTCGTTTCTGGGCAGAAGATCCATTCTTGGCTGTCTCCGTATCCGGATACTCGCAAGAGGCGGTGTCGGAAGCGGTGAGACTTCTACAGCTGCAATTCAAGCACTTGCCACAGGTGAGTCCCATGAAGAGGAGAAGGCAGTGCAGAATGAAAACTTTCCAAACACGCTTGCATGCGCGGCGTAGTACCACGAGGCAACACCGCACTTCTGCATGTGTGTTGCACACGCACACACGTTGGCACGAGCAAAGGAGTGAATTGCATGTGTGGGGCACGGGGCACGTAGTCCAATTGATCTGACTTTCTTACACGATGCTCGTCAATCAGAAGCACGCCTTGCATTTCAGGGGGAGGTTACCCTCATCCAGAGAGGTCGTTCTACTGTCTTGTTGGCTTTGATGGGCCCCAGCCAAAAGTGAAGTTCATGAAGGATTTAGGTATGTGGTATGTGCTTTATTATTATTATGTGGTATGTGCTGTACTATAAGTATGGCTATGTTTCAAGGGAAGGGGAATCAACACCGAGACTACAACAGACTGACGCGAGAGAATCTTTGGAAGCTGGAGGGAAGAATTAGAAGGCATACTGGAACCAAATGCTGAGCCGTCGACACCCATGCCTGCCAAGAAAAATAACGGCACGTGTCAGAGGGCGAAAGGAAAAAAAGAGCAGGGATAGGGATAATATTCAGCTTATATAAGGCGCTATAGGCAGGGCTGAGGGTGTATAAAACCTTTAGTCTTTGAATTGCAAAAAGAATAGGCCAGCTTTGTGAAAGTGAAGGCTAAAAAGGAAGCATTGTGCAATTGAAACACAAACGTCACACGTCTGCAAGATCGTAAGTTCTGCGTGCTGCCGAGAAGGCTTGACATGTGGTCAAAGCCACCCCCAGGAGATTGGTTACCTCCATGGCGTAACCATGTACACGTATTAAAGTGAGAATGCATCTGCTTATACTTACACCGGAATACAACTGACATTAAGGTCATCAACCTCTCGCATCTCACTTTGAAAACCTCTCCATATGTGACAGCTCATGCCCATGCCTTGAGGTCTAATTTTTATTTTATCATTCAGGGGAGGTAGCAAAAGCTGCCCAGCGCACCGAGGCTCTGTACAAGCTATCCACTCCTGTTGAGGCATCGAGTGCCAGTGTCCAGGTGTGTAGTCTCTTCTTTGGCAACCAAGATCGACACAGGGCATACTCAGATTATGCTGCTTAACTGCACTAACAGTGTACTGTTCTATGTCATCATGCTCTGTTCTGCATCTAGACGCCTTGAAACGCACATATAAATGGCAGCCACGGACAAGTGGAATTGAACGTTAAATGAACACGAATGGCAGCAGCAGAGCTAGGATTTCCAACTTTAGATATTGATTCCATAATATCCCACCCGCTGGTCACAGATACTTTCCTTTTTTACGTCTTACTCAATCGTTCAGGCACATACAAGCAGCTCTGCCAGCAGCTTTTGGCCAGGCAGTGATGCTCGGGAGGTGTTAGTCAGGGAGATCACATCTGCTGTGCAAAAAGCGTGTGCATACACACCTGCCTTTGATCAGCTGAAGCTACACAGCAACTTTGGTAGGTGATGCATGTTTGCCATGGATGCCAGTATCAAGTCCTTGTTAGTTTTTAGTCAACCATACTATCTCAGCCGGAGCATGTGGCGTGGTTTGGCCCCGGCTAGATGAAATTGTATGGAGATTATCGGCAAGTCCTTGTTTTCAAACCCCGTTGGTGACAACAGGGTCTTAACCCTGTGGCACCAAGCATTCCCACACATTTAAGTCCAACTATCCTTCTCATTTGCTGTAGGCAAAAATTTCTTCTACGAGGATTCACGGATGGTCCGTCCACGGGCATGGCGGCTAAACGATGGGAGGGAGTGCAGTTTTTCTGAGCTCCAGGTACGTCTGAACCCAAAAAAGGACCAATCAGGATGTTAAAAAATGCAAACTGAGTTGTAAACTCCAGCAAGAGTTCAGTTATTCCATTTTGGGGGCCTTGGTTCTCGTTGATAAGCACTTGCAAAATCTCATGCTGCTCCTTCCTCCCTTATTTACACAGGAAGCAAAAGTCCCAGACAACTTCAAATCTGTGTACAGCAACGGAGTCAGTGAGCATCATGTCTCCTTGCTTGAGTCTCAGTTGCAGGTATGCTGTAAGAAATAGGTGCGTTAAGCAGTAAATACTTTAGTATAATGCTTTTCTTTATGGGCGAGATTTTGAGCAAAGTTTTAACCCTATGCTACTGCAAATTGCAGACCACGCTGGACTTCACCAAGAGGCCATGCCACAAGACCTGGTCTCTTCACATGCTGCTTCAGCCGGACAACAGTCTGTTCAGCATTCATTTCTACAAGGATGTAATTGGGTGCGCCGTTTACTGCTGCAAGCTGTGTAATTGTATTGATGTCTATTAAGTCAGGCAGGAAAAGTACATGCACCTCTGTTTTTGCACGATACAGCTTAGTTCGACTGCTATTGAACTGCTCCAAAAGTTTAGCAATACATCAAGAAAGCTTATATTTACAGCAAAAATCTTAACAAAAGAATGCATGCAGTCTAGTGCTTTTTGATGGCTCTGACCACCATAGCTGCCGAAATGTCCTCTTTCCATCATAATCGTTATGCAACATGCTCCTGGACAGGAACTTGGTCGACAAAAAGATCAAAAGTGCCAGTCAAAAGCTCCTGTTCATCTCAAATCTTGGAAACTCGGACGCAGTTGATTTTCGCAACAAACTGCTCGGGGAATACAAGACTAGCCTGGTGCGGCTTTTGTTTAAATGTTGATAATTTGCTCTTCATAATTGCATATTAGGATTGCATACCGATCACCAAAGCAATTGGCTTAGAGGTTACACAGCACGGCAAAGACAAGGAACACCACAGGCAGGCAGTGAAAGCCATCCCTCACATTTTTCACGGGAAAGCAAGCACCATAATTGCTATCGCGTGTTCAAATTTTTAAGTTATGCCCTTTGTTACTCATATTCTGCAAAGGATCCTCAAGTTAAGGAGAGGCTATTGGAAGTGGCAGCAACTTGCACTTTAAATTCAAGTGGAGGATTTCATGTGGGCAATTGCTATGGTAACACGATCAACATGCTCAGGGCCAAGGAGAAGCAAGCCTACACAGGCAGCTACAGCGCGGTAAGCTGGTGGCTTTACTTCATAATTGGCAATTGCATTTGCACACAAGCTTGCAGAGCATGCCAACATATGTGGCATCCTTGCCTACATTGAGGCCCTGTCCCTTCACTGTCTTGCAATTTCTTGCACACACTCTCCGCTCTTTTTTCCACCATGCAGGACGTTGGCATGACCTCAAACGTGAAGGTCACTGTTATCAAAGTGCTTGATGTGACAAAGGGGGAGGTGCACACCGAGATGACCTGTAAGTCTTTGCAGTGAGAAGGCACTGGCGTAGTGCACGTGGCATTCTTGCTATATTTTATATTTTCCAAGTATCATGAAATAAGGGGAAACAAGTAGACCTGCATTTACAATAAAAGCCACTCCCCAAATTATTGAAGGAAAGGAGCCCCCAGTAACGTAATATCCTTCAAAAGCAGAAAGCAGGAAAACATTGTCAAGGATCAAGGGGGTTGCAGGTTTGGCCTGAAACTGGATCCTGGTGAGAGTCGGAATGGTACTGGAAGGAAATTAGGTTAATCGTTCTCACCCCTTTATTGAAACAAGTTATAAACTCATTCTGACCTGCAGGCCGGAGTGAGGAGACGAAAGAGTGCCTCCAGGATTTACTCTTACACGGGGCAACCGGTCCTGCACTTGAGCGTGCCTTGAGTGCGTGCGTTGCGGTGCACGAGTTTGGCAAGATGCTGATGGGGTTCTCTGAAATACCAATGTAATGTGACACGTCAGAAAGTGTACAATAGGAAGTGATAGTCTGGCTACATCGTGGCTTTGTATCTCACCCCGCATGACTTTGTTTCACATCTGCTGAGTTCAGGTGTGATACTTGAACTCAAGCAAAGTCCGTGATCTTTAATTGTATGTTCCTCTTGATTCTTTTAATAATTATAAAGCATGCTGTTTTACTGTAAAACCACAACTGACACATAATCGAGGTGCAGACTGTTAGTTACTCATAACCACCTTATATACTGAAATCTTGTGGGGAGCAATTTTTGATGCCTGCTTCAGCCTGCCTGCGTATTTGTTTCTTTTCTTATTCTTCAACTGAAACATACTTGCTGGTGTCAGTGCCCATTCTTGCTCACAAATCTACCTGCTAAAGTATAAAATTGACACAGGCACAGGCAGTGAAATGCCGCTCCCCACATTTATCAAGGAAAAGGAGCCATTTTCGTGCTGTGTACTGTGAACCTCCTTTGCTACAGAATGGAACTAGGTAATCTAATAAGACAGCTGCAGGTCTCGCCTGAAACCTGCTCCTGTTGAGAGTTGGAAAAAGAAAAAGAAAAACTACGCAGGCAGTAAAAATCACTCCCCACATTAAATAAGGAAAAGGAGCCGCTTTGGTACCAGGTACCGTAAAACTCCTCCGCTAAAGGAAAAAAAAATATCAATGAGGATCAGGAGGGTTGCAGGCTTGACCTGAAACTTCTCCTGATTAGAGTTGATAATAGTTGCTGGAAAGGGCACGTTTGGTATGAACAGGTTTGGCAGCGCAATTGACAGAATGGACATGAAGCTTGGAAGTATGTTTCTTAACTCTTTGCAATTCAAGACCCAGCTCCCTAAAAGGCTTCAGTGCGTGATTGTTGTAGATGGTTGTTAAGTGCTGAGGACGCATGCAAGGCCAAGGAGCAGACTGAGTACATGCTATGAAACAGTGAACAGTTCTTCAGAGATGTCCATATTTACTTATGTAGGTAATAAATAGGCAGCCAGACTGCAATCTGAAGAAACTTTTCTGTGAGAACTTTTCATCCATCTCGCTCCTTGGTTCTTCGCCTGTATTTATATATCTGTTATATCATAACAATGGTGCCCCCATTCCCAAAAGGATGGTATGGAGGGTAAAGGAGGCTCCTTGGAGGATGGAGCAGAAGCCTTTGTGTTGTTCCTGCGCGGCGCTCAGCTGGTTCTGCGGTCTAGTGTCCTCACAGTACTTGATCTCGATGAGTTGAATGTCACGTTGTAGAATGCTGAGATCTTTGGGTCGGTGCTGTCTGGGGAAGGTGGATCTGCTGAATTGTTGTTACACACCATCTAACTTACTAATAATAGTAATATGGGCTAGGCACAATCCAAGGAACATCATGACGAACTGCCAACAAACTTTCCCATCTCCACCGGCTACTGCGGTTTTAATGCACACCTCCTCTAAGCAATGATAAAAATTGCTTTGAACGACACTGTTGTTTCCTGTAATTTTTGCGACCATCAGAACTCATTGAGCTTGGCAACTGTTTGCAAATAGTTCATGTGATACAAAAACATATTTGGCTCATAGACACAACGGCTACTTATCAAATTTATCAAAGGGGAAAACACAATATCAGCAAGCGCTAAGCAACTTACAAAGAGAGAGCTGAGATACAGCAACGTGATACAAATTATGGCGATGCTAGAAAACTGAGCTATAAAATACATAATACTTTTTAAGGATGAACCCTTTGCTCTCTGCCAAAAACGGGTGTACCGTTTTGTACAATCATTGGTTCCCCTACTGGCAATGGTGCACTAACTGTCAAGGCACTGCAGCCACATGGTAGTTCCAGCATGCAAAACTAATAAGCCAGGATATCAAAGCTAGGCTTGCACCACTGCCACTTGCTGCTTTATCAGAACTTCCGCCTTGCCATCTTTTTTTTGGTACATTCAACCTGGCCGCAGTGTCCACAGCACTTGCCTGCACGAGCAAAGAACACGGGGAAACCTCATCCGTTATCCTTCTTCAATCTGCTCATGTTGTTTCGCATGGCACATTGAGGTAAAACAACACAAACCATTTAGGACTATTGCCTTCGTTTTACCTGTGCAAATGTCATTTTGACACACATCTGATACTTCAAACTCTGTGTTCCACTGTACCTGCTGCTTGGCTCCATTCCCTGCCCCTGCCACAGCATGATTGGATCTTCATGCCGTTCTGCATTGAAAGGCTCATGAGAGGAAGAGATGCACAGCTGAATGCCAGGGCAGGTATCATGAAGGGCTTCAACTAGCAGGGCGAGCTTCACTGACAACCACGCCAGCTGCCTCATGCCTGGAACCGTGCTTGAATCCTTCACATGCAGCTCACGATGCAGCACACGGTGCAGACCATCAACAATGCCGCCCAAGCACGAGCGCTGCTCTGCTGAGGGGCCGTCCGTCAAGCACTGCTGTGTTTGCTCCATGTGCTCCATCTTGCTGGCAGCCCAGAACCATGCACGGTGCAGCTGAACACGCAAGGAAACGGCTGCAGACAGCACACCTGGTGTAAGCAGTTGCGCACATTGGTTTGTGCTTGAAGTTCTGGCATGCAACGAAAAAACGTACAATTTCAGGCAGGAGTTTATATAAGCTTGAACAGGAGGTAGATTGAGGAAAGCAATAAATATTTCTGCTTTGAATGTGAGATACCTGGTTCTGTGAAAGAGGGCAGCAAGGAATTAATAAAAGCACAGTTTGAACACTAATACTGCTGCAAGTCCTTGACAGTCCAGAAATCTTGAAATTCGCTGGTGTCCATCAAATCTTTATTACAGCTGGCACCTACGAAGATCCCTTTCCTTCATTGGGTGGAATAGGTCATTTCATTAACTGCAGAGTTTTATCAATTGCGTTCTACGCACCTGCAGAGTCTGGTCCTGGCTGCACCCTGCAAGCCTGAAACAGAGGCTCCATCGAGGCTATGTTGGGAAGCTGCAGCTGCGAAGTGTGGGTAATCAACACCCCCAGGAGGCGGTGCTGCAAGCAAGCATTGCCTGGGCTACCAACTTCAATGGCATCTAAGGAGGCATCTTGGATGCAGGCTCCAGGGCCCTTCTTCAACGCAGCCCTGATCTCGTCACGCAGCTTGTAGGAGCGAAAGAGCAGCAGCGTATTGGAGGCCACAGTGCTGAGCTGGCTGGACAGCATACCAAGCAAAATGCGTTGCTCCTGACTGCCAAGACCGATTTCAAACGACAAGGAGGGCGTATCATCTGTGCCCTGTGGTGGGTGCTGCTGCATTTGTGGGCTGATCTGCAATAAAACTAACATAGAAATAATTATTATTTGGGTTTTCTCATTTGGTAGCAATGATTTTGATAAGCCAGGCACTGATGCTGCACAAAGTTTGGTGTCACAGGAAGACAGAATGGAAGGGCAGTTGAATATTACATTGGCCATTACACATGCTCTTTATGTTGAAAAGGAGTATGCATGGTGTTAAAAGATTTACCGTGCCTTTTGGTTTTTTGATTGAAAATAGATGCATCATCGAAGTATTAACAGGAGTCACTGTACAATAAGAGTAGCGTACGAGTTTAGCCAAGTACTCGACTGCGTGGAACTCCTGCAACGCCCCCAATCAGACATCGCCCAATACATCCTCTTTGGGTGTAAACACACGTTTATCAGGCATTTGGTCATTCAGGCTCAACATGTTGCAGGGTTACTGAAGCAAAATGGCTCAAAACAGCTCCCTGCTTTGTGTCCATGAACACAGGCAGAAATAAATGACTGCCTCTAAAACACGGCCGTGGTGTTACCATGACTGCATTTATGGCAGGGAGGTCGCAATTTTGACCCCAACCAGCCAAAGCCATGAAATTTTTATATCCAAGAGACAACCTTATTAAGCAAATCTTTGTTGGCGGAGATCAAAAATAGCTTTTCTCGGCACCCTTTTTGGTGACTTTCTCCAAGGGAAACTGGGTATAAAAAACATATTTCTCTTTTTAAGTTATTCTGCAAAGATCAATTGCATCACTAAAAGGCCCAAAGCAGCTTTCATTTGTCTTTTTGTCCCTGGATGATCTGGCAGAGCAGAATCTCTGTTGACATGCACACTGCACTTGTGAGGCCTGCCTGGCCCATTTAGCCCGTCTTTTAATTTCAGTACTTTTTAATATACAGTTTAGTGCCTGGTCTGAGAAGGGCAAATATTGGCAATCCTTCCTGCCATGAGCATATGAGGCACCTCCCTTTTTGGGGAGGGAGTCGTCCGTCTGGAAAACTTCTCACTCGTGCATACACATTAGCCGCTGCCTTAATTGCAATGCTTCTTGACCATAATACCAGAGGGATCTATCTGAGCACAAGTCCAAACATGCTCATTTCTGCATTAAAACTACTTGCACATGTACTCATCGAATTGGCCCCAATTAAGCTTCACACTGATGCTGACTATATAACTACCAGGGCATGTGCTCAGGTTTAATTAAGTCGCCCTGCGAAAGAAGTGACAGGACTATTTGCATTTGCACACGACGTGTACCAGTTCCCCTTTATGGGTGCTTTGCATGGGGAATGGCGCATTAATTTGCATATCTCGCCAAGCACTTGATGTTTTTGCTGCATTGTTTGGCAATGGTCTTCATTTATTTTAAGGATTAAACACAAAAACCTTTCAGTTTAGTGCGCTGGCTGGTCAGATACAGCATATGGCTTCTCAAAAACTAGGGTTTATGCGGCCGATCAGGTATGGCTCCCCTAATCTGCCTGTTTGAAGCTCAGCTGCATTGGATTCTCAGGGCTGAGCTTGACACTAGCATGTTAGGGGAGCCATACCCTAGGAGCATGCCAAAACATACCCATTTTTGGCCTCAGATAACCCCTTCTGCCATAATACTCCCCCCTCCCTCTTCTATATCCCACTGCCTTTTTATGTTCCTGCAAGCTGTTTGAAATTTTAATGTGTGTTGTTGTCCAGCCACACAGACCCTGTCCAGTCTGCTGTTTTATATCTCGACTTGAGGCTTTTGTGTACCTCAAGCATGTTTCCAAGCTTTTCACATGACGCCACAGTGAGTCGCTTGCCTTCCAGCTTCGTCCTGTGTCTGTCTGTATAAATCCAGGAGAAAAACAATCTCACCTTCATGGCTTCAAGCTCAAATTCCAGGTCATCAATGGCTGCCGTCTTCTCTGACAGCCTCTGCTCCAGCAAGGACCTGTCACTTTCCACATGCTTCTTGTCAATTTCCATCTGCCTGAAATTTTGCGCCTGCAGGCCCCTGTCATTTTCCAGCTTTGCCACATGAGCCTGCAAGCATATTGCGTGATATGCAAAAAACAAGTAGCTTTCTGCAGCATGCAGAAAGTGATGCACAATTTTGCATACAAAGCATCCCTTTCTTTTCTCTGCACGTTGCGCTACCTGTGTGGTTCTTTGGGCATTGGAGTCGAAACAAGCCAAGCCCTTCAGCCCCTGTTACTTTTGTTGTGTAATTTTGCTTCAAAGCCATATTTCTTGCCTTTTGCTTTTGGCAGCAAAGCTACAAAGTGAGTCTTGCTTCTTTTGCTACTGTTTCTTTTTCAGTCCTCAGTTGGTTCACATCTTGCATGATGGAAGGCTTGTGCTTATAAACTTACAGAGAGAGGTGTTGTAGGTGGTCTAATGTCAGTCTGTCTATGGCCAGTTGTTTGTAAAGACACAAAGAAATTCAAACTCCTTGCAGGAGGGTGTAGAAAGATAAATGTTGGACGTCCAAATCCTGATAAAAAATTATATGTTTGGAATTTTTACGTCGAGAGCTTTCGATTGGTATATGTATGGGTCCAATCAGAAGGGGGGGGAAGGGGGGGGTGAGTTTTTCGGACCCCCCCTCCAGAATTTTTCTGGGCCACTTTCTCGAAATTATAAATACACCAGCGGAATCCTCAGCTCAAGCAAAGTTGATTGGCACCCTTTGAGTGCGAAATGGGTAAAGGGGGGGTCTGTGTGTATAACATGCATAAAGTAAGATTTACTTATCGCTCATTCATCCGGTTAACCATTTTGGCCACTACGCTACATTTGGTTTCAAAGCCGAGGTTCTCGGTTCGAGTCCTCCGGCCCGCAAAAACGGTGTTTATTGCGCACGCTTTATACTTCGCCGCATAACCTCCGAGTGGACTCGGTCTAAAATCGAAAGCCTCTATCATGTAAAAACCGTACAGGTTAGGGGGTTGTGATATGCTTACGAGGACGCAAGCACTTGAGGGTGGGGCGAATGTAACATGCATAAGTAAAGTAAGATTGACTTATCGCTCATTCATCCAGTTAACCATTTTGGCCACTACGCTACAGTGTGCACACCTACAAGTCAGAGCCACGCGCGCATTGGTGTGAGCCACAGGGTGTGTAAAGCCAAATGAGCAACTGATCACTCCAAACTTGCAGGATAGTATTAAAAGATGCACAATGGAATGCTGAAGAAAGGAAAGCAATCTGTGGGTGTTTAAGGCTACTTGTAAGTGCTTGGCAGGTCATGTATGCAAGAGTGTCCGCGTCTCAGTTTCTGCCCCATAACTCTGCAGCAAGTCAATCTTTGGTTGTGGCGAGTATGCAAATGGATGCCTATTTGGAAAAGGAGCAGAATGGACCCTTTTTGTCTGGGTGGGGGCACCGGAAGGGGGGCTTAGGGGGGGGGGCAGGGGGGTCCAGCCCGAAATTTGGACCCCCCGTCCACTAGTTTTTTTTACACCCTCCTGCTCCTTGGCTGTTAATAGGCACATGTCTTTTTGTATGCTTTGAAAAGAGGTCCCTTACCTTGTACCAATGAAGCTCAGTTTCAAGGCTCTGGATTTTAGCATGCCCAGTTACAGTCGTAGCCTGCAAGATTTCCAAATTTACAGAAATATTGGCTTACCCTTTATTTGTGCATTTCATTGCAGCAATGTGTAAAAAAGAAATCCCTAAATTTTTGTTTCATTGATTGGTTACCTGGAGCTTGGCTTCAATGTTGCGCATTGTCGCTTGCTTGGTTGCCATTGCAGCCTGCAGTTTGGATAGCTTTATCAATCAAGCCCTGTACTGGAACAACAGGGCTGCTGTTTACCTTCACAAAGGATTACTTTAAGGCTTAACACAATCCAAATGCATGGCATACCTGTTGCACAGCGACAAAAGCATTGAGGCCCTGCATTTGTTCTTGCCTTGCCAATTGACCAGTCTGAACCAGAAAAGTAATGCATCATTTTTTTGCAAGTCAGGTATCCAAAATAATGTGAGCCCGCATTGAAGTGATAGTCCTTTACACACAAATTTCCAAAGCATAGCAGTGTTGTCGCGTACGCACGTACGGACCCACATCGTACGTCGTACTATCGTACGGTACGGTACGTACGGTACGGTACGGTACGACTGGTACGAATCTAAAATAATTTTTCGTGGTCGTGCTTTCGGAGTTTGCGAGGGCATTCATTACCATGATGGTGTTTCTATTTAATATGATTTTTGAGGGATTTTGGGCAGGAACGGACCATTTTGAACTGACATGGGGTGCTGAAAAGTGCCTACAGGGAGGGACACACAACTCTTAGTTTAAGGTTGTTTTGAGCTGCAAATTTGAAGGAGGCATGCATGAAAGGCTTGCTGAATGAAAGTAAGAAGTTTGAAAATGGTACGATCTGCAGCTCTCGTACCGTACGTACCATATGTACCATTCGCAACAACACTGCAGCATAGACAACATAACATGGTCTACACAAATGATTATGAGGGTTTTAAGTTAGCCGCCTGGGAGTCGGGTCTTCTCCTCAGACTAAGGCAGGCAGCAGTAAATGCGTTGGTGGCATAGCACGGCTGGTGAAGTGCTGCAGTGCTGGTTGAGTGATTAACTTGCCTACAAAACGTGGCTCCCTTTTCCTTGCCTACCAAAGTGGTTTTCACTGCCTGTGTAATTTTTTAAAGCCGCATTCAATACCTGGTGCCCATAAATCAAAGCCTCGAGTCTTTGAATTTCCTTGCGCTTGGCCAGCAGATCGGCCTGCAAACAATGATGAAGTTAAGTGGCAGTGAGTAAAAACCTGCGGTTCCTTGTAGTCATCAATCCATGTGCTTGCTTTATTGTGCAAATTCTACAGTGGCGGTCTAAGACAGGTACATATTTATCTAACACATGACGTCAAACTATTGTTCACAGACATAGAGGAGCGCGGAGGTTATTGCAGAAGAAGATAATTGCTTTGAAGCATTAATATCCTCCTCTGTGTGCACCTTTGAAGATAAGGCAGAGGTTTCCAACGTGGAATTGCGGTGAAGCAGCGTCTGGTTCTGGAAGCTGAGTTGTTTGGCCTGGGCCTGCATGACAGAGAGGGTTCAATGCCAGGCTAACAAATCTGGCTTTAGGCAAGTAAGAAAGTTGCTTTATGACCCTCGTATGTTGCTTTCTTAAATAGAAGTGTTGCTCTTACTTTTCACACTTCTGTCTTGCTTGCGCCCTCTCAACACTGCTTGGTGTGCAGCAGGGTTTGGATGTGTGGATGGATGAGGAGAACTTGCAACTCAGCTTCCTCTTTCTGATCACCTGCATCCCCATAATCTTCTTCTCCGTTGGTTCAATCCGCTCACCAGCCTTCTGGGATGATACGTGTTGTGTAGCTTGCGACAGCATCTCTTGAACAGTTGACAACAAGTCTTGAAGCGGCTTACTGTAGATCAGGAATGATAAGGAAATAATTTTAACAGTTCCAGCACAAGTTTGCAAAAAACTTTTGTGCGTTCAGGGAAGGTAAGCATAGTGCAATAGACTTAATGAACACGCTTTTAGTCTGTAAATATCAGATGGGAGCAGCTGCAGAATAATACTCACGGCAAAATCAGCAAAGTGGCCATTACAGACTTGCAACTATTATCTGTCAAAAGACTTTTGACTTACAATTTGAGGTCAAGGAAACGAAGAGCCAGGCCACGCACGATTTTAAATGGTGCTTTTATGTCAATGCACTGGTGAAGCAAGGATAGGAGGAAATCCTTGCCAAAGAGATAAATTGGGATGGCTGTATCAGGTTTGGGATGCCTTTGCTTTAGGTGCACCGGCTCCTGAATTTGTGGCTGCTGCTGCTGCTCCATCCATCGAGGCTCTTGATCTAGTGCCTGCTGCTGCTCAGCGTGATCTTGCCCCCTAACCTGCTGCTGCTGCTGCTGCTGCTGCTGCACTTGATATGCCATCTTTTGCGGCTCCTGGATTTGAGCCTGCTCCTCAACATGATCTTGCCCCCTAACCTGCTGCTGCTGATGCTGCTGCACTTGATATGCCATCTTTTGCGGCTTTTGGATCTGAGCCTGCTCCTGAGCATGATCTCGCCCTTTAACCTGCTGCTTCTGTTGCTGCTGCTGCTGCCGCACTTGATATGCCATGTTCTGCGGCTCTTGCTCATGTGCCTGCTGCTGCTCAGCGTGATCTAGTCTGTTTTCCTGCTGCTTTTGCTGCTGCTGTTCTTGATGTGCCACCTGTTGCAGCTCCTGATGTTGTGCCTGCTGCTCTGTGGGATGTAGAACCTTTTCTTGCTGTATCAGCTCTTGCAGCTCACGCTCTTGTGCCGGCTGCTGCTCAGCGTGATCAAGTCTGTCATTCTGCTGCTGCTGCTGTTGCTGTTGCTGCTGCTGCTGCTGCTGCTGCTGCTGTTCTTGATGTGCCACCTGTTGCAGCTCATGCTCTTGTGCCGGCTGCTGCTCAGCGTGATCTAGTCTGTTATCTTGCTGCTGCTGCTGCTGCTGCTGCTGCTGCTGTTCTTGACGTGCCACCTGTTGCAGCTCCTGATGTTGTGCCTGCTGCTCTGTGGGATATAGAAACTTTTCTTGATGTGTCAGCTCTTGCAGCTCATGCTCTTGTGCCGGCTGCTGCTCAGCGTGATCTAGTCTGTTTTCCTGCTGCTGCTGCTGTTCTTGATGTGCCACCTGTTGCAGCTCCTGTTGTTGTGCCTGCTGCTCTGCGGGATGTAGATTCTTTTCTTGCTGTTTCAGCTCTTGCTCTTGTGCCTGCTGCTGCTCAGCGTGATCTGGTCTGTTTTCCTGCTGCTTTTGCTGCTGCTGTTCTTGATGTGCCACCTGTTGCAGCTCCTTTCGTTGTGCCTGCTGCTCTGCGGGATGTAGGATTTTTTCTTGCTGTTTCAGCTCTTGCTGCTCATGCTCTTGTGCCTGCTGCTGCTCAGCGTGATCAGGTCTGTTTTTCTGCTGCTGCTGCTGCTGCTGCTGCTGCTGTTCTTGATGTGCCGCCTGTTGCAGCTCCTGATGTTGTGCCTGCTGTTTTGCGGGACGTAGAACCTTTTCTTGATGTGTCAGCTCTTGCAGCTCATGCTCTTGTGCCGGCTGCTGCTCAGCGTGATCTAGTCTGTTTTCCTGCTGCTGCTGCTGTTCTTGATGTGCCACCTGTTGCAGCTCCTGTTGTTGT
>Ga0307947_1001800_pt1 | contig 17094 bp, 24 predicted proteins | sample OrgLakmetagen232_FD_201840 | JGI IMG/M metagenome (GOLD analysis project Ga0307947, IMG submission 201840) | Saline water microbial communities from Organic Lake, Antarctica - #232 | ecosystem: Environmental > Aquatic > Non-marine Saline and Alkaline > Saline | place: Antarctica: Organic Lake...
GGGGCGATTTAGGATCAGTAACTGAAAGTGGCGCTATCTAATGTATAAAACGCCCTTCAATAATTCCGGGGCACTGGATTTTCGGGTCAATTGAATTTTGACCATTCAAACATCCGCTCTCTCGAATTCCTAAAGCCTGACTAATGGTCTTTATCTCCTTGTCGTACTGCTCGGAGAGAAGGACGGGGAGAAGGGGGTGCGTGGAGGGCAGAAGTGGTGGAAACAAACGTGCATGGATTAATGCTTGGGAATATGATGTTCAGACGCTCCTGGATAAATTCCAATTATCACAATACAAAATCGTTGTAAGCAATGGGGGATTATCATTGGTTTTTAATTTGCCATACCGGTATTTATTCGCATTTTTATAGAAAATTGAGAATGTGTCCGGGCAGCAATTTATAGTGCTTTGAAGACTCAACTCGGTGGGTTTCAGGGAGGAATCTGCATCAATTGAAAGGGTATAAAGCACAGTACATCAGCAAAGCAATGGCTCATGTTTGTCTGTGCATGCTGTTGTGCCACACAGAACAGTGAAGGCCCGGCGCTGCCCACCAGAAGCAAGAGGATCCTGCTGATTGCTCAAGTTGAAGCCATGCTCCCTCTTTCGCTTTTGAAGACTGCTCAGGGACACGCTGTGGTGAGTGCAAAAGATCATGCATGTGTTCAAATGTGGACAGCTACAATGCCTCCTCTCCCCAACCCATTCCCTTTCTTCCCCCTCAGCTTGTGGAGTTGAAGTCAGGAGAGACATACAACGGACACATGGTGCTGTGTGATTCATGGATGAACATCCATTTGCGGGAAGTCATTTGCACGTCAAAGGTAATATTTGTGTACCTTTACAGAACAAAGCAAGGTCTTGCTGTTGGTAGGTTCCTGGAGGCGAGCTAGTATAACACAATCAGAATTCTTACTGCAGGACGGAGACAAGTTCTGGCGCATGCCTGAAGCCTTTGTGCGCGGGAACATCATTAAATATGTCCGAGTACCTGAAGAGGTAGGCACGTGCACGGTTTGTTGTTGAACGGGGGGGCTTGAAGCGCTATGTATTTGTGCAGTTCCACTTGTCGTAGGCCGAATGTGTATGCCATGATGGCATGTACGCACCAGCACGCTGAGCCCTCTGGAGCTCCGTACGCGTAGTGCCCTGAGCGTGTGTGAGGGCGGGAGGGGTGGGGACAAAAGCTGGTCGTGGGTGTGATTCTGGGTGTCTGTTTGTTGGAACCTACCTGCAGTCTAAACCCGTGCCAAGGTCTACAGCATGCCCCTACCAGATCAGGAATAAAGCAGGACCGTCACTCGTGTTTCACGAGCATCTTCCTCCTTTACCATACATTTGCAACATATTCGTCCCCATACATCTGTACTTTGCAGGTCATGGATAAAGTGAAAGAAGAGGCGGTGAAAAGAGAAGGTGATAGAACTGAGTGTGCTGAAAATCCAGCTTGGTCCTGGCTAAGTTTCAAGTGCAGCACAGAAACACGTCACCCAGTGCGCCTCTGCATGCACTCAGGCAATAATAATACACTCAAAAGCAAAGTAAAGACAACGGGGAAGGTCTAGGTATGCGTGCACACAACCCTCTTGATCCTCAAACGTTGGGCGCCATGATGTGTGTCGGACGTTTAGTTTTCTGCACGGCCATTGTAGGCACTGCAGCATGAGCGCATGCAAGCAAAAGCACTGCACTGCCGCATCACCCTCTCTGTCAACAGCACATCCACGTACTTAATTGAGCAAGAAGCAAAGCTGGATTAAAGTGATGTGCATAACCTTAACCTCAACATAGTGCCCGTGTGTACCTCTTAGTGTGTGTGTGTGAATGTGTGTGTGTGCGTGTGTGTGTACGTGCGTGTGTGCGTGCATGTGTGTGTCTCTGTGTGTATGTGTGTGTATTATTGCCTGCATGCCTGCATCATATGTACGCAGTTGCGAATAGTACGTGTACAACATCCCTCATGGCTATGCACATGCAAGAAACCTCTCCAAGGGGCACGTCTGCACCACCCTTTCAACCCTATGTAGATGCGTAGCACACGTTATAGCACATGCTGCACCACCCTTTTAACTTTCAACCCTATGTAGATGCGTAGCACACGTTATAGCACATGCTGCACTGCTTTGTTGTGCTGTGCAGACAAGAGGCCTCCCATGGGGGGCCGCGGGCGCGGCGGTCGAGGGTGGACTGTGGGGGGAGGTGAGACGCTTAACAAACTGCTCACTACTTACTACTTACCAAGGATGGTTTGTTGATTACATTATTTTGCAGCCAATGGTGAATTGGGGGGTTAGGTGACATGTAAAACAAACTCTTCGTTGAACTGTGGAGGAAAGTGATCTTGTTGGTAGTGGGTACCTAACGTTTGTGACCTCTGCTGGGATTTTTCTTGCCGGGACACACATAAACACATACAAATGCACGCATGCACATACACACACATACACACACACGCACGCACGCATACACACTCACACACACTAACACGCACACACATATACACACATGCATACACACATACACACACATGCATACACACATACACACACATACATACTAGCGCACACACACACATCGCTGTGTGTCGCCTTGTCTGCATGATGCAGGGGGTCGAGGAGAAGGCGGTGGTGGTCGAGGAGAGGGTAGGGGCGGAGGGGAGGGAGGGGGGTTTCGTGGGGGAAGAGGGGGCGGGCGAGGTGCGTGTTCACCAGTATTCGCTCTCTCTTTGCCAATAATCGTGTGCAAATGTCTGCTGTCACGTGTTGGCGTGCTGGGCTGTTTGTGTGCCTGTGCATGTTTGTAGAATGGTGCTTATGTGCTCATCTGAGCTGGCCTTGGTGATGCTGAGATATGCAAGCAAACTAGAGTCAACGGCCACCTGCAGGCTGAATTGCTGCACATGTTTCTTATTCCTGGCCTACCTCTACTTTTGTTGTGAGCCGTCTGTTTGTCAGCTTCTTGCAAATAAGCACAAGAGTAATAATACATTTATCACTCAACAATAATCACATAATAATCACCAATAACGTTTCCCTGCTTATCACGCAGCCAGTCCTTAACTCACGTGTCATTCCATCCACACATACTTTTGTTTCTTGGTTCATGGCTTGGATTGGGTCTGGGTGCTACGGCACACAACCCCCCTGACCCACATTAATTTCTTTTTATTTGTTTGCGCGGTGGGGGGTTGCCTGGTGCGGGCACCTATGTAGCCCCCTCCCTTAATCATGCTGGCTGTTTCATCACTACCAGCGGAGTCTCATCTTTTCATGGCATACATGCATTTATCCAGCCTTTTTCCACACACCCGCACACATCCACAGGGGGCGGGCGTGGTGGTCGAGGATAACCCAGAAAAAGGGCTGTACCTGCAATTTTGCTGCATCTCAGTTGTATTCGGCAACAGCAGAGCTTCTTACATGGTCCCGTGAGGATGTAAGATTCCCAGCGCAGTAGTTTTTTTCCTGTGTGTGTACGTACGCTCATAAGGCTTTGCTCCTTGCTTACTTCTGGCAGCTTTGTAAACTGTTCTGCCCTTTGTTTAAACTGGCTAGCAAAAATGTTGGCGTTCGTTGCGTGTATACAGTAAGGAGCTCCAGCACGGACAGCTTCCATCATTCTTTTGTTTATGACAACTTCCTTTATGGACTGTTTTGCAGCCTTTCGGACAACTTCATGTTTCACTCCTTTTTTTTGCATTAGTGCACGGAACATACCCCTACATCAACTTGCAGAAGGATCATGGCTTTAAGATATGTTTTGTGGCGCGTGTGTGCAGCACTGAGGTTTGTCTGAGGAGCTCTCGCTGACAGTGTGCAAGGCTTTCACTCTTTAGGGGGTTACAAGGATGGCCTACAGCCCGAGACTCTGGCTGATGGCAATTGGCTGGTGAAACAAAATCAACCAGTGTCGAAAATTGAAACCAATCTGACACAAACAGGCTTATACTCTTTAGCTTGCCTGTCATGGGCACTGTCATGGGCAGGTACACACACGCTGGCAGTAGCTGCGCACGGAGGAAAGTGAAAAGATCAAAAGCAGTGGTCACTCCCCACATAAATGTTATGTTATTCAGAGCTACATTGGTTACAATGGTCACAGTAGGGGCCTTCTAGGGGTGACTTCAGCCAGGGTAGCCAACCGTCAAATGGCCAGCCACAAATTGACTCTAACTAATAAGATGGTTTGTTTGTAATAAGTTGCTCCCCAGCAGCTTCGTTCCAGACTACTAGGATATGTATGCCCCATTTTGCTTCTGGCAGGGGTGGTGTTTTGCTTTGCTGGTAGAGGAGTGGCATGAGGCATGTTTGCCTTTGAGATATTTCCAAGTATAAAGTTTAGTGCAAACATCCTGGTTGTCAGTGCACGTTTTGTGAAAAGCGTTGCTGCTTTTCATCCAGTTTTGGCGCTGCACGAAGGTGGCGCTTGGTTTTCAAGGCAGATGCGATTGCATGTTGCACAACTTTGAGCATGTGCTTATCGTCATACATCGGATGGCAGATGTAGAATCCAGTGAACTGTCTGGAGAACGCATCTGTCCTGGAACCAAAAACTCTGTCTCTTGGGTGGGTTGTCCAAACTCTTGAAGCTCTGGGGTAAAGGCTAGAGGTGAGGCCATTCTTTCTTTTGTTACGAGGGCATGGTTGCAAAAGGCTATCTTGTAGTGGGTAGGCAGAGCCCGATAATAATGGGAGCATTCAGCCTTGGTAAGAACAAGTTGCCTGTCGTTGAAAGTTGTCCTTGAAATTCTGTTGCCAGGTCTTGGACTGGGGGATCCAGCAGGGCCTGTACGCCTCGATGACGAGCAGAGTTATATGCATCCCGTAATATGCTGAGGCGCCGAGGGGTGATGGTGCCGGAGCATTTACCAACTATGCCGTACACACATGCATGTCACTTCTGGGAGGGTCTGGAACTGGGTAGTGTGACTTTTGTTAGCCAGTCATCTGTTTGTGGCGGTTGGCTAGCTAGCCCAGGTGTGTCGTATTGTCGTACTGCTCACTGTCATGTATTGTCTCTTGTACTGGAGGTGGTCTGATGAGATCGACCTGTCTGTTCACAGTTGCCTGTGCCCTTGATATCGTTGTCCGGGCCTGTAGGTTGCATGTCGAAATGAACTGAATGAGAGGTATATTCATAATACGCTCAGACATAAAGAAAAAGAGATTAGGTAGTGTTCGCCCATCCACTTCTTCAAAGTAAAGTCCCATGCCGGCGCCGGTATTATAAGTAATGAAAATGCTGACGCCCTTTCTAAAAAGTTAGCCACCACCTACGCCGAAATTGCTGACACCTCCATCAGAACAGCAGGCCCTGAGGGAAATCCCTTCTACAACATCCACTGGCTTGCAAAAGAAGACATAGAAAACCAAAAACAAGCCCATAATCACACACATACAATAAACATGGCTCATTCTCCTCCCCCAAAGCTTAGGTAAACACCAAAACACCGTGACGCCCTTCAAGCACACATGCATTTTCTCCATAAACTGGGAAATGCCAAAACTGAAGCAAACTACCATGCGTACTACCAGACCCTCATAAAGGACGGCACTGCCAATGGAGCCACTAGCATTGCTTACCTAACATCATCCGATATCCCCTTTAAGACCAAATGTATCATTATGAAATACAGAACAGGCACCCTAATTCAAAAACATGCGGTTTTGTTAACTCCCAACAAGTCAAACTTGCCCCCTCTGCCCACAAGTAGACAGTGCCCTGCACATCCTTTCTGGGTGCCAATACACGCAAATAAGGAACATGATCACTGAAGGGCACAACTTAGCATGCCGCATGCTCTTTAAGGCTATCAGCAAAACAGGCTCCTTAGGATCATGCATTGTCTCCATAGATTTAGGCAGGAACGAACGGATGACCATGCAAAATCTCCAGATTTCTGAAACAGCTGAAATTAGAATTGTTCCCAAATGGCTCTTCCCACCCCGCCTCCCAGATAAAAACAGATTTATCTCCGGCCGCCCAGATTTTGTGCTGATTGCTCCCATCTCCCATCGCTGCAAAAACACAAACAATAAACTAATGTAGGGGGGTGGGTTCTTCAAAGTGGCAGAGGGCAATTGAGGGAGACTGGGAGCACCTCAGCTGCACCGCCAGCCACCAGTAGAGCCACCAACCCCAGACAGCACCGACCTAAAGACCTCAGCAAACCTCGGCGTGACATCCACCTTGTCGAGATCAAGTACTGTGAGGACACCAGACCTCAGAACCAGCTGAACGCCGCAAAGGAACGGCACAAAGATATCTCCACATCATCCTTTTGGGCTTGGGCGGCACCATCTACAACACTTGCACTCTGAAGCCTATCAAGGAACTGGGTCTCAATCCTCAAAGAGTTAAGAAGCTTGCCTCCAAGCTCCATGTGCACTCTGTGAATGTTGCTGCTGAACTTGTCCATACCAGACGTGCCCTTTCCAGTACTGTTATCAACTCTCATCAGGAGCCGGTTACAGGCCAAGCCTGCAACCCTCCTGATCCCCATTGATTTTTCCTTTCCTTTTCGCGGTGGAGGAGCTTTACGGTACTCGGTATCAAAGTGGCTCATTTCCCTTAATTAATGTGGGGAGTGGTTTTCACTGCCTGCGTAGATTTTCTTTTGCTTTTTCTTTTGCTTTTTCTTTTTCTTGTTCTACTTGATCAGTTCTATATAGCAAAACTTAGAGGCTTAGATCACCTCAGCAGCACCGCCAGCCATCAGCAGATCCACCTGTACTTAGACAGGAGGTTTTCCAGACAGCACCGGCCTTAAGATCTCGGCATACTTCAACGTGGCATCCACTTCTTGATACCTCAAGGTATGTGAGGGAATTAGACTTAGAACTCAGAACCTAGAACCTAGAACCTAGAACCAAGGACCTAGACCTAGAACCTAGAACCAGCTGAGCGCTGCACAGGAACAGCACAACAATCTCTGCAACATCCTTCAAGAAGCATCTACTACCCTCCGAAAATGGAAAAAAAGAAAGACTACGCGGGTAGTAAAAAACACTCCCCACGATGATTAAGGAAAAGGAGCCACTATGGTACCGGGTGCCGTAAAACTCCTCCACCACAAAGAAAAAGAAGATGTCTTAAGATCAATGGGGAACATGAACGGGAGGGTTGCGCAGGCTTGACTTGAAACCAGCTGCCTCCTGATGAGAGTTGACAATAGTACTTGAAAGTGTGTGCCTGGTGTGGACAAGTTTGGCAGCATTGTACGAGGCGCCTGCAGACATCTAAGCCCTAAGGGGGTAAGCCAAAAAGTACGAGTCGCCCTCGACGAGTCTCGGTTGACACGTACAGCCTCAAGCCAACGAAGTTACAGCGGAGGGCTCAAAAACTGCGAGTCGGATTTTGAAACACACACACCGGGCGAGTGTGTGTGTTTCAAAATCCTAGCGCAGAAATACATTTAATAGTTGACAGCATAATGTAAATGCTTGGAGCAAGTTTCTTATCTTTTTGAGAATCAAGACCCAGCTCCGCAAAAGGCTCCAATGTGTGATTTGCTGTGAAGCCTACCCTCGCTCCACCCCACCCTTCAAGCTTGTGGGATTGCTGGCACCACGTTACGTTACCCCGTTGGTATAATTATTTTATTCTGGAATGGGAAAAGGCTCCATTTATTTGAGAAAAGCTTCTGGAACCACCTGGACTTTATCTCGTGCAGATACTGCTAGATAGATCCGCGCGCGAGAAGGGTGCCACGACATGTTTTTAAGAACTAGCGCGTCTATCTTTTGGTGTTCAGCAGCACCATGTTTGGAAACCGTCCCTTCGTCTCTACCGGTTTATTTCCTTTCATCTTCAAATTCGCCCTGAAACAGCCCACGCAATGGAGTCACACCGTCTTTCACCGCAAGAAAAGAGCATCAGCAAAAAAGAAGTTTCGCCATAAGAGTTTTTGGCTTGAAATTTGTACACAGCTTCATAAAAAGTAAATTCAATTAACAAGAAATCTAAACAGACTCAGAATACATAAGAACATGTTGAATACCAAGCAGCAAGTCATGGGCAGCCAGGCCGCTGGTGCCCGCGGCGTCCCAGTGATGAGCAGGCGCGTCGCCAGCAGGCGCACCCCCGTGTCCAGGAGAGGAGCCGTGGCCGTGCGCGCAGAGAAGGTACAGAAATGAGTCCTCTGTCCACCACTCCTCGCCTTGTGTCTTGCCTTGAGTTGGTGTAGAACCATCCACACCAACAACCTGTTTCTCTTCTCTCTTCTCCCCTACTGTACTTGTAGAAATATGTGACTGTGTGTGCCTGCACTCTGCTGTGGTGTGGTTCCTCGCATTAACGAGGTTTCTGCTCCAGTACCTTCTCCCGCTCTTTCCCCTCCAATCCTGCCTCGCGCATGGCTGTCTTACAACATTCCACAAGCAATCCTCTTTTCATGCACGCACACTTTCAACGTCCCGGATCACACGCAGGTGGTGGGCATCGACTTGGGAACCACCAACTCTGCCGTGGCTGCGATGGAGGGTGGCAAGCCCACCATCATCGCCAACGCCGAGGGTAGCCGCACCACGCCCTCCGTGGTGGCTTTCACCAAGGGCGGAGACCGCCTGGTTGGCCAGGTGAGAGGCGGAGGCGGAGGCAGGGTGAAAACGAGTGTGAACAATAAGAGGAGAGCGCCCTCCGGGTGATCATGCCCACCTGGCGACTGCGAAGTCTGCCTGTATTTGTACACACCCACAAATACGACCGTCCTTTCTAGGGACGCCGCAAACTTCCGCTTGCCCCTGACTTCGCAGTGAGCTCAATAAACTTTAACACACGCATGACGAACGCGCAGATCGCCAAGCGACAAGCCGTGGTGAACCCCGAGAACACCTTCTTCTCCGTCAAGCGTTTCATTGGCCGTAAGAGTGGAGAGGTTGGCGAGGAGACCAAGCAAGTGCCCTACAGGGTGAGTGACACACACACACACACACACACACACACACACACACACACGCACACACGCACGCACACACGCAAGCACACACACACACACGCAAGCACACACACGCACGCACACACGCAAGCACACACACGCACGCACACACGCAAGCACACACACACACACACGCAAGCACACACACACACACACGCAAGCACACACACACACGCAAGCACACACACACACACGCAAGCACATACACGACACAAACATGCTCGCAAGCACACACACACATGCAAGCGCGCGCACACACACACACACACACACACACACACACACAAGCACACGCAAGCACAAACACACATACGCGCACGCAAGCACACACAAGCATAACACTTTGCATCCGTATCAAATATGCACATCAACTACCTCATGGAGCTAGCAGCATTTGCACCTCCCCTTGCTCCACTTTTGTTCCACATGTTCCTCCCTCTTTTTCTCTGAGCAGGTTGTTGAGGGCGGTGACCGAAACGTCAAGATTTTCTCCAGCCACGCTGGCAAGGAGTTCGCCCCTGAGGAGATCAGCTCGCAAGTCCTGCGCAAGCTCACCGCTGACGCCGCCAAATTCTTGAACGATAAAGTGGAGAAAGCCGTCATCACCGTGCCAGCCTACTTCAATGACAGCCAACGTCAGGTGTGTGTCTGCGTGGGCTAGTATATGTGCATGTGCGCTTTAGATTTGCTGTGTCAAATCATCAGAGTTGCCAATTGTATACTGAATTCGCATGAGTATTTTATTCCTGTTACTTGTAGATTGAGCATGGGATTTAAACATAGTGGCAACCTTGTTGCCTCGTTCAGTCTGCTGCATTTCTCTTTACTGCAGCAATTGACGAGCCTGAGAGTGCTCCTGCAAATCTGTTATGTACTTAGGTATGGCAAAGCCGTTGGCCTCACTCCAGTTATGTCCTAAGCTTGGCTATCTATTTGATAAATGTGTGTTACAACAACATCTGATTTGTAATAAGCCTGACCCTTGCTCATGATGAGCCTTAAGTTGTTGTGGCAAACACAGCATCAAACATTCTAAGCCTGCAGCCTACAGTTTTCATTTCACTCACGCATCCCACATACGCGTGCGCACACACACCCACGCACACAGGCCACCAAGGACGCTGGCAAGATTGCAGGTCTGGATGTGCTGCGCATCATCAACGAGCCCACCGCCGCTTCCTTGGCATACGGCTTTGACAAGAAGGCCAACGAGAGCATCCTGGTGTTTGACTTGGGAGGCGGTACCTTCGATGTGTCCGTGCTGGAGGTGGGTTCCTAGCCTTCTGCTTTGATTGCTTGCCGGCCTGCTTTGCAGAGCATATCGCGACGCTGAAATGCTTGTGAGCCCCATAAGCATTATCATTCTATGTATAGTACGCAACACCTTTTGTGCCTGTCGCACGCATGACACACGCACACACGAATGTAGAAAGCACACATGTACCAACTCATACAACCACACAAGTGCCCTCCCCTCCCCTGTTGTGCTACACAGCTGAGCGATGGTGTGTTTGAGGTGCTGAGCACCAGTTCCCCCTTTGTGCTGCACAGGTGGGCGATGGTGTGTTTGAGGTGCTGAGCACCAGCGGAGACACCCACCTGGGAGGTGACGACTTTGACAAGCGCATCGTGGACTTCATGGCTGATGACTTCCAGAAGAACGAGGGCATCGACCTGCGCAAGGACAGACAAGCGCTGCAGAGGTGCGTGTGGAGCAATGGCTGCAGCAGTTCAGACATGATGCACTCGTCATACAAACAATACCTCCTTGACATATTACTCCCTCACATCTTCTAACACTGTCTCCCAGCACTCTCTACTCATCCTGCTGCCTTGATACTGTGCTGCAACTCCTATTAGTGTTCTGGAGCCTTAATAGCCAACAGCCGCATTCGCATCGCTTGTATCTCGTGCAAACTAAGTTGTCCCTTTTGCAACCAGACAGAGGCAGAAGAAGGATCAAGTGCAAGGACCTGAACTCTGTCAATTGTTTTGTGTGGACTCCCCACCTGCAGGCTGACAGAGGCTGCTGAGAAGGCCAAGTGCGAGCTCAGTAACCTGACCCAGACCAGCATCAACTTGCCCTTCATCACCGCCACCCCAGAGGGCCCCAAGCACATTGACGCCCAGCTGTCACGTGTCAAGTGCGTGCACTTTGCAGTGTGTGTGTTTGTGTGTGCGTGTGCGTGGTATGTGTGTTTGTGCGTGCATTGCATGTGCGCCCATGTGTCACTTTAACACCAAGTTGCATGCTTGGAAGGGGAAGGCGTGCCCTGGGACACAAAAAGCTAACAGTGTAGTCGCTTGAGCAGGCGCCTACACTTGATCAGCTTCGTGTCCAAGGCACTGTGAGCGTATTCACACCACACACACCCACACACACACACACACACACACACACACACACGCACACTCTTAAAGGAAAAGTAGCTACCAAGATAGAGCAGAGTCTTCTTGCTCGAGAACTCTGCTGTATCTTGGTAGCTACTTTTCCTTTATTAGTGTGTGTGTGTGGTGTAAATACGCTCACAGTGCCTTGGACACGAAGCTGATCAAGTGTAGGCGCCTGCTCAAGCGACTTGGTGTTAAAGTGGCACATGCGCGCACATGCATGCACGCACACACACATACCACGCACACACACACACACCATACACACACTCCATACACACTCCACACACACACACAGGTTTGAGGAGCTGTGCTCTGACCTGCTGTCCCGTGCCAAGGTGCCCGTGGAGAATGCGCTGCGCGACGCCAAGCTGTCCATGGCGGAGATCAATGAGGTCATCCTGGTAGGCGGCTCCACGCGCATCCCCTCCGTCATCAACGTCGTGCGCACCATGTGCGGCAAGGAGCCCAACGCCACCGTGAACCCTGATGAGGTGGTGGCACTGGGTGCTGCCGTGCAAGCTGGTGCGTGTGGTGTTTTATCACTGTGTGCATTGATTGTGCTGCTGCTACGCGAGCTGCTGCGTATGGTGTACGCCGCTGTGTGCGGTGCTGTCGTGAACTGGTGCGTGTGGTGTTTGCCGCTGTGCGCGTCGCTCGTGCTGCTGCTGCTGCGCGAACTGGTGCGTGTGGTGTTCACCAGTGTGCGTTGCTTGTGCTGCTGCCGCGCAAGCTGATATGTGTTTGTTCATTGCTGGTCTCCATTTGCATGCGTTAAGTGTTTAAGCAACTACTTGAATCACACAGCTTTACAGTACCTGTTGTGGTTACAACAGATGCTATAAAGCTGTGTGATTTCACGTCACGCCCAAATGCCCAATCTGCCTCAACGCCCCTCTTTGGTGTGCTGTGGAATGCCCACTGTGGCTCTGAACGCTTAATCTGTGATAGGCATTTGGAGGCAAAGACAGCACCTCACGCCTATTGCCGTCTGTGCCTCTAAACGCCCCTCACAATTTCTGCCGTCTGTGCCTCTTGAACGCCCCTCATAGAGGTTAATCGTCTGTGCCTCTGAATGCCCCTCACAGATTTTTGCTGTCTGTGCCTCTGAACGCCCCTCACAGGTTTTTGCTGTCTGTGCCTCTGAACGCCCCTCACAGATTTTTGCTGTCTGTGCTTCTTGAATGTCTCTCACAGGTGTGCTGTCTGGCGAGGTCAGTGACATCGTGCTGCTGGATGTGACCCCCCTGTCCCTGGGTCTAGAGACATTGGGTGGTGTAGCCACCAAGCTCATCACCCGCAACACCACCCTGCCCACCTCCAAGTCCGAGGTCTTCTCCACAGCTGCTGATGGCCAGACCAGCGTGGAGATTAACGTGTTGCAGGTGGGTGTATTTTGGTGTGTGTGTGTAGTGTAGTACAGGCATGAGTGGTAGCGTGAAAGCCATTTTCCTGAAATATGTGCGTAATTCCTCAAAGGCGTTTCTCTGCTGGGAACGTGTGCGCATGGGGGGTTACGCACACATTTCAGGCAGAAAGGCTTGCACACTACCACTTATGCCTGTACCACACACACACACACACACTCGTTTGCAACCTTGGTCATTCAAAGGTTGCAAACGAGTTTGCATGAGGGGTTACTGATGTGCTTGCGTCTATAGAGGACAACCAGTTGTCTCGACTTCCTATCCAATTCCTGTTTGTTTTGCTAGGAGCTGCCCGATTTGCTGAATAGCCGAGAGTACGGTGGATGCCAATGAGCAAGCATACCAAACCCCCTGTCCCTGTGCCTCTCTTCCTTTTGTCCATCGCAGGGTGAGCGTGAGTTTGCACGTGATAACAAGTCGTTGGGCACATTCCGCCTGGACGGCATCCCCCCTGCACCACGAGGCATGCCCCAGGTGTGTGACGCGCATGTGGCAAACGTCGTTTGTGTGGGTGTGGGTGTGCCTGCTAGAGAGATTAACATCTGTGTTTGGACCATGCTCAACGGTTGTTGCTGTGCAGTGCAAGGCCTTCCTCTCCTCTTCCTTCCCGGTGCTCTTTATGGGTGACCTTCTCTTTTCTTGAGCTTTTCTTGCGCTTCACTCGAGCATCCCACACAGTTCCTCTTGAGTGATGAGGAAAAGCAGGGGACGCAGACATGATGGCTAAGTGGCGCTGCCTTGCTCATTGAGGGCCACAGCAGGCACAACCAGCGCATTTTGGCTTGGATCATGATTGTATGACAGATTCAAACATGCTCGTTGGTTGTGCCTGTCTTTTGGAGCCTATGGGAATCAAATTGGTATAAGGCGGCAGAAGGAGCAGTAACACAGCAGCAGCTGCACTTTAGTCAGCGTGAGGAGGCTCGGTTCAACGTTGCCACGTCTGGCCCATGCCAATCCTATGTAAGTGTTCGTCCACTACTTTTTTGATGTGCAGGTTGAGGTGAAGTTCGACATCGATGCCAACGGCATCCTGTCCGTCACCGCCACAGACAAGGGCTCCGGCAAGAAGCAGGACATCAAGATCACTGGTGGGTCAGGCACACTTTGACGATGTGGGTGTGTGTGCGCGTGTGCGTGCGTGCACATGTTGCGAAAAACGTAATTTTCCGCGTAAAATGGGGCGGTGGGACTGCAGCCTTGCCAGGCTGAGATTCTTGCATCTGCTGGACATTGTAGCCAGCACTGGACATGCTGCACATTGTAGGCTACAATGCTGAAGCAAGTCTGCATGTGGGGTGTGTGTGATTGTGTGTGCATGTACCTGTGTATGCGTGTTTTTGAGTGCCTGCAGGCGTGTGTGCGTACAGGTGCATGTGGGTTTGTCTGGGTATGCGTGCGTGTGCATGTCTTGGCATTGCGCTCTGTTGTTAGTGGTCAGCCCAAAGCAACAAGCAGTGGGGAGTAGAGATCACAAGTCGCAGCCTGGACTGTGTGTGTGTGTGCTAATTTCTTATCTAAAACAAGCATTACTGTGTTGGTTGTTTTGAACGCTGGATCGCCCTTGGGGAGTGTAGTGATTAAATAGCAGTCCCTATCAACTGCTCGCTTGTGCGCTTGCACACGCACACACACGCACACACACACTCACACGCTCACACGCACGCAGGCGCCTCCACCCTAGGCAAGGACGACGTGGAAAAGATGGTGGCCGACGCTGAGCGGTTTGCTGGTGAGGACAAGAAAAAGCGCGAGGCCGTGGACACCAAGAACCAGGCAGAGAGCATGATCTACCAGACAGAGAAGCAGCTGGAGGAGTTCAAGGAGAAGGTGCCTGAGGACGTCAAGGTGAGCAGGGGGGGTGGGGTGCAGGGGGTAGGAGGGGGGGTGTTGTTAACAGTAGCATTGACAACCTGTGCCGGCCCTTGTTGCAGGTTGTTTCGTTGGTGACGTCACACACAGTTTTCTGCATCTGTGCTGGAAGACGTCCAATGCCAGTAATGTCACTGTAGTGTATCCCCCTGGGATCAAATACCTTCCTAGCCGCCCATGAAGGGCGCTGACATGCCAACAGCGTTTGTTGGGATCCATTCTCTTTTCTGGGGTGACTGCTGTGAACAGCAGTTACCCCAGAAAATAGATGTTTGAATTGGCATGTCAGGAAGGACTGGTTGTTTCCTGTTGCGCACGTGTGTCCAGCAAAGACGAAACGCCATATTTTGTTTAGTGCAAAAGCAGCTCCTATATATGCATGCTGTGGCAGTAGTTGTCAGGGTCCTTGTTAATTTTCCTCAGGTTGTGTGTGTATGTAGTGTGTCGTACAGTCATGGCAATCGTGTGGCAGCTAATTATTATAAAGAGTGCTGTCGTGAAACACACACACTCACACACACACACACAAACACACAAACAAACAAACAAACAAACACCACACAGACCGCTATTGAGGGCCGCGTGAAGGAGCTGCGTGAGACTGCTGCCACCGAGGACGTGGAGGGCATGAAGAAGGGCATCGAGGCCCTGCAGCAAGAGGTCATGAAGATGGGTCAAGCCATGTATGCCCAGCCAGGTGTGTGCGGTGTCCGTGACGGCAAGAGCTTTGCTGATGAATATAAGGGTTGATACTGGCGGATGGGAGTGTGCTTTAGCTTGTCCATTTCGTGTGCTACGAGCTCTGCTAGAACTGAAACGTGGAGCAGAGCAGAGCGACCTTCATTGCAATTGAGAAAAAAACTGGTTTTAAGTTCATTTGTGTACCGTGTGAGCTGGCGCGCGCGCACACGCACACACACGCACACACGCGCGCACACACACACACACACACACACACACTCTCACTCTCACTCTCACTCTCACTCTCACTCTTACTCCTCTTCCCTTTTTCTTCTTGTAGGTGCTGAGGGCGGTGCCCCCCCACCACCCGGTGGTGAGCCAGGTGCAGACAGCCCCCCCAAAAACGGTGATGGTGGTGTCATTGATGCCGAGTACACTGACAAGAAGTAAAAGGTTGCTGTAAGGCCTGCTGAAGAATGACACTTTTCAAGAGCAGCAGCAGCCGTGTGGATTTCCCTGCCCCCCTCTGCCCCCGCGCACGGAACCTGTTGACTCCTGTTGTATTCTTTTTAGCTTGTGTGTGTTTGTGTGCCAGGCGCGTGTGTGTGTGTGCGCTGCCTGTCAGTGGCTCTGGAGCGTGCATTGCGTGGTGGCTGCGCAGGGTGTACGCAATCTTTTTGCTATGTACTTATGACACACGGGAATGAGTGCTGTGTTAGATTTGGGACCAAGCGCCTAGGGGGCTGCACCAAGTGTTGGTGTAGCATCCTCTGTCTGAAGTGCGTGTGTAGTGAACTGTGTCGTGTGCAGATGTGAGGAAAATGTGCTGTTTCCTATGACCATGTGGTTGTTCTCAAGGACTGCCCTAATACAGCCTGGCTCGTTGGAACACGGACAGGTCTTTTGTCGGTGCGGTTTTAACTGGCTATTCAAATGATTTCAAACCGATATTCTCTATGCTTGCTTATTTCATATGAGTGAAACAGGGCGCACATTGAGGCCCTTGAGTGAGACTGACAGAGAGTATTGTAATTAATAATGCTGCTGGTATCTGCCAGTCAGCGGGTGCTGTGGTTAACCTGTTCCGTCACTGCATGTTACCACTTCATACCCTGAACATGCCACAAAGCGGCAACACTTGGCAGCCATGCACAACCTTGACCAGATTTTGTTGCAGGGTGCTGCAGTTCCCACATGGTTTACAATGCAAGGCCATCAGTCAAAGCGTGCGTCTACTAGCCCTTATAAAAACAATCAGTTCATGCAAAAAAGTAGAGGTTGTTGCTCTGGTGCAAGAAAATAGAAACATCCTATTAGGTAAGGTAAGGTTACATCACTATATATGCCTCAAAGGGCATCTCAGCGGAAGTTTGGGAAAAGCCTGAAACTGCACCTGGCTAAGGGGGGGTATAAGGGGTTTACAAGGATGGCTTTCAGCCCGAGTCTCTGGCTGATGGCAATTGGCTGGTGAAACAAAATCAACCAGTGTCGAAAATTGAAACTGAATCTGACATAAACTTGAGGAGTCTGTGTGAGTCTTGATTCAGGAATGCATTGTTATCAAAATCAGTGATACTGTGATGACAAGTTAAGAAACACCTGGCTAAACAAAAGAAACAGAAGCTGCTAGAGGAAACACGAAACAGATGAAAAGTGTATAGAGAAAGGGTAAGGGTAAGGGTTACACAGCTATATCCGCCAGCGAGGGCAGTTGAGCTATAGCATAAAAAAGCCAGCTTCAAGAAGAGAAAGAGGCCAGACTGAACAAGACACCAGAAAAAGAAGCT
>Ga0307947_1001804_pt1 | contig 17074 bp, 21 predicted proteins | sample OrgLakmetagen232_FD_201840 | JGI IMG/M metagenome (GOLD analysis project Ga0307947, IMG submission 201840) | Saline water microbial communities from Organic Lake, Antarctica - #232 | ecosystem: Environmental > Aquatic > Non-marine Saline and Alkaline > Saline | place: Antarctica: Organic Lake...
CCCATAACAACAACACGATGCCACTCAGGGTCTTTACCAGGAGGCATTATAATGTTCTGGAGGCTGGGGGGACAATTCGGTGGTGGTTGGGGGGTGGTTGGTGCAAGCCCAGGGTACCCCCCAAAATTGCAAAAATACGTTTGCGTATTATACGCGTATGTCGTATTAATGGCGTAATAATCCGTATGGGACGTCTCAAAAGTCCGTATGACCCATCCCTGGATATAACTAATTTGCGAGCCTATGCCAGGTCCCTCAAAGGACAGGAGCTTGCCCTGGTGGCAGCTGCCTCGCACATGCACCCCTTCTGGAGAAGCTTGCACCCCCATTGGAGCTGTGCATGCGCACGAGTCTGTCCACTGGGGCAACAATGGAACAGGAAGGATTGTTGGCAGCAAGTGCTTGTAGTTGCTCAGGGCGAGCGTCCCATTCAAGCCTCAAGAGCTCCCGAGGCTCGTCCGATTAAGGGGTTTAACACAGTCATGATGACGATGCTTGGCCCTTAGAAAGATGGGAGTCCTTTGTGAAGAACAGGATCTTCCCTGCTAAAGACTCAAAGTTTTGCGAGGTCAAGAGAACATTATTTTATTTCCGATCTGACTTACTGCAAGAAACCTCAGCAATAATGACTTGCGCGCGAAACAACGAAGCGCTACAAGGTAATAATAAGTGATTACAATAAGACCTTATTTCATGATGATACACGCTTGAAAACGATCTTGGGAATGAGAGTGTAACCACATTACACCTTCAGTTACTTAGGGGTTAGCCATAGATGCTTTGGCCCGAATTGTTAGACGGTATATGTACAGCACCAGAACCGTTGCTGTGCTAGAAAAGGGAGGCCTCAAGATCAATTTTTTGATGCACCGTTTGCATGCCCTAGAAGTGAAGGTTTCTAGTCGTACTAACATGAATGTGGCTCAAACTAACGTGTCAAAGAGTAATTAATTCCCAACCTCAGAGCAGCGGCGTGAGTAACTTTCTGTTATGATTCCATATAATGAGACAGAAGAGAAGCCCAACCATACAGGTGCAGTCCACCATATGCATACCTTGGATGTTTGGCAGTGATGGAAAGCTGGCCACCTTGTTCCCACAAGCATAAAGGGCAGCTGCGCTTATTTGAGGCAGACCGTGGCCATGGGACAAACAATGCCCCTCCCAAACTTGTTGCATACCCAGCTGCCATGCATAATCTGGCTGTTGCTGGCAATGCTGCTGCTGGTGTTGCTGCTCGTGCTGCTGCTGCCCATCTTTCACGACTGCTTTGCCCGCATGAGCTGTGAGGTTGGCTGCTGGCACGATGGGAGTTGGAGGCTGTTTTTTAGTCATCAACGCTCCATACTGTGATTCCGGCGGGACAAAGATGGCCTGCAAGCATTCGGGTGGGCAAGGATGTTACGTGGATATACGTAGCGCACCAAGGACATAAATGTAGGGTTGGCCAGAACCATATATATACACCGTATATGGCCGTACTTTTGGTGATTTCCCTGCCAAAAATACCGTATACACACCGTATATAAATGGTTCTGGCCAACCCTACATAAATGGCATCTGTCAAATCACCCTTTCACCAATGTTTTAAAGAAACACCATAGCGTGTACAAGTGACTTCATTGAAGGCAGGGTGCTCCAACCTTTGAAAGAGCATCTGTGTGCATACCTAATCTTTGTGGGTATGGTTCCTAGTTCTGAGTTATTATTTGGTAGGTACCACGTGCGTTTGAATAAGAACTTACCCACCCAAGAACACATCACAATTGTTTCACCAGCCCTTCCACTCCAATATTGTTGGCACGACCTGCAATTCGTTGCTTTAATTTCTAGGTCCAAACCTCGCGTGGTCTTTAGCAGCAGTACAGCCGGATGCTAGGTGTTCCAAACCTGGCGCACCTGTGAGAGGAAGACACCACTTGAGGCCAAGGTTTTAGACAGGGCTGGAAGTAGGACAGCAGGATCCCGTTCTTTTAAGCAGTTAAACACGAGGATGTGGTGAACCTGGTCCGTTGCACCTGTCCAGGCACAGACACAATTGATATATATTTTTTTAACTTCATGCAACAAAGGTAATCATGGTGTAAGCGTTTCACGTTCCTTTACACCTATGGCAGGAAATAAGCCTCTATGGTGTACCACACATCTCCACAGAAAGCCAGTACAATTGTCCCAAGGAGCTCCAAAGGATCATAGGCTGGTCTCTAAACCCGGCCTAGGAGCTCCAAAGGAGCTCCAAAGGATCATAGGCTGGTCTCCAAAGGATCCAAGCCTAGGAGCTCCAAAGGATCCAAGCCTAGGAGCTCCAAAGGAGCCCCAAAGGATCATAGGCTGGTCTCTAAACCCGGCCTCCTCCTTTGCATATTATGTTCTGCAACCCTGGCTGCTCCAAATGACTGACAGGTGTCAATCTCAGGTGCTAGAAAGGACTTAACGCTTATACCCCTAAGGCCCGTAGTATACTATGAGCTACAAGGTTGGCTTGGTCTTCAAAGTTGACACCAATCACCTGTGCTCTCACGGAAGTCCCTCTGCTTTGTTTTCACACTGCAACCACAATGACCTGTCTTTAGCCCGTGGAAGGACACTGTGAGACCTTTGTACCTGCGTGCCTCAGCTATCACAGTAGCTCTGCTCTCAAAACAGATCTGACGTCAACCAAAGAGGAGGCAAACATAGATTGCACACACTCCCATTCATGTCACAGGCAGAGACAATCTAGAGCATCCCAACACCCAGCACCCAGTAATGAATTACTGGACGTCTTGCAAAAGCAGCATGCTGTACCAGAACATCACATTTGAAAGCTCCATGCTTTACGCTAGACAAGAGGCTTGCAAAGAACACCCATCACCCAGCAATGGATTACCGGACGCCTTGCAAAAGCAGCATGCTGTACCAGAACATCACATTTGAAAGCTCCATGCTTTACGCTAGACAAGAGGCTTGCAAAGGAGGGGCCCTGTTACAGCTCGACCGGAACCAAGAGTACCAAAATTTTACCTGAACCTATTACGTTGGAGTGTCCCGCTGCTTGAGCATACCACTGAGCACAAGTGACCATGCTCTCAGGTGTGTGAGCTCCATCAATGAAGAAAGATAGTCGGCCTGCAGGCGGTTCCAACACCTGGTGCGCTTGTTCTGAGACCTCTTCTTTCTGAGCAGGCCCTGCTGCTGTTGCTGCTGCTGCTGCTGCTGCTGGTGTGCTGTGACAACGATCGTGGCCGGGCGTGCTTGGCTTTAAGGCGCCACGGAAAGCAAACTCTGAATCATGGACCACCTAGACAGAAGCAAGAACAGCGCACAGCTATGTTTTTAATTTATGGGGGTAGCAGCACACAACTAAAACGGAGAGGCAAGCTGAAGGGCCAGAGAACTGTCCAAAAACATTGCCGGCCACTGCCATCGGTAGCAAATAGGATTGTCAAGCATTCAACTACATCCGAAACGCATGAAGATTGCAAAGTGGCGAGGGAGTGAGTGAATGTACATGTGAATATGAGTACACTGGCATGAAAAAGTTACCGGACATATATCTTCGCTGCACCCACATGCAATGCATGTGGCGCTGCAAGTGGCAGGTATGCGTGTGCTTTCAAAAGCCTTTACACCTCCTGCAGCACGCAAAGCACCACATTATTGCAACACACACACGCGCACACACACACACACACACATACACACACACACACACACACACACACACACACACACACACACACACCGTGCTGCGCCCTAGCCACGTTGCTCCGCTCAGACCTTGCGTGTACGGGGAGGGCAGTGTACCTTGCCGCAGTAGGTCCACCCGATGACATGCCCCTGGCAATGCATAAAAAGTCTGGGGTAAAATCTCAGAACGAGAGAAAATGACCAGTGGAATGACCTGTACCTATCTAATATCTAAAATAAAAGAGTGTCTCCACACATTTAACATACCCAACCCACCATCCACACATCTATCCACTCCCATACCCATACCCACACAAACACATATACACACAAAATACACTCCCACCTGGTGCCGCTGCACCAACAGCTAGGCGCTCTGCTTCAAAGGTGGCACACAGCTGCACTGCCAGAGCAGCATTTGACCGTTGGTGCTCCCCACCCAAGCCCACCACAATGGGCACGTGACCATCTGTAAATGCATGAGGTGTATTTGCAGCATGGAGTGCCCTGTACTTGCTGTGCCTTTGGAGATTGCTTGAGAAGAACGATCAAGGAGCGCTGGCCTGACGATGGAACACTACCCTCTGCAAAGTCTCAGACTTTGTGCCCAAGTTTCAGGAACCACCCTTCAAAAGGGACTTCGCGATTTTTATGGCATGAAATGATGATGAAATGCGTTTTTGTGAATTATATCGATGGAATGTCTGACAAAACAGAATGGGACAATGTGCCAAGAGTCAGGACTACCTCGCACGGTGTTTCCCTGGTTGCCATGGTAGAGCAACAGTAAGTTATATTTCGCTTGCATCGTGAGATGCATATGGCTCTGTCATTATTACCAAGGCTCTGTCATTACTACCAAGGAAAACACAACAACTCAGAGAAACCGGAGAAACGGGAGAAAACTAAAGACTAAAATATAGAAAAGAGGTGAGGGAGGGGGAAGTATGCTAAAGAGAGAGTTGTGTTCTCCAAGGAATAAAAAGAATGGAGAAGGGAAGCAGAAACCGGAGAAAAGCAGAAAGTGAGAACGTCTCACTTTATGCTACACTTCAAGAACCTGAGTTCAAGTGGTTCACACTGAACTCATAAGTTCTTGGACAGATGCATGAATGTATTAAATGCAACTTACACATCTTCTAGGAATACGACAAACGGTTTGGTTGTGCTTGCAAGTGGCATAATGTATTCATCAGAATAATTTTAAGATTGTGTGGAGTCTGCCTAGACTTGACACAGGTTGTGCTGATAACACATTGGATCCACAGGTCTCCATGGCACCTTAATCGGATTAATCCCCATAAGCAGTTTCACAAAACCTGCCCACCTTCAGGAGTGAAGGTGTCTAATGACGACACCACTTGCAAAGGAGCTTGCACCTTGCGCGCTGCGTCCTGCCAAACAGACAAAAAAGGTGGAGTCAGGTTCAGGTTTGCATGCTCCAGGTCACAAGTCCTCAGGCCTTGCGCTCCATTCCTCACTTGCAAAACAAAACAGTGCATGAGGCAGGCGCTTAATTATTTTGGGAAGTCTTGCGCTCCATTCCTCACTTGCGCTCCATGCCTCACTGAAGTCTTGCGCTCATTCCTCACTTGCAAAACAAAACAGTGCATGAGGCAGGCGCTTAATTATTTTGGGAAGTCTTACAAACAACTACGTTTCCAAGCGCCTAAACCAATTAGGGCACCTGTATCACTTGCATGGCATCATCTGGTTGAGGCACGCTGAATCCAGGCCTGCCCGCCTTGAAAATACCAGCCTTCTCGCCCGCAATTTTCTGTAGGAGTGACCAGAATTTAAAAAACACATAATGACGTACAGCTGGGCATATCACACATAGGGAGGGTGCACCATACGTGAAGAGCATGACGCAAAAAAGGAATGAAGAATGGTAGTGAGACATTCACCACATAAATCAAGGCTTTGCTCCCGTTGAAAGGCATTGATCAGGGCGTCTGGCAATAACAGGCTTGGCAGCACAGAAGAAGCCAGTTACACTTGCAAAGCACGTAAGAACGTACAAGCACAGCCGAGATGACACGAAGAAACAAAGGCTATTGTTGCTGACACATTTTGTAGTGAAGCTAGGTTGATGCAATTTGTCATTGTTGCTGACTGTTTAAGCTCCTGAGTCAGCAGCACAGTAAATGAAGCTAGAAAGGCATTGAGTGAGGTGATAATCGTAGGCTCTGAAAGTTGGTCAGCGCATCCACTCACGGGTAGCGTGTCACCCAGCATGTCCATGTGGTCCATACCAAGAGCCGTGATGCCACACACCACAGGATCGGGTATGATGTTGGTTGCATCTAACCGGCCGCCAATCCCTACTTCCAGCACTACCACATCGACATGTTGGTGTAGGAAAATTTTGAGGGCTGCATTTGTGAGGGGTCAAGGACGAAAGAGAAAGACTTCAGTATAGCATTACAATGTTGAACACGCAAAGGACGTTCCTTAGCATGCCATTTGGCATTTAAAAGGTAAGCCCTCTAACTTTCCTACAAAACAGATCACTAAACAGAGAAATCAGGCAAAGCTCCCTTGACCCCACCTAACAGCGTAATGAAGCGAAAGTAGCCAGGCACGCCGACCTCAGGAGTGGCTAGGGTGTTAAAACGCTCATAGCACCACCAAAAGTGGCTCTCAAATACAGCTGTATCCACCATGCGCCTGCGACATGGACACATGCATGCACGAGTGCAAGAGGTCAACTCAGCGAATGCAAAATGGAGGATGATTATTTTTGCTTAATCGTTGGTATCTTTTTTCGCTGAGTGAGCTGCCAGAGGTATCGGAAGCACATCGGTGCAAGCATTATAGTGCATACTAAGTAGGCTCACCCATTGATGCGTACTCGCTCCCGCACGTCCACAAGGTGGGGGGATGTAAACAGCCCTGTCCGGTAGCCGCACTGCCTCAGCATTGATTCCAGCATGGCACATGTAGATCCCTGAAGGGTGCAGTTGTTCAAAAACAGACGCGGTGTTCGCAGCTTCCTCTACAGCCCTTGTACTTTCCTGTGGCCAAATAACAGGGTGATGCTGGCAATTAGCCACTCACCTTGCCCTTTGTACCAGCAACATGGATGACAGGGAGGCCTTGGATGGCCTTGTCCAGCTCCACACGCTGTAATTAAGTGTTCCCGTGTGCCGTTCAACATGAACACGCAATGACAACGTGAATTGCAGAGCTTGCATGTGCACAAACCTGCAGGTAGACAGGCATGTTCTCAAAGGCATCCCTCCACCCCTTGGCATCTGCCCTGTTCTTGTGGGCAATCAAGGAGGTGAGGACGTGCAGCACTTTTTCATCAACCTCATCGTTCATTTGATATTTAAACTTTACTAATTTGTATTTTACTAGTTTTAACTTGCTTGGCTTGTAAGGTGTTCTTGGCCTGTGGATCTCTAGCAAGAATGAAAGGAAGGAGTTAAGGGTTCAGGGATAGATGGCTTCTGTGCAGCTTGAGCATGTGCTGGTGCTAAACGAGGCCGTGCGCTCGGGGTCTCTCAACGCAGTGCAGCTCGCCACCTCCCAACAGAAGGTCAAGGACATTAATGAGTGAGTTCATGCTTGGATGCTGCAGATGCGCGCGCTCGCGCACACACACACACACACACACACACACACACACACACACACACACACACACGCACACACGCACGCACGCACGCACGCACGCACGCACACATATGCAAGCAATTCTATGCCTGCACTAAATATTATGTCTTATGAGACCCTGGCTTTGATGCTTGCAAACATGCTCACCACATGTTCTGTCTTAGGCTCAATCCCACGGGCAACACTGCACTGCACGTGGCTGTGTGGCTCAACAACTTGCCTATTGTTGAACATCTGCTGAAAGAGGGAGCCTCAGTGTTGATTCAAGATGCTGAAAGTCAATGGTGAGTGCGACTGGTTTTACAATTTAGGAAGTTGCTGGTAAAGCTAAGCTTTGCTTCGGCTTTGCTTCAGCTGGTCCCAGTCCAACCGCTAACAAATCGAGGATTTGCAGTAAATTATTAAGGATTCTGCCACCTGCAGCAACAACTGCTGCAGGCCTGCTCATAGCACACATCACAAAAATGCAAGCTTCGACAGCATTGCAGCAATACGGCTATGCACTTGCGCCGCTTTGTAAACACACACACACACACACATACGCACACACACATACATGCACACTCTAACACACACAAACACACATACGCACACACACATACATGCACACACTAACACACACAGACACACACACAACACACACACAAGCACGCAAACGTACCCACACCTCACATAAACAACCACTGTGGGTGTCACTGCATATAAAGGAACGCCCTTGCAAAGGCCTTGTACTTTGGGCACTTGAGAGCTGCCATGCTGCTGTTGCAGCACGGAGACGGAGCAGGGCTCAATGTATTTGACAATAAGGTGGGAGAGGTGTGCGAACTGTTTTGTGCTCGGTACTCCCACCAGATGTTATTTGCACTTACCTTGCCAATTGGAAATTGAAAGCATGCCGCCTTTTCCTGTCGTGACAAACAGAATGAGGTGCATGCCCACTTTCAGTTATCCCCAACATCTGCCCTTGAGTACTTCTATTTTTGCCCTTAGGCCCGGAAACCACTGGACCTGCTTGGACAAGAACTGTGTGCCTACAATGCCGCACAGCGTGTCCATCATCTGCAGCAGCAACACTTTGTGTATGCCTGGGGAAGCGTAAGTGCTTTGACGATATGGCATTGCTTTACATGTAGTGCAAGTAGCAACATTTTTAGACATGTTAGGCGTCAGCAGCAGCACTACTTTGGTATGGCATGTGGGGAAGTGCATCACAAGATTACAAGGGAAGACTAGGTGCTCTCTGTGTTCTTCGAAAATGCCTTGACAGGAAAGCTCTGCGTAAGCTGAGGGCCAGATGCTTTTTACTGCCACATAGCTCTTCTTTGTGGGCATCTCAGTTTCCTGAGAGATTTATTTGTACCACTTGCCTCGTGGAAGCAAATCTTTTGCGCTGTTTACTCTTCTACCTAGACAACTGCATTCTACTCTTCCTCCCTCCAATGTTGACATTTTCTGATGTGCTTCCTTCCTGTGCTTACACTGCTCGTCCTTTTTTATTCAGGATCCGGCTTATGCAAGCATTAGTTTGGAGTCATTGCTTGCGTGTTGTTTGCATTAATCATTAACATGCGTGCTGTTTGCAAATAACATGCATGTTGTTTATTTTAATCATGCAATTAACACTTTCTACTCTGCTCACGCTGCAGGGTGCAAACTGGGCACTGGGAACAGGTATGTCGCCCCCAAATACTTGCAAATATATATTTGCTGTCAACGTTGCATTCATTTAGAACAGCAGAGTGTGTGTGTTTTGTGTGTGTGTGTTTGTGTGTGTATGTGTGTGTGTGTGTTTTGTGTGTGTGTGTGTGTGTGTGTGTGTGTGTGTGTGTGTGTGTGTGTGTGGACCATAGAAATTGAGTCAGGACTTATTCTACTGGGGTGGCCATAAATGAAGCCATGCAACCCCCTTACACTTGCAGGATCTACCGACTTCGCTCACACTCCCATTCGTGTGGAGCCGTTGGCAGATCTGAAAGTGGTGCAGGTTGTGTGCGCAAAATACCACAGCGCAGCCATCTCCTCCAGTGGTCAACTCTTTACTTGGGGCTGGGGCAGGGGTGGAAGACTTGGTGAGCACCTTGCTTCTTGCCTTTGTATAATAGCGTAGGCATATGAGCATTTGAAGCTCGACGGGTCAAACTGCCTTTACTGGTTAGGGGGGGTCAAACTGCCTTTAGTGGTTAGGGGTGGGGCTAGGCTGTTGGCCCCACACTTGTTATGTGTTGTGCATCTTTTTGTTTATGAGAGTGTAAGCGGGAGGGCAGTAGGTGCAATGAATAGCATACCATTCGCATACTCGATGGCACGATCATTGACAGTCAGAATCGCTACCTGACGCAGACTCAGCCACATTGGCCACTTTCCTGGTATACCTATCCCATGCTGCAAACCACTGCTGCCTTAGTCTTTGCAGTTTCACGGTATTTGTCTTGATACGTCTGTTTTGTTTCCAGGGCACCCAGACACGCACATCCACAGTGGAGAGGCTGCACTCATTAAGCCCTGGCAGGTCTCAGGCTTGGGCAGGAGGCAGGTGCGTTTTCAGGGCTGTCTATTTCTGCGCTGTTTGTTATATGTGCTGACCATTTCCCTAAACTGAAAACTGCTCATTCATTCAGCGTAAGTAGTTGGGTAACAGATTTCCAAACATCCCACACGTCTACACGCTTTCACGCCCACTTCGTCGTTTTTTCCTATGGGTTGCATCACAGAACACACCTCAATTTATTTTTTCGAATAAATTAGTGGGTTTCTCATCGCTAAGCAGCATCTGATAGTCCCGTAGAAGTTTTCAAAGTGCAGGCCTCTGTATTTGTTCATTGCGAGAGCGTGAAAGCGTCCACGCAGCAGCCGGACACAGTACCACTTTTTGCAACCTGATTGTCGCCACTTTTGTAGTGACTACACCTTTGTTCTTACTAATTGTGTCCATTATGCGAGCAGGTTGTCGCCGTGGCTGCTGCAAAGCATCATATGCTGGCCTTGACAAGCGCCGGGGAGGTCTTCAGCTTTGGCAGCAACCGTGATGGCAAGCTGGGCTATGCTCACCCAGACACGCAGCCAACCCCGCGAAAGTGAGATGTGTGTTAGCTGCCTTACTGAACAAGAAATTGAACTGTATATGGAACAGCCCTTCTCCTAATTTGTGACAAGACAATTGCTCATTTCCTTTGTGTTCTCGAGTGCTGCTCTGAAATGTCAAGAAAAAAGAAAAAGAAAACTAAGCAGGCAGTGAAAGCCACTCCCCACATTAATTAAGGAAAAGGAGCCACTTTGGTACCGAGTACCGTAAAATTCCTTAACCGCGAAAAGGAAAGGAAAAACCAATGGGGATCAGGAGGGTTTCAGGCTTGGCCTAGAACCGGCTTCTGATGACGGTTGATAACAGTACTGGAAAGGGCACGTCTGGTATGGACGCCCGCAGAGTGCACATGGAGCTTGGAGGCAAGCTTCTTAACTCTTTGAAATTCGAGACCCAGTTCTTTGAAAGGCCTCAGAGTTTGAGTGTTGTAGATGGGACCGCACACACCCAAAAGGATGATGTGGAGAGTAACGGAGGCTCCTTGGAGATGTTGCAAAGGTCTTTGTGCTGTTCCTTTGCAATGTTCAGCCGGTTCTGAGGTCTGGTGTCCTCACAGTACTTGATCTCGACAAGGTGGATGTCACGCCGAGGTTTGCTGAGGTCTTTGGGTCATTGCTGTCTGGGGTTTGTAGCTCTACTGGTAGCTGGCGGTGCTGCTGAGGTGCTCCCAGTCTCCCTCAATTGCCCCCTGCCACTTTGAAGAACCCACCCCCCTACATAAGTTTGTTGTTTTTGTGTTTTTGCAGCGATGGGAGTAACCAGCACAAAATCTGGGCGGCTGGCGGTAAATCTGTTTTTATCTGGGAAGCGGGGTGGGGAGAGCCATTTGGGAACTGTTCTACTTCAGCTGTTTTAGGAATCTGGAGATTTTGCATGGCCTCCCGTTCGTTGCTATAACCTATATCCATGGAGACAATGCATGATCCTAAGGAGCCTGTTTTTCTGATAGCCTTAAAGATCATGCGGCATGCTATGTTGTGCCTTTCGGTGATCATGTTCCTTATTTGCATATGTTGGCACCCAGAAAGGATGTGCAGGGCACTGTCTACTTGTGGGTAGAGGGGGCAAGTTTGATTTGTTGAGAGTTTGAACAATACCGCATGTTTTTGATTATATAAGGTGCCTGTTCTGCATTTCATAATGATACATTTGGTCTTAAAGGGGACATTGGATGATGTTAGGTAAGCATTGCTAGTGGCTCCATTGGCAGTGCCGTCCTTTATGAGGGTCTGGTAGTACGCATGGTAGTTCGCTTCAGTTTTGGCATTTTCCAGTTTATGGAGAAAATGCATATGTACTTGAAGAGCGTCACGGTGGTTTGGTAGGTACCAAAGCTTCAGAGGAGGAGAATGGGCCTTGTTTGTTGTATGGGTATGATTATGGGATTTTGTTTGGTTTTCATGTCTTTTTTTGCTAGCCAATGGATGTTGTAGAAGGGATTCCCCTCAGGGCCTGCTGTTCTGATGGAGGTGCCAGCAATGTCGGCGTAGGTGGTGGCTGACTTTTTAGCAAGGGCGTCGGCATGTTCATTACCAATAATACCGGCATGGGATTATACTTCGAAGACGTAGATGGGCGATGGTGATTGGCGGATTGCTTTAGCGATGGATTGAAGGACATCTCCTTGGATGTGGTGGCGATGGAGATTCGGGTGTGACAGCTGCTTTTTGATTTGGTGCAGTGATTCAAGGCTGTCTGTGGCTATATGTGAGTAGCCGTGTATGACTGCAGCTGATATAGCTGCTAACTCTGCACGTGAGATGGTGTTGGTTATACCCATGCCTTTTGGGTTCATATAGTGGAAAACGTTCAAGTGAGGGTGGTATACATCTGATCCGGTGTCTTGCCCTTCTTCATTCTTTTGGAGGCTGCCATCAGTGTAGGTCCAATCCCGCCAATATTTTACTTTACGGGTTAGGTTTTGGCTGGAGCTCTTTTGGGGTGCTTAGTCAATATTACAATTGTGAGGTTGGTCAGTGTTAATCAGGGCACTTGTTTTATCTGGGCCTTCTGGGGCTTGAGGGTGGTCATTGGGTAGCTTATCTGAAATGTCCTACTCCTAACTGCCCCCTCCCTCCGTGATGCTTGAGTTTCACAGTGCCTGGTAGACTGTTTTATTTTCTGCTGCTCTTGCTTCATCATTATTATTGTATAAAAGGATAAAAACAGAAAAGTCCCTCTTCTCTTTCTTTCAGAATTACTGCCCTCCATAGGATTCGCATTGTGGCCATCGCAGCTGCTAACAAGCACAGCGCCGCAGTCAGCGCTTCAGGAGATGTCTATACTTGGGGGTAGGTGTGAGATGGTCATGTACATTACGCACCATGCGTGGTGCTAAGCGTGGTAGAATTTGAGATGTTTGTTTGAGTGTCAATTAAGTGGCCAGGGAGAATTATTAGAAACGTATAGCTTACTGCCTAGCTTGGAGTTCTTGATTGCAAGCATGCTACTGCGGTAAGAGCAAACTCTCCCAACTTATGCAACTTAGCTTTGCATTACGGGGGCAGTGCTGGTGTGCCTTAGGTGCAAGGACTGGGCAGGTGTTCAGCATGCGAATACAAACCACTTCAGGAGGTATCATGAAAAAAGAGACTTGCTGGTCTTGTCTCACAATGCGCCAAGTGACTATTTGCCATGATTGTGTCCATACAAGGATTACAAGGTTACGTGCAAAGCTATTAGATCCTCAAATCTAGGCTGTGCTATGGTATGTGTACCTGTGCTGGTAGACACACAAATTCGTGTGTTAGGTATGGAGGTTTTCAAATTGCAGGCTTCAGAAGGTGCCAAAATAACGCACATGCTGACAAATCAGAGCACAGCGTGTCACGTACAGGATATTTTATGCGACTGTATTTCAAAGATGAAAGACGCCGTGCATGGGCTAGTCAAGCTCGAACTTCTGGGCAGGGTCTGTCGTACACACATGGTAGGTAATGATCTATCGCTTTTGACGTGTCACACCGCTTTTGTTCAATTTTATTCATGCAGGGCAAATAGCTGGGGACAGCTTGGATATGGCACCAGTGATTCCTCCGCAAATTCCTGCCCACGTGTTGTTGATGCATTGAAGGTGTGTTACGCCAAAATGGCCTTTCAAAATGAGGCGCTGCTGAAACGGTTGTATGCAAGGTTGTGCTAAAGGCAGCAAGGGAGCAAATAATTGACTGCTTGTCTTAAAAGCATGGGATGTCTTCAATGATGATTCAGCGGTGATGATATCAGTCCTGGTGGTGCAATGATGCTTCTCTCCTTCATGCTCTCCGTGCACAGGGTAAGCCAATGTGCTCCTTCATGCTCACCATGCACAGGGTAAGCCAATGTGCTCCGTAGCCGCTGCCAAACGGCACACGCTGCTTCTGAGCTGCGATGGCGAGCTGTGGACCTTTGGCTTCAAGCGGGTATGTGTGTGTTGTGTGTATATGTGAATACATATGTGTGTGTGTGAGTGTGTGTGTATGTGTGCCTGTATGTGTGTACACCCTGCTTCACACCCTGCTTCACACCCTGCTTCACTCCCCGACTTGATAGGCCATGACTGCAAAGCTTAGTTTATTTTTATTTGGATTACAAAGGCCTCCAGAGCGGAGCCAGCTAGGTGGAAACGTGCAAATGCTCTTACTGTTGTGGAGGCGTGAGGGGGCTTCCAGTACAGAAGTGACGAGGGAAACACTGTGGATAAGTGTGTTTGGATAGCATGGGAAGCAAAACTATTTCAATGAGAGAGAATTACATGCTGGTTTATTCCTAGTGGCCCTGGCCTTCAAAGAGCAGGACAGTGGCAAAGTCTCGAAGAGCGGCGATGCAATCTTCCTCCTCGTGACCGTTGCTTTGCCCTCTAGAAAGGAAGAATTATTGCAGAATAGTGGCGCAGCAGGGCTGTCTGAACTTTCACCCCAACATATTTCAAACAACGGTTTGTGTTTACTACCTGTGAGCTCACGCGGCATGCCAAGATTGAGCTGGAATTGTTTTAGGGGGAAAGTAGAATATGCACCGCACACGGCCATATGTGTGGATGTGACTCTGCTCAACTGTGAATAGGTGCATGGTAAACATCCATAGTTGAGGTTAAGCCAAGATGCCTGACAAATGCCCTCCTAACCAACTGGCATCACATAGCTGACATGAAGGGGGGCACAACATTGTGGCCCATGCATAGAAATACAATAAGATGATGGAATAGGTTAGTTAACAGCGTTTGCGCGTCTTGTACATGTGCACATGTACAAGTGCATATGTACAAGTGCATATGTACAACCACAGCCCACGTTTGAGCAGTCTCAAGATTCAAGGCCGTATTTTCATGGTAGACTAACATGCTTGGCGTCTTGTATTGAGAGACGTGCAGCATATGGGCTAAGGATTCTGCACTGATGCATGTCACATTTAATTCTTGCAAGGGTGGTAGCTTTGCATTTGCTTCTGAGCAATGACTGCTGATCAGCAGTGCCAATAATTTGCTCAGCTCACGTGGCTTCCATATACAAGACATTATGGTGTAATGGGTTGCGCATGTCTACCTGAGCCTGACAAACATGGTGTGGTTTGCATGTACTTTCTGCTATAGCTTGTTCACAAGATGCCTGGTTTGCACGCAATGTCTGCTATTACAAGTGAGTAATGCTCCCTTAGCTACTCCTCGTGCCTGGCATACTGCACAGGTGTCCCCTCGGAAAATAAACCTTGCGGGCAGTCGGGACGTTGCCCGGGATGTTGACACAAAGAAAGCAGCGTCCGGCCAGCCACAGGTGGGAAGGGGTGCTCAAACATGGAAATTGCACCTTAGAAGCATGCACCAAGTGCAATGCAGCTTTTACAACTGATGGCGTGTTGATTAAGCAATGTGAGGGTGTGTTGTGTGCATGGGCCTTAGATACGGTTGTTCAGTCTGATATTGTCACCTGGGGATAGTATTGAATAAGAAAAGGTCATTGTTGCCAAAAGGACAACTGATATGCACTGACAGTATCATTTGTAGGTCCAGGTTCCGTAAGTGTATGCAAGGGAATAGTGCCATGACTGAACACACATATGCCCTTGCTGCCTCTTTTTGCTGTGCACGTGTCAGTCACCTGTTCCTGTTTTTGCTGGCACTCTCAACACTTGTAATCCTGGGTCGATTTTGTTCATTGGCGAGTGTGTGTGTGTGTGTGTGTGTGTGTGCGCGTAATAGTGCATGGGCGTGTCAAAGCAGCGTGCATCACATGACAGTTCCTGTGTGTGCCTGTTATGGCTGTACAGCTCCCCCTGGACCTTCACTTCCACAAGGGCCAAGCTGAGATCACACGCCCCACGGCCACAGCCATTGCTGCAGGGTACTCACACAGCTGGTGAGTCTCCTCTAACCCTAACCCCTTTCTCGCGCGTGGACACACATACTCTCTGTCTCTCTCTCCCTCTCTGTCTCTCTTTCTCTCTGTCTTTCTCTCTCTCTTTCTCTCTCTCTCTCTCTCTTTCTCTCTCTCTCTCTCTCTCTCCCTTTTACAGCACACATAGACACACACACATTTATATACATGCAGCTGCGTGACTTCCAATGGATGTGTTCTGGCCTGGGCTAGTGAGGATTCCATGCTGCGTGTCAAGGTCAGTGTCATGTAATTCCTGCTTGAGCGTACAGCTGGAGTTTTGTGTTTGCCTTTTTGAAGAAGTGATAGGTGTGATATATGAGATGTCAGGTTTTGATACTAGCAAAAATCACACACCTGCTGGTGTGACGAGTGTGACTGGTGCGACTGGTGCGCCAAGCCACTGGCTCTTGAAAATGATCGCTGCATGAAACTGTTTTCCCTCTTTTGGCCTTATGTCTCTCATTCACCGCTTTTTTTAGACTTTGGGCCCCCTGTCCTGTCAGAAAGTGGTGTGTACATGTCACACACAGCATGAGAACACATGAGCACACACACACATCTGCACCTTGCTTAGGAGGTGGGTGGTCCACTGGCCTGTCAGAGGGCAGTGTCTGTGTCCGCCTCCAAGACCCGCACAGCCGTGGTCACGCAGCAGGGGGACGTATACACGTGGGAGGCTGCCAAGCCACACAGCAGTGCGCTGCAGCAGGGCCAGGGTGGGCGTGCAGCACTCCAGCACCAGCAGCAGCGGCAGCAGAGTGACGGCAGCTCCCTGCCCTCCTCTGTGCCCAAAGGGGGTTGGCAGGGTGAGGTGTCAGAAAGTTGGGGCTACACGTTACAAGGCAGCAGCCCCCCCAACGTGACAAGTGGTGAGAGCTGAACCTTCCTCTTTTTCTCAGACTCCTCTGAAAGTGCTAATAGTGAACGACTGCTCGATATTTGATTTCACGTGTCAAATCATCTCATAATATCAAGGAATATTTACAAAGTGCTGCACTGCGTTGCTCAGACTTCAATCTGACAGTTTTGTGGTGTGATTTCTCTAGGGGTTGACGAGTGCTTGCTTGTAAGCAAAAACCTGTGTCATGTGTCTTAGTTTTCTTGCACACGACATTCGATGGTGTCCTGTGCGTTTTGTTGCAATAAGGTTTAAGACAACGAGGATCCACATGGCGAGACCTGCACAAACGTGCTGCTAATCCCACTTGAACCACCAAAAAATACACAGGCACCAGCATTGGCAAGGCAGGTAGTGCAAGGGGACAAACTGGAAGTGACCTCATGGAGGCCTACCAGATGAGCAAAAGGAGCGGTGGGAAGGGGGGGGGCAGCAGTGCAGGAAATGGGA
>Ga0307947_1001806_pt1 | contig 17072 bp, 18 predicted proteins | sample OrgLakmetagen232_FD_201840 | JGI IMG/M metagenome (GOLD analysis project Ga0307947, IMG submission 201840) | Saline water microbial communities from Organic Lake, Antarctica - #232 | ecosystem: Environmental > Aquatic > Non-marine Saline and Alkaline > Saline | place: Antarctica: Organic Lake...
GCGTTCTCCAAGGAATAAAAAGAATGGAGAAGGGAAGCAGAAACCGGAGAAAAGCAGAAAGTGAGAACATCTCACTTTATGCTACACTTCAAGAACCTGAGTTCAGGTGTTTCACACTGAACTCATAAGTTTCATGGCCAACTCCAGCAGCACATACACACATACACACACAAATGCGTCCCTGTGTAGTGTGTAGTGTGTAGTCTATAATTTCTGTAACATCCCACCAAGAAATCGGTTCTTGCCCTGCGGGGTGGCTGCAGTGTAGTCTCTGTATAAGTGTATCGCAGTGCGGGGTGGCTGCAGTGTAGTCTCTGTATAGTGTAGTCTCTGTATAATAGCTCCTGTGTCACTTTGAGGGTCACTGGTTATTTACGGGTCATTTTTGGGGTGCGGGGAGGTGCGGGGATGCCATGAATTGTTTCTGAAATTTGGGGTGCAGGATGAGTATGGTTTCGAGTATATGTTTGGGGAGGTAGAAGCAAGCCACACAACTTAGGCTTTAGATATGTCTCAGGCTCTATATACATATACAAACTTGCAAACTTGTTGTTAAGCGTCCGATGCAAGTCTGTCCAAGATTTTTGCCGCAACACCATACTTGTCTTTAAGCGTCCGATGCAAGCCTGTGCAAGATTTTTGCCCCAACACCATGCTTGTCTTTTTAAGCGTCCGATGCAAGTCTGTCCAAGATTTTTGCCGCAACACCATACTTGTCTTTAAGCGTCCGATGCAAGTCTGTTCAAGGCAGTTGCCGTAATGCCGTTCAGGATGAAGGTTTGAGATCATGCATTTGAATGTCGATGTCTTGGAGGATAAAACTACGAGCCTGAATCTGGACTTGCAGAGGAATGGAGTTTTGTTGTGTACCTCGCAAGGAGACCAGCACACAAGGAGAGTAACACACAAGGAGAGTAGCACACAAGGAGAGTAGCACACAAGGAGAATAGCACACAAGGAGAATAGCACACAAGGAGAATAGCACACAAGGAGAGTAGCACACAAGGAGAGTAGCACACAAAAAGGACAACACACAAGGAGAATAGCAGAAGTGGGGATTTCAATTCCCCAATTCCCTACTTTAGAAAGCCCAGGCTTCTGTTGTACGAAGAAAGAGGAAGGGGAAAAACCGCGCAGGAAGTGAAGAAGTATTACATACATCAATTAAGGAAAAGGACCACTTTGGTACCAGGCACCGTGCATTCGTATGACCGACCGTATGATGCTGTATTGAAATTATAAACAGTATGTTGCGCTTTTTAGCACGTCGCTGTGCGCTTCTATCTGATCTCATGCCATTTCAATTTCCAAACAGCCTCCTATGTACAGCTCACCTCAACCTCTCCCTTGTACTCACACATACATACACCAAAAACAACAGACGCGTGTTCACTTTTACTCACACACACTCACACTCACACAAAATACAAACACACCACCAATGGTGCAGGTTGTTATCATTGTTATCAATGTACGCACACACACCACACACACCACACACACACACATACACACGCGCCACACATACATCGAGAACAATAAACACGTTTACACTTGTACTCACACACACTCACACAAAATACAAACACACACACACCACACATCAATGGTGCACAGGTTGTCATCAACGAAGCCGGCAACTTCACTATTGAAGTCACCTCCAGGCAGCTCATCACAAGCCAAGGAAACCAGCCTTTCGAAGTTGTGGTACGTGTGTGTGTGTGTGTGAGCATGCTGTTGTATTTTGCTACGTTGTGGTGAGCGTGTGTGTACCGTTGTAACATTTTTTTGTTGTGGTACGTGATTTGTGTGCCGTTGTTTTATCCCTCGGTGTGGTGAGCGTGTGTGTGTGTGCCGTTGCATCATTCTTTGTTGTGGTACGTGAATTGTGTGCCGCTGTATTCTGCTACGTTGTTGTGGTACGTGAAATGTGTGTTGCTGTATCATTCTTTGTCGTGGTATGTGAACTGTGTGCCGTTGTGTTATCCCTTGGTGTGGTGAGCGTGTTTGTGTGTGCCGTTGTATCATTCTTTGTCGTGGTACGTGAAATGTGTGCCGTTGTGTTATCCCCCGGTGTGGTGAGCGTGTGTGTGTGTGCCGTTGCATCATTCTTTGTCGTGGTACGTGTAGTGAGTAGGAGCCGTTGTATTCTACTACGTTGTGGTATACATATCTTTGAACTTATAACACTGCTGAGTTTAGTGTGAAACACATGAACTCCTGTGCTTGCAGCGCAGCAAAAGTGATATGCACTTATCACTCTTGCTTTTTATCTGTGTTTCTCTGTTGTGTCTCCAGCTTTTTAATTCCTTGGTAATTTCCCCCGCCTACTGCATCTCACGATGCAAACAAAAAAGAACCGTTGTGTCCTTATGCTGTTGAACTTCTGTGATGATCTTGACCAATTTGCGCAAGCATATCCATGTGCTAAAACACACACGTGTGCTTATATATGAGTGCACGTGTGCTTTGTTTGTGTATGCATGTGCGTGAACGTTGTGTCTATGTGATTGTGTACGTGTCTGAATGTGTGTTTCATATGTCCTCAAGTGGTTTGTGCAGGGAGTACAAAAGCAATAGACACAAAATTGGACACACACGCCCATATGTAATTACATACATCATTATAAGCAATAGACAGTAACTTGCACATACGCCCATATGTAATTAATTGCATACATCATTACAAGCGTGTACGATCCATTACAGGATTGCCTGCGTTACACATACTTCAAGCTTGCACCCCCCCCCCCTTCCCCCCCCCCACACACACGCACCAAGAGGGCCTCAATTCTCGGCTTTTCAATGCCCTCCTACTATGTATGCACACGCTTATCCCACGCACACACAAAAGCGCACACACAAATGTAAACACACATATACACAGGCCCTAGGTGGCCTTCCTAGGGGTCCTCCTGCTCCAAATTACACACATGCACAAACACACGTACGCACACACATACCCGCACACTTATGCACACTCACGCACACAGGCCCTAGGTGGTATTCCTGGAGGTTCTCCTGCTCCAAACTCATCCCCCACAGAAACTCCTGATAACGACACAAGCCCAGGGGGGACTTCCAACGGAGACAATGAGCGCATGGTGAGTGTGTGGCTGTTTGCTGCGCGTGTACTTCAGGCTGTTCCTTGTACTTCAGGCTGCACGTGTTTACACTTGTGCTTCGGGCTGTGTCTTGTATTTCAGGCTGCACGTGCATTTCTTGTGCTTCAGGCTGTTTGCTGCACGTGTGCTTCAGGCTGCACGTGTTTACACTTGTACTTCAGGCTGCACGTGTTTACACTTGTACTTCAGGCTGCACGTGTGTTCTTGTACTTCAGGCTGCACGTGTGTTCTTGAACTTTAGGCTGCACGTGTTTGCACTTGCACTTCAGGCTGCACGTGTTTCCTGTGCTTCAGGCTGCACGTGTGTTTCCTGTACCTCAGACTGCATGTGTTTACACTTGTACTTCAGGCAATTTCTTATACTTCAGGCTGCAAGTGTGTTCCTGTACTTCAGGCTGCACTCCTGTGCTTCAGGCTGTTTGCTGCACGTATGCTTCAGGCTGCGCGTGTATTCCTGTACTTCAGGCTGTGTCTTGTACTTCAGGCTGCACATGTTTGTACTTGTACTTCAGCTTTTGTCTTATACTTCAGGCTGCACGTGCATTCCTGTGCTTCAGGCTGTTTGCTGCACGTGTGCTTCAGTCTTATGTGTGGCCGTGTGCGCGTGCGTTTGTGTAGCTTTTTGGCTGTGAGTTCATTGTGGCTGTGGCTGTGATTTGCATGTACATTGAAATTTCACTATCATTATTGTGGCTGTGCGCACGGATTCACCGTTATTGTGGCTGTGCGCACGGGTTCACTATCATTATTGTGGCTGTGCGCACGGGCTGTTGAGCTTTGTTGTCGTCTGTGTGGCTGTGGCTGTGGCTGTGTTTTGAATGTGCATTAAAATGCTGTGCGCATGGGCTGTTGAGCTTTATTGTCGTTTGTGTGTTAGTGTCTGTGCCTTATGTACTGTATGTCACACTACTGACGAGTCCTATTATATGTCATGTGCCTCATTATGCTAAGTGCGCCTTAACTTATGTGACGTGCCTTGCTTTTAGTGATCATGGGCTTTTCATATCTAATGGGCCTTGTCATACGTAATGCGCCTTTTTATATGTAATGTGCAGTTCTGGCCAACCCTATTTATACGCCCTGATTCAAATGCAAATGCAACCAACCTGCCTTCACTGACCCTGAAACTAACATGCCCATTATACAACTGCAGATGCCCATTACACAACTGCACATTATACATCTGCACATGCCCATTATACAACTGCACTTTATACAACTGCACATGCCCATTATACAACTGCACATTATACAACTGCACATGCCCATTATTATACAAAACTGCAGATGCAAGTTGTATTCCCATTTGCAAACACCGCCGATGTCGATAGATTGGCAGAAGACCGTGAGGTCGCACGCAATTTTGCTGTGGAAGCAGAAATCGCATTGGAAAAGGAGATGCCTGAAGACACGCAGGTGTGTTCAGAGGGATGGACGAAACGTCAACAGTCGACCCTGAAACTGTAGGCGTATTTGTATCAGGCAAAGAAACTGCACTGGAGTCTGTATGCATATTTGTATTTGGCAAAGAAACTGCACTGGAGTCTGTAGGCATAATTGCATTAGGCAAAAAAACTGCACTGGAGGTGGAGATGCCTCTCGGCTCACTAGTGCTATCAATGATTCCTGATATCCACACCGTAACAAATCACATAAGACGGTAACGATTCCTCATATAAGGTAATACACACGGTAACGTTCCATATAAGAACACAACATTGATCATTACAAAAAAAACTATTAAAGACACAGCATGTGGGCAGATCTTGATTTCCATCCATTCCCAATCAGAAATTCAGCAAAAAAAAGGGGGGACAAAAGGACCATTTGTCGACTCCCCCATGCATGTGTAACCGTAATGGCTCAGTAAAACATTAGATTTGTGCTCAGGTCTTCTCCCCCTGTCTCCCCGGGAGGCATCAATTGAAATGCCTCTCTCTCATCACCAAGCCTTTCCACTCTCACTACTACTGCGAAAATCACCAAGCCACTCCACTCCACTGCTACTGCGATGATCAATGCCACACAAGGTTTACAAGGTTTACAAGAAAAGGCCATCCTGCAATGATCTATGTCATATAGGTGAAGTTGCAAGAGAACCCTGTGATCCGAATCCTGGAAAACAAGCGTCGCTTCCTCCTGCAAGAGGCCCAAGCAACCGTCATGGGAGAATTTTTAGTCACAACCCCCACAGGCACCTCAGCTGAAGAGGTGATTGTTTGTGCGTGAGATGTGCGTGCGTGCGTGCGTGCGTGCTTGTTGGTGTGCATGCGTGTTAAATGTGAGTGTGCATGGGTGTTAGTGTGTTGGTGTGTGGCGGGTGGGGACTTGGGGCTGGGTGTGAAAGTGTGCAAGCAAATATATTCACGAGCGTGTATGTTGACGTGGAAGTGGTGTGTGAGCAAATCAGTGATTGAGTGTCTGTGTTCATGTGCATGAAGATGTGTGCATGTGCATTCTGATACCCTTTGTTTTGCAGACCGGAACACAATGACTGTTGCTGCACTCTCGTCACAGACTCTGCTTTGACAACCGACACAGTAACCATATTGTTCCCCCAAACGCCGTGGTCATGTGCACGCAGGCCAAAGAAAATGTTGCTTCACTCTCATCAGGGACTCTGCTTTGACGACCAACGCAGTAACCATATAGTTCCCCCAAACGCCGTGGTCATGTGCACGCAGGCCAAAGAAATTGTTGCTGCACTCTCGTCACAGACTCTGCTTTGACGACCAACACAGTAACCATGTTGTTCCCCCAAACGCCGTGGTCATGTGCACGCAGGCCAAAGAAATTGTTTCTGCACTCTCGTCACAGACTCTGCTTTGACGACCAACACAGTAACCATGTTGTTCCCCCAAACGCCGTGGTCATGTGCACGCAGGCCAAAGAAATTGTTGCTGCTGCAATTTCTGCGATCAACTCCAGGGGCATCGACTCTTCAGCGCTAGAGGACATGGGTGTGCTCACGGGTTCAGTGTCTGCCTCTGACACGTCAGACAATAGTAGCTCTAGGTTGCAAGGTGTTGCTATTGCCCACCTAGCAACCCTGCTTGCCGCAGTGCTGCTGCTGCTGCTGCTGTAGAGTGGCCAGGACGGACACACACATACACACACACGAGCTTCTAATTGAGGATGGGAGGTAGAAGACAAATTGCTTCCAAGCAAAGTAGGCCTCTCGAGCGTGCTCTGTGTGTGCCTGCTCTGTGAGGGGTCGGGCTGAGATCTTTGCGTAGCAGCAGCTGCCCTGCTTGTGCTAGGCTGTTTTGTAGAGAGGTCAGGCGGCAGTAGCTACGAGGAGGACTTAAATATATGCGCCTTGCTGCGTCATAGCTATGCTACTTGGAGATTATGTAAGGAGGTTTGAGATGTGATAAAGAGAGACAGCGTCAGAGTACCAAGATGCGCTGTTTTGGGGAATTGCTCGCAGGGAGAGGGACGAATGAGCTACGGTACCATTCATCTCGATTTAAACACGACTGTATTTAAGTTGCTATGGCTGCACGCGCTGCTTATGGAACTGCTGAAGGTAGGGGGTTGAAGGCCTGATCGCGGTCTTACCTTAATCATTGAAACCCAATTTCACTCAGTTCCAGCGCTGTTTGGAACAGTTGGAACAGATGTGCATTATGCATTACTATTGTTATTAAGAAGGTAGTGTCCTTATGAGAGTATGAACCTCCTGTTGTTTTTCATGTAGGACGGAAGCTGTCGACTGACAGACATGTGTTTGCCTGGAAAGCGCTTCACGCATTTATTTTTCTGGACGGTGCAGACTATTAACGTGTACATAGCTCATCTAGCCTTACTTTTCCCATTTTATTTGTTCCACCACCTTTTATTCATTCAATGCCCAGACATGCATCATGTTGACAGCAGGGGCTTGCGATGCGCCTTAAATTATTATTATTGTGTTCTTGTGAAGGCTTGCACACTGATTTTTGTCGGTGGTGCTCAATGCTTACAAATGACCTTTGTTTCAATCCAAACGTCCAAGGTTGAATGCCTTTGTAACCCAAACTGTTACAGCTGGGGGTGACCACAGGTGTGCGTGCATGGCCAAGCCGAAGAAACTATTTCATCGTTCTTGAAGCCCTGCCAATTTGCACACAGAGTGATCCACATGAATCCAAGCACATCCTCGTGTAATTCATAATGCATGTCAGCTTCAATTTGAAACATAGTGGTTACAATGGTTACAATGGGGGGTGACCTTCAGCCAGGTTGTTTGGCTGATCGGCTGCTGACTGGTCTCGGCCAGCCACAAATAAATCCATAATGGTTACAATGGTTACAATGGTTACAATTGGGGGTGACCTTCAGCCAGGTTGTTTGGCTGATCGGCTGCTGACTGGTCTCGGCCAGCCACAAATAAATCCATAAGTCTATTGTTCTGCTGAGAAAGGAAATCATGAACAAGTTGGTTGTTGACCTGTTGCAGCAAAAAGGGTTGGGTTGCTGAAAAGTCCTCAAAAAAAGGCGTAAACAGGAAGGAAAAGTGTTTCCTCAGCTCACAAACTCGATGGTCTTGGCAAATTAAAAGAGCATGCACCTCGTTCTGAACATGTTCATCTTCACCAGGACATTGGTCACATCATTGAAACATAATAGGTCCCAATCGGATTGAGGGGCAGTGGATGGCCGGCTTCTGAGTGCAAAAAAAACACATATTTGGACATTTCCCGTTGCCCCCCTCTGATAAATTTCTGGCGCCTCCTGAGTTAATGTAGAAGAAGATGGAGTTTGTTGCTATGGTGCAAAAAAGTAGAAACATCCTGTGCTCTTGCCTCTGAGAAAAAGAAGGATATCTCCTGCAAAGAGACACTGTATGGGGGTGTGTGCGTGGAAAATAGCATGCTGTTCATCCTTGACGTCATCATCAGCCTCACACAAATCACAGGTAGGGAGAACAAAACGGCTGAGGTCATTCTCCGCAGCTTTTCTTTTAGCCTGAACTCGTGTACCAGATCAGTCAGGCTGAGAAAATGGAGGAACCAGCAGTCATCAGACCTGGAGCTCAGTCATATGTCAGCATGGAAAACTTGTTTGGCAGTACACTGTCAGCGGCCACTTCTGAACTGGGTTGTCAATCTCTTCGCCCTGTTGTAAGAAAGGAGCTGACCAGATCTGGCTCGCGTACATGCTAGCGGGAATTAGGTTTTGAGGAGCCTGATGAGCATGCAGCCTGTTGGTAAGGACATTCTCTTGTACAAACTTTTTGGCTCTGAAAGTGCCAGCCGTGAAGGGTCTCAGCCGCAGTGGTCTGATTGATATTTTTGTCAAACACCATGCCCAGGTATTGCCGGTGATTTGATCTGACAGGAACAAACCCTTTTTCGTGCAAGCGGTTATAACGCCCAAAGCATAAATATTGCTGTTGGGATGCAAAGTATGATTAGGCAGATTTGAACGCTGAAGAGTCTGTGCCTGACCGTGGACCACTTGGCATAAGCAACTGTGTTGTGCCGTGGGCAGGAGAGCTCTTAACATCATAACGATCCAACTTATTGCAATATCAATAAGTTTGAACTTAGATAATATGGCTTGAACTTTGACCACGCGCTTGAGCCTGAGATCTCAGGCCACTCTTTCCAACCCTACTTCCACAAAGAGGGTGCCAAAAAAGTTTGTCAGGTTAAGTGAAGCACTGCAGCGACAAAATCTCAGTACTTCAACAAGTGTATCTTTTAAAAATCTTGCCCTTACACAACTAAACAGACTAAACAAAACCTCAACTGAAAACCAACAAACTGCTCATCCATAAATTGTTGCTGCCACCTATTATTACTTGAACACGTGGCGTCCAACACATACAGAGTCAAGGCCTCTTGTTGGCAATCGTCTAATGAGGCAAAAGAGGGGCAGTGTGGACTCGAAGATAAAACGCTGAAACGCAATAGCAACTAATTATGGCGACCCCAAAAAAAGTAGGTAAGCAAACACGTTCACAAGTTCCGCCTTACAACCAACAACTTACAAGAACAAACATCATACGATTTAACGTAGGGTGCAGTTTACAATAGCAATGCATGAGCGGGGAAAAAAGCGACCTAACCTCCTTGTAAACTTCAACACCACATAAATGCTGACAATCACTGCCTTACTTTGCCACCATGATCTCACAGGTGGCGACGACACTTCTCTTTAGCAAGACCTCACAGCAGAGGGTACTTGACCAGAGCCAGCCACACACTCAGTTTTGCTGACCCTGGGTACACACACACACACACACACACACACAAACAAACACCCTTATTACAAACCCTTAATACAAACCCTTACTACAAACAAACACCCTTAATACAAACCAGAGCTGGTGAACAATTTACTTGAATCCCGCGTGAAATTGCCGCCTTCATCGAGCGTGAAGTAGTCGGTCATGAAGACCCAGTATTGGGCCGAGTCATTGAGAACCTGCGCAGGGCAAGGCAAGCACATGGTGTCTAGATGCAAGCCCAACAAAGCCAAATGTCAGTTTTATACTCAGGAGTCGAGTTGCAATGTACGAGGTGTCAAGTTGCAATGACCAAGATAGTGAGTCGAGGATTAGGTTTCACCACAGTGCTGCTATGTTAATTGCCAGAGCTCACAAGGAGACGATGCATGAGTTGTTAGGTGCTCAATGTGCGTCAGATCCCTTAGTACCGGCAAGCCAATAAGAGATTGAGCAAAACATAAAAGGAAAAGTGCAGCTGCAAAGAAACAGAGGGGGACACACATGAACTGACCTGCTCCACTCGCGTACCTTTGCTAGAGTTTGCTTACCATCGTGTGTGGCTCAGCTTCCCATCAATAAGCTTTACATCGTGCGCAGCTCAAGCTCACCATATTTCACCATTGCTAGAATCTGCTCACCAGCGTATGCAGCTCAAAGCTCACCATATTTCACCATTGCTAGAATCTGCTCACCAGCGTGTGCAGCTCAAAGCTCACCATATTTCACCATTGCTAGAATCTGCTCACCAGCATGTGCAGCTCAAAGCTTTCCATCAAGCTTAACATCGTGTGCAGCTAAAGCTCACCACGTTTTACTGCTGCTTGACTCTGCTTACCATTGTGTGCAGCTCAAGTCGGAGCTCTGGGTGCAAACAGGCTCAAGCTTGTTGCCGACATTGCTTGTGAAGTTTGTGAAGCTCTCTTCAGAAGTGACCACCTTCGAGAAAAGGAAATTATTCAAATGAATGAATGGATTCGGCATACCATGCGTGCTCTACCCTGCTACTGACAGAGGGAATTGCCTGAAGAGGGAATTGCCTGAGGAGGGAATTGCCTGAAGAGGGAACTGCCTGAAGAGGGAATTGCCTGAAAATGAGCTTATCCTTGAAGGAGTGCAACTACATGCGTTGAAGATCCCCAGTGGTGGCTCCCCTCTTACGATCCAGCTTCTCCCCAACACAAGTGATAATGGAACACATAGCTAACTGTATTGTGTGTGTTAAGGGATGTTTCCTCTAAGTTGCTCCCCGACACATGCACCTCTTTCTGAAACTTGGAAGTGTTACATGAGAAGTGGTGCTAATGAGGTCAGTTGTTGAAAGTTCTCAGACCCTGCATTCAAGGAACGGTATAATCCTTTTGACAAACATATTATCCACAACTTTAAAACTCAAGAGTCCTCCCAGGGCATAGCTGTGAGGTTTTTATTACGTTTGCATAATGAGATGGCGGTGGATTATTTTTACAAGTGAATAATAGAGATGTATAAAAATATAAAGCTGTGCCTTTTAAGGTGTCCTGAGGCACATTAACTTGGGTCGATTTATACACTTTTTTTGTCAATAAATGTCACATCTTGTTACCTCATACGAAGCCCTGTCAAAAAGATAAGATACAATATCACTGTGTAGCCTTGCACCAGAGTAAACACAAAAAAGAAACAACAAACAAGGAAGAGATTACACCAACCTGGCCAATTTGGATGAAGACGCAGTCAGCTGGACAGAACGGGCTGCTCGGAGAACGGCCGTGCAGATCCTCATGCACATCAGATCCAAGTTTCTTCACCCAATCTATCCACCACCTGAGAAGCAAAGGGTCACCATTCTTTACCATAAGGAGAGAGAGCAATGTCCACACACACACACACACACACACACACGCAAACGCACACGCACACGCACACACACACGCACACATACAGCAGTGGCACTCTGTTACCCAACTCACTTTGCTCTCTATTACGGTGACTGTGTGTGTCTTTGTGTGTGTGTGTGTGTGAATGTGGCTGTTGCAATGCATCATCAGTATTGAGAAAAGGATTTACAGTCGTGTGAGTGGATATGGCACACAGACTTCTTAAGTGTAAGGCGATGCTCGGTGAGTGTGAGAATGGAGGTGCTGCTCGGATTCTGTGCGAGGTGATGCTCAGCAAATGTTAAAGAGGAGGCAGCAGATGTTTTTCCTCTCCCAGTGCACGCCCAGATTGCTAAACTGGGGTGGATCGTCGACGAACTACGTTCCTCCCTACGTAGGTAAAAAAGAAACCATTTTTGTTGCCATGCCTTACTCCATGCTTAACTACACACCGGTGAAGCCTGTACCAAGTGCAAGTGCAAATGGTGAAGTGCATCTGCTGAACCTGCACCAAGTGCAAATGCTGAAGCCTGTACCAAGTGCAAGTGCTGAAGCCTGTACCAAGTGCAAGTGCAAACGGAATGCTTATGTCTAGAATATCCCTCAATGTGCACCGTCGTGCCCTGACGCCCAGGACTTTACAAACCATCGTTTTCCTTTTGCAACTCTCTTTTTATTTACTTGTAATAATTCATTGCCATCTCACGATGAAAACGTAATAGAACCATTGTTTTCTTTTGCTGGCTCAGCTGCATAAGCCTTAACGCCTGCTCTTCATGCGCGTCTAGTGGCGTTTGTTTTCACCTCATCTACCTGAAGTTACCTGGATTGATGCACCCCATGCCATGCTTCCACAGGGAATGTCTACAAGGGAATGTCTACAAGGGAATGTCTACAAGGGAATGCCTACAGGGAATGTCTACAAGATATGCCTACAGGGAATGTCTACAAGGAATGTCTACAAGGAATGTCTACAGGGAATGTCTACAAGGAATGTCTACAAGGGAATGTCTACAAGGAAATGTCTACAAGGAATGTCTACAAGGGAATGTCTACAAGGGAATGTCTACAAGGAATGTCTTCAAGGAATGTCTACAAGGATTGTCTACAAGGATTGTCTACAGGGGAGTGTCACACGTAAGCTTCTCGAGTTATCAAAAATTCCAGGTGCTCGATGCAGCCACTGCTGAGCGTGCTTTCTGCGTTACTCTATGTGTGTGTGTCACATGGTGCTTTCTGCGTTACGCTGTGTGTGTGTGCACGTGTGTATGTGTGTGGCTCATGGTGCTTTCTGCGTTACGCTGTGTGTGTGCACGTGTGTGTGTGTCACATGGTGCTTTCTGCGTTACGCTGTGTGTGTATGCACGTGTGTATGTGTGTGGCTCATGGTGCGTTCTGCGTTGCGCTGTGTGTGTGTGCACATGTGTGTGTGTCACATGGTGCTTTCTGCGTTACGCTGTGTGTGTGCACGTGTGTATGTGTGTGGCTCATGGTGCTTTCTGCGTTACGCTGTGTGTGTGCACGTGTGTGTGTCACATGGTGCTTTCTGAGTTACTCTGTGTGTATGTTACATGGTGCTTTTTGCGTTACGCTGTGTGTGTGCACGTGTGTATGTCACATGGTGCTATCTGCGTTACTCTGTAAGTGTGTGTGTGCCACATGGTGCTTTCTGCGTTACTATGCGTGTGTACCACACGGTGCTTTTTGCGTTATTCTGTGTGTATGTCACACATAATGCGTTCTGCATTACACCGAATAGGTTGGAGAGCTAAGAGACCTACCTCCAGCTCCATGTGAACTCTGCCAACAAAGCTGATATACTTGTCCTACTAGAATCACCAATACAAGCTCTCATGAGGAGCAAATCTCAATCTGCAACCTCCTCATCACCATTTGTTCTTCTTTCTCTTGTATGTGGTGGAGCTTTCCAAAGCTTGGTACCTGAACGGCTTTACTTTTTTACTCAACGTATAGGAACGACTTTGCAGCGAGGTCTTCGCTGCCTGTGCAGCTCCTTCGTTTCCTGATCTTTTCCAAAACAAATAAGCTGACATCTAGCACAAGTAAGCTTCTAGTGTTTCAGTTGGGCACTGAACTTCATTCAAAGCGCATCATTTGAAACCGCAACTTACTGTGTCATATTCCTTCCACGTTCCACAGCACACCCGGCTCCACCCCCGTCGATCTTGACGTCAATGATCTTGGCTTTGCCTTTTGCCACAACGTCGCACGCAAACTCCTCCACCTAGGTACACAAGAGTCAGTCATTAAATGTGGCCAGCCAACCACATGAGTCACATGAGTTACATGAGTCAGTACCTACACATGAGTTACATGAGTCACATGAGTCACATGAGTTACATGAGTCAGTACCTACACATGAGTCAGTACCTACACATGAATCAGTACCTACAACTACCAGTCAACCACAGCACAAGCCTGTCTTTGTAAAGGGGGTGATTGTGGGGGCCAAAAACAAGCAGGTTTCAAACTCTTGCTCTGTCCGTGAGTGTGGAAGTCGTAGCTTCGCTAGTGGGGCGCACAAACTCAATTGACTAAGGCTTGCAAGCCATTGCATTTGTTTTGCAAAGATCCAGCCCTGCCAGATCACCTAATTCAACCTGATTGACGGCACTTGGGCATTTCATGGCCCATAAACATGATAAATGCAAGAGAAGAAATGAAGTGGAAAGAATCAGTGCTGGGTCTTGGCCATTACAGCAAGATCCAGTACATGCCCACCCTTTTGCTTGACTTCTTTTTTTGCAAGGATTCAGCCGGTAACACACTTACACACCCCGGACCATACCAGACCACTCACAAATCAATTACACTATAAAGTCTAATGCTTTATTATCATTAATATTAGAATCACAAAAGGATTAAAGTGGAAAGATTTAGGCGGGCAGGTACTGAATCTCATATGATCTGAACGATGCATTCATCAACCTACCTGAAAATTTTTTAATGCCCACCCGCTTGGTTTCTTTTGCGGTATTCCATTAAATAATAAAACACTTAGATACATATACGGTGTAGGTGTATATACAGTATTCCTGGCGGAAGAAACACCAAAGATACGGTCATATATGGAATATATACACGGTTCTGGCCTATGTGGCGCAAGTGGCATGTGATTTCCAAAATCCTTTAGCTCTAAAGCTAATATCTTGGTGCCAAGCCCAAACTCCCAGAACTGGAGGCACCTATGCATGAGCATGCTTAGCACCCCCTGCTAGGAGGAGGAGAAAGATTCCCAAATATCAGGCCATAATGCCATGGAGGAGGCCCAAGGTCTGAACCTCTGGACCCAACTTCATAGCATAAAAGGTATGTACAGAACAATGTTTTTGTGAAAAATGGTGGCGATACTGTGACTTACAGACATATCGTATATAGCACAGCACAGAGCAAGGTTTTGCGCTAAGACCTACCTCAATGCAATTGCATACAGAGCTGAAACAAATTTGGCACAAACCAACTGGTATGAACAACCTGGTCTTGCATCCTTAAACCAATATGCCACAGCCCCGCAGGGAATTAAAGGAGTGCAAGTGACTTTACTAGTTGTGGAGGGTCATGGCATGCCCCCATATTGGGGAGGGTCTTTTAAAACAGGGGAGAGGGAAGAAAGGAAATTTGGTTGAGCTGGGGGTCCCAAAACGCTGAGTGAATGAGTGTAGCGCTACGCCAACACTACCTTGTTTAGCATGCAACCGCCATTCTGCGCATCATCATCCATACAAGAAATGCATGTACACACTACAATGTCTGTGCATGGGTGCATGCGTACATGTCAAATGGACAGGGCTGGCCAGAACCGTATATAAACTCTGTATATGACCAAATATTTGGTAATTTCCCTGCCATAAATACCGTAAACATACCGTATATATCTGGTTCTGGCCAACCCTATTTGTCTGCAAGTATTGGTCATGAAACCCTAACGTGAGAAGGCGACTTGTTACAACCTGAGTGAATGCGTGTGTGCATGCATGTCAATTGTGACTGGGTAGCAGGTCTACAAATCCTTGTCAGCTCGTCAAGGCAATCTGTGGACCCCTTGCAACGTAGATAAACTGCTGCGTAGAAGAGTCAATGCATTACCTGGAGTCTCCACAGCCTCTTCCAATCACGTGCCTCTTTGTTGGTAGAAAACTGCACAGGCGCAAAGCTCCAGCCTTGGGACTTGCAGTAGTCCTCCACGCGGGTGTGCACTCCGTTATGTCTGCCATGAAATGGTGCCAGCAAACCAGAGCACAAGGGAATGCATTATGTTTCGCTTTGTGCCTGATTTGACGTGAGTAGTAAGCCCAACTATTGTGAATGTGTGCACTCCCATATGCCTGCCATGAGGTTTTAGCGTGTAAGGCAGTATTTGTATGGTTGGCCAGGACCATAAGTATTTGGAGGACCATAAGTATTTGGTACAAATACATAGGGTTGGCCAGAACCGTATACCTGCACTGTATATGACCATATGTCTGGTGGTTTTTCTGCTAGAAATACCGTATGTACACCATATATACCTGCATATGGCCAACCCTACAAATTGAGCACTTCAGCAGGGAATCCTCTACATGTACCGACAAACATGTCGTACGTACATAATTTTGGCCAATCCGACTCATTTTTCAGGGGCGAAGTGCGTGTCCAGCTAACAAGGCTGCATATTGGGCAGCCAGGCTGGATGCCTTTATGATTCACAATGAGCTGAAATTACTCACGAGTCTCCTGGACAGGATGAAACCAACACAAAAGGCTCATACGTGCCCTTTGCGCTGAATTGCAGGTAGGAGTTGACCAGGGCATTGCTGTCAAGACCATCTGCTTGGTCCTGGTAGCGCTTGATCACTTCTTGTGCAAAAGCCTCCAATCCAGGGCTCTCGTCATAGGCAATCAACATCTGCACGCAGTTTGTGTTTGTGGCAGATGAGTGCGCTCAGTGCAAAGAAACAAAGTATAAAACTTGAATTGCTGCTTTACAAAGTGACATTCTAAGGGTGTTGTTTTAAGCTGTACGCACTCGGACAAGGAGGCGACTGTAAGATAACTGTAGGGAACTATACGCACTCAGAACAAAGGGAACTGTACGCATTCAGGGCAAAGGGAACTGTACGTACTCAGAGCAAGGAGGCGACTGTAAGGAAACTGTAAGGAACTGTACGCACTCAGGACAAAGGGAACTGTACGCACTCGAGACAAAGGGAACTGTACGCATTCAGAGCAAGGAGGCGACTGTAAGGAAACTGTAGGGAACTGTACGCACTCAGAACAAAGGGAACTGTACGCATTCAGAACAAAGGGAACTGTACGTACTCAGAGCAAGGAGGCAGCACGCTTGCTTGCCAAAAATACATCCCTCATGTTTTGGTTGAAAACTTCTCAATCGTATGATTGAAAGAATGTACAGAGCGACCAAAGCCTTACAAAAAAATTGAATCACGCACATGGCATATTAAGCAAAAACGCGCAGCAGCATTTGCTTTTGTTAGATCCAGCGGCTTGGCAAAGTAAGATGTGTGTGCATGCATATAGACATGCAAGTGAATGTTTGCAAACCCCACACAAATAATAACCCTATGCAAGCTTGTACGTGCTTTCACGAATGACCAGTTAGACCAAACCTAGGGCCCATACACATAATTACCCTATGCAAGCTTGTACACACTTTCATGGATGACTTGTTAGACCAGTTCTAGGGCGCACCTCTCCCATGACCCACTTGCCATGAGCATTACGTTCTGCTCTGGTCATCTTATGATATTTACCGCCATACCCCCTTCCGTCGCACTTCCCATCTGCGTGTGCATGTGTCAATGTCCAAACCTCCTAGGTAACATGAAACTTGAGAGAGAAAAAAAGCAAACCAGG
>Ga0307947_1001807_pt1 | contig 17064 bp, 17 predicted proteins | sample OrgLakmetagen232_FD_201840 | JGI IMG/M metagenome (GOLD analysis project Ga0307947, IMG submission 201840) | Saline water microbial communities from Organic Lake, Antarctica - #232 | ecosystem: Environmental > Aquatic > Non-marine Saline and Alkaline > Saline | place: Antarctica: Organic Lake...
AATAGGCGTGTGTAATCAGTGAATAAGAGGCCTGGGTTTAGGGGTTTAGGGTTTAGGAAAGCTAGCACACCCTGCAGAACGCGCGTTTGTGGCAAAATTATCTACACCCACAACAATAGGCGTGTGTCATCAGTGAATAAGAGGCCTGGGTTTAGGGGTTTAGGGTTTAGGAAAGCTAGCACACCCTGCAGAACGTGCGTTTGTGGCAACAAAGGTGGAACGTGTCCGACAACGGGCTTGTGATACGTGGTGATTTGTGCCACAAACCTAGTGCAAAAAAAAGACACATGAACAATAACAAGCCACTTTTTGGTTGGCTGTCTAAAACTACAAAAGAGTGCTCTGTGTCGTGCCAGCTATTTTAGAGCATTACTCTCAAGAAGTTTCACTAAAATTTCAATGCACCCCCCCCCCCTAATAAGAGAAGAGTGTAGGTTCATGACATGTGACTAGGCACAACTTGCCTGCATGGCACTGTAGCGTGCAGTTGCTGTAGTCAGCCCGCGTTGGGCTGCATCCAGCACTGCGCGCTTGCTCCATCCTGCCACCAGCCCACTCCCACTGCAAATGCAACCGCCACAGTGTACCGAAACCTCCTTTTCCTCAGATCGCCTGACAGACAAACACCTGTTTCCTTACACACAAGCAGATATTGTGGACTAATGCATACTTGACTAATGGCAGGGCAGCCGTAAAAAAGCATATACCTAATTGTTGTTACCTAGCAAGCACACCTCAAAGCATGGGCATCAATAGCAGCAGCATATGCTGCATGTTACACTGATCTCTGAAAGACTGCAAATACCATTAGCAGCGTCACTAATGCACTGCTATACGCGGCTGGGGGAAGCAGCATTCATTGCAGATCGCAGGCATGTGAGTATGGTAACTTTGTTACCTGCGCGTTGCAACAGCCGACGTGGCTTGGAGCGCTGCTTTGTACTTTAAGTGGCTGCCAACGAGCTGTGCAGCCAGCTGCTGTGCCGTGCCCTTGCCCACAGCAGTAAGCTATGATGAGGAGCAGGGTAGTGTGGATAAAGTCTAGTGAGGTAGGTATACAAGAAATTGCCTGATTGATTGTTGTTTCCCTTTGTATGGTGGAAGAGTTTTACGGTACCCAGATCCAAAGTGGATCCTTACCCTTAATTATTGTGGGGAGCACTTTTAATGCCTGTGTTTTTGTTGCTAAGCATTTATAGGGCAAAGGGGGTGAGGGGTAGAGGCAAGATCCCGACGTCACACAAGAGAGGAAACAGGCGTAAAGTATGAGCAGTGTATGGAGAAGGCACTGACAACTCACAAGAGAGAGGTGGGTTGATAAACGAGCAGGCAGGTTGGAAGGGCAGACATAAAAGGAGTGAACAGGGAGAAAGGTTTTCACAAGCCACTCATCAAACGGAGGTGTCTTTGTGCCGGATGCAGTGATCTTGGTTGTAGGAACTAGACAGAACATAGGACAGCGTTGATGCGTTCTTGTGCTGCAAAACAGGAGCATAAAGGGGGAGGGTGGAAAAAAGGACCCTCTTGGCAGTTTTTGAGCCGAGGATTCCAAATGAATATTAAAATTTCGAGGAAGTGCCTCAGTAAAATTCTGGAGGGGGGGTCCCAAAAAGTCGAAACCCCCCTGCCCCCCCCCCCCCAACGACCTTCTCAGATTGGACTCATTTATATATCAATCGATAGCCCTTAATCTCAGGATTCCGATTCTAAAATAAAAAATGGGGTTGACACCTGACGAACAAAAGCTACGTTAATTCCACCCTCCTGCTCTTGGTAACATTTACTGAACAGCTTGTACTCTTAAAAAGACGAGTATGAAAGAGGGCACCTGCCAATAACAAGCTTACGATAGCTCGCGTCGTAAACGACGGTGTGCAGGAGGTGTGGCGCATGTTTATGAGATTGGCCAGTCCAGCCCCTGTGATATTTGCTATGGTGTGTACGGGTTTCTTTCAAAACAAACAGGTGTAGGTGGATTAATCCAGGCCAACCTTCAGACGCAGTGTTACTGTCTTACATGTGGCTCTCAAGCTTTTGCGATTGATCAAATTTGGAGCTCTCCCTGTATGAATACAGGTTGAGCAGCCATACCAGGCTGGAGGCATTTGCATCACGTCAAGGCCTAACTAACAACTTACTGTCATGGCACTGCCAAGCTTGGCTATGGTGGGCGCCAGCTCCTTGAGGCCGAAACGAAAGGGGGCGGTGACACGTTCTGTCCAGTGCCCTCCTCGTTGCGCTCGCTGAGAACTGCCAGCACAAGCAAGAGCAAAAAGGCGCATGGTTCTTCCTGGTTCACGAGTCCTTGCTGTATGGAGAACCTCCACAGAGCAACAAGGGTTCTCCAGCATGTGATGTTGATGTGTCCATTCTATGTGTGAACAGGGATTGGCACTGTACACACAAATGTAAAGTTCAACAGGATTCTGATGGGAATTTCACAACCCTGCTTGCACAATTTTGATGATCAAGAGGCAGCATCCACAAATTGGACATAACATTATACAATACGGCATCACCAAAGGCAAGCCACTGCCTACTAGCCTGCATCAGAACTGCAGGAATACACATGTTGAAAGATATGAGATTTCCAAACAAGCTCCGGGGTTTTGAAACAAGCTCCAGGCATGTGGCGAGAGGCATACCTAAATATCGCCATGAAACAACAAACACAGTTTGTATTGATCTTATGTAAGCTGCCTTCTCACCTCGAGCCCATGCCATCCCCCTCTTGTGCGTAAGCAGCGGATGCAGCTTGCTGTGGGTCACTCAGATCAGCCTCGCCCTGCAAATTGGGTGTGTTTATAAAAGTGAGGATGCGTGCGATGCAAGGCTTACTTGTCGGGGGGAACAGTAAGGATGTGTGCTCGCATGACTTCGCCTCAGATACCAGTTGCGATAAATGTCATTCATAGGCAACATTTGTGGCTGCCAATTTGAAGGCAAAGAAGGAATACGCAATTTGTAATATGTGTGCTATCTAATATAGCCTCATCTTGCTTTACCTTTCTTGCTTACATTTCATTACTACAAGGCCAAATTGGTAGAGCATGCTATTGCTATTGCTAAAGATAACGCTTGTTGAAAGCTCTTTACCTGTACGTACTCCACGCAGTTCTTGAGGACATGCAGAAAGATTTCGGTCTCCAAGTCGAAGGTCGCGAGGTTGGCAGAGCAAGGCACGTCCATCCTGACCCGGCAATTGGTAGAAGCAAAGGGCTTTAATGTGCAGTGTGCGTTAGTGAATGGCACGACCAACTTGCATTAGAATTGGACACAGACGAACAAACGGAGTGTATAGGAGAGGACTTGTGCTATAACAATGCTTGCAACATGCCGGCAGGGTTTGCACAACTGTTTCAGTAAGCCGTGCATTGCCATATAAATATTCTTCTTCCTGCCTAAATACCGTGCAAACTCCGCATATTTATGGTTACACTGCCTTCATGAAGCATGCTGGATAACTTGGAAAGCAATATCAATCACTGTCCACCCAACGCCTCGCTGACTTATTACAGTACTTGAATGAAGTGCAATTTCCCTTACAACAAAATTTCTGCTGCACTTACACCAGTGTGGATTGCTGTCTTCAAATCATGATGTCACTCATGGCGTCAAATTACATCTATTACGTTCTACGTCATGACAGGAATAGAAGGCCTTATGAGCTCAGGATCTGTGACTGGCACACTATTCAGGATGAGGAGCACATTTTGTTGGACTGTCCGCATGAACATCTGGTCAGACTTCGCACACAGCAACAGCTTATCTCCCCACCTCAGTTTGAGGATGGCCCAGCTCGTTTGAGGACCTTTATGAACCAACCTGATAATTTTGGTGTTGCCTCTTTTGTAGCTAAGTGCCTAGCCCTGTTCCCTTCATTTTTCTAACGTTTTTTTGGTTTGGTTACAGGCTTTTTTCCAAGCTTCCGCTCAGATGCCCACCAGAGGCATATATAGCGATGTAACCTTACCTTACCTTACGTTCTACGCAAATATCTTCACTAATCTAAGAGTACAATTTCCTTTTAGGCCTATCCGGCATGTACTCCATTTGCCTGCGTAACCCAAATTCAGCTATAATTGAGTTCACATCTCAAGTACGCTCTTTCCTTGCACTTCGGAATTGGTATCGGAGCAATGCCTAAAAACCACACACCTGTGGCGAATGGACAGCAGGGTGTCCCTATAGCTTGGGCGCCGCCCATGCAGCATACTTTGAGAATCGCAGGCGAGGAACCTAAAGCGAGCCTCCACTTTGTGCATCACACTCAACTGCAATCAATCGAGCATAGAAGTTGTGGGATTTTGAGGAGCATTGCCAGAGGTGTAGGTAGACATAGCAACACACTTAGATCACTGCTTCCTCCTCTGCGCCTTCAGCACCTCTGGCTCTACCAACCCACCCATCCTGGCTTACACTCAAGCAAATCGTCACTTTTTTGGCACAGCACGGCCCCCTGACTCACCCTGCCACGCAATCCTAGCAGTGCTGGCTCACTCTCAGCCACCAGGCTTTTCACCACAGGGCTGAACGGGGAAGGCGCGTGCAACAAGTCGTACACTGACTCAAGCTCGTCATCACTGCACAGGTCCAGGACCTGCGTGTGTTGTGCAGGCATGCAGGTTTGGCAAGACAGGCTTCCCCCTAAAGATTCCTGCATGTACTGTGCACTGTGCTTACACGCACGGCAGCCTGACACATGCACCAGCGACACAATACTCAATGCTGTGAAGGAATGTGTCAAAAACTGCACGCCTAAACAAACTTCCTGAGGGGAAATATGAGAAATAATAATCTACTATTGCCCACACCCCTGTTTCCCACCTGCCAGAGCTCCTGGTCCACATCAAGCGCACTCATGGGCTGCATAGCTGCTTGCGACTGCTCACGCTGCTGTGATTGGCTCTCACTCTGCTCATTCTGCTTGTTTCTTTGCTCCTTTTGCTTCTGATCTTGCCTCAGCCGAGGAGCGATTTCGACTACATTGTTGCTCACGCTCGCACTTGCAGGGCCAGGTGTGCTGGTTGTGAGCCTTCTTTGCTGCTGCTGCCTCTCCCTCCCTTGCTGCTGTTGCTGCTGCTGCTGCCTGTTTCTCCTCACGTGTGTATCAGGTGCTGTGTTGTGTTGCACGGCATGCAGAGGCGGAAGGACAGTGGAAGCTTGCTTTTCAAATCGCAGCAGGAGCCTGCTAACTGATTGAGAGTTTGCAAACCCAAAGCAGTGCATTTCAGGAGGATCAGGGGGGCCAGGCCCTTCTGAACAAACTCAGGATTTGAATCTCAAAACTCAAACGCAGGCAAAGATATGTTCGAGATAAATCTATATTGTTTGAGCAATACATTTAAATAAAAAGGTGGACAGCATAAATGAAGATGTACTTGTGCAAGATTGGAAAACACACAACTCATTCAGGAACCTGCTCTTGCTGAAACAATAGCAAATGTAGCCCGCACCCAAGGCATGCCAGCACAGTGTGAGCTGTATGTAGATTTTGTGAGTGGGGGCTGGATGACCTGTCAACCTGTCAAGGGACTGAAACCGCAACACACACACATACACATACACACACACACACACACACGCACACACACACACAGACACACACACGCGCACGCGCACGCGCACATACACACATGCACACGCAGACGCACACGAACACGCGCACGCGCACGCGCACACACACACGCACACGCACACACACACATGCAACACATGCAATTGCACACACGCAGATAAGCGAGTCTAGCAGGGCATGCGCCATTTTCACAAGGTGCGTCGCCAAGGCGCTTTCTTGCATGCACGTATGCGCACCTGCGTGCGCACCCACACCCACACCCAAACATACACGCAGACGCTCGCACGAATGCACATACACATACACACACATACACACAGACCCTCGCACAAACACACACACACACACGCACGCACATACACACACCTGCGCGCTCACGCATTCACGCACATGCAGACATGCACACGCACACTTGACCTTGTTTTCTTGACAATTTCATAGTGTTTAGGACGTGCTCTGCTAGATTTGCTGAGACATAACAGCATCCATAATTGTTGTATCTCAACTTCCGTGTTGCTCCAGGATCAACCAGCTGCCTGGCGTGGAGCTGAGGTGGATATCAGTAAAGCGAGGAGAGCACCGGATTCCCACCCTATTGGCGGCAAACCCTTCAGGCACGTCTTTCTATTCTGCTAAATTTCCACTTTCCAACCCTGTCATCATCAAGGCTGACGTCTTTGTCTCTGAGGTCAAAACTGCTGATTTCCACGCAGCATCAGGCAGGATATACATTCATGCTAAGCATGTGAGGCTGGAACGTCACGCAGCCTGTTTTGGCTAATAGCACGCCTCAGCACTGAAGGATTGGCCCAAACCGTTTCATCGTAACGGTGTCTGACCCTGCATTATAAAATGCTCCCCTGCCAGAATTGCCATGTCTAATCTGTACCGAGTTTCTGGTACCCGCTAGTAGGTATATCAGTAGGTATACCAGTAGGTATATCAGACTCCTACCCTTGTTTGCCTTGCAGGCAAGGTGCCATTTCTGGTTGAGTTTGAGCGGTGCAACAGTAGGTATATCAGACCCCTACCCTTGTTTGCCTTGCAGGCAAGGTGCCATTTCTGGTTGAGTTTGACACAGCGGTGCAGCAGCCCACCCAGCAGCAGGGTGTAACCAGCAACAGTAAGACTGCAGGGGTCCAAGCCCCTGGCACCTTGAAGCCGCCCCTCCTCCCCCCTTCAGCTGCAACAGAAGCAGCAGCGACTGCAGGTGGCAGCGCCAAGAAAGCCCTGGCAGGTGCTGCTGCTGCGGCTTCAACGAACCCGCAGCAGCATCTCACTAATGACCAACAGGCTCTGCCTGGAAGCAGCAGCAGCAACTCCTCGTCAGTCCCCCCACCTAAGCGAGCCACCAGCTCACCCAGGTAGGCAGTGGACGTGTGTGTTTGTGTGTTTGTGTGTGTGTGTGTTGTGTGTGTATGTGTTAGTGTGTGTATGCGTGTCTGTGTGTGTGTATGTGTGTGTGCATGTTTTTCCATGTAGGGCTGTTCCGCTTTGTGGTAGGTCTGTTCCAAGTACAGCAGATGGAACGGCGTGCGTTACATAGTCGAAGAGAAAAAGGCAATAGCTTGTATAGCAACAATGATTCATATTTTTGTGCTTTTGTGTGTCTTGCTCTCTTGTGCTAAGTAGTGTAGCAGGCTTGGCTGGACCAAAAATAGATACCAGCAACAAACAACACTCACCTCTGATCTTGAGGAGGTTGCTCAAACTGTCACATCAAACTCTGAGTAATGCACTTGTGCACAGGGGCGTCCCAGCTGCGGACGCTGCATACGCCTCCCTTGATTCCTCAGCACTAGCCGCCGGACTCAAGGTCGGTTTGAAGTTTGAAGTAATGGCTACTCAGCTGTTTTGATCCTGAAAGAACTTGAGAGGCAAAGGGGAAGCTCATTCCAAATCTACTAGCTTAGCTGCAGCAGCTGTGTGCCCACTTTCTCTCCCTCTTTCGACAAATCTGGTCCCTGCAGACCTAGCAGAAAGTTTTCTGGCCCCTCTTCCACACCAGCTGAAGCTGTAGGCTGCTGTGTGGATCTGGAATGGTTGGCTTTTTCCAATATAACTGCACGCACACACACATACACTCCTGCGCTGCTAAGACTTGTCAACATGTGTGTGTGTGTGTGTGTGTGTGTACTGCTGGATGCACATGCAAGCATATGAAAGTGGTTTTCACTGCTTCCAAAAGGGATGCTTGCAAACAACAAAAGACCCTGTAGTCCTGATATGACACACACACACACACACACGTCCACACCTTTCCTTCCTCTCATTGTCCTTCTGACAGGGGGTCCAGCAGAACGAGCAAGCAGGGTCTGGCGGCAAAAGCCAAGTTCTCAGTGACGTGAGTGTGAGTGCGGCTAGAGGCACGCGAGTCTGTCAGAATGAGAGTACAAGAGCGGGTGAATCTCTCAGTCATGTTAAGAAAAGAATAAACTACGCAGGCAGTGAAAAAACCACTCCCCACATTAATTAAGGAAAAGGAGCCACTTTGGTACTGGGTGCCAACATGTTAAGAGCAACATATGCTTATTCAACTCATTTCGTCAAGTCATCTGGCTTGAATGCGAAAGCAAAGTTTCATTAGAGGTGGCACAGAGATTGGTGTGATGGGCCCATAATCTGCTCATGCTTTGAGCGCTTTGAGGAAGCTTTTAAGCTCTTTGGCAGTTTATACATGAAGAGTATGTTGCTCATCCTATCGCAATCAGTGTTGTGCACCTGACGCTTGACGGCGTCAATGGTAAATGGCGCTGACGGCGTAATTTATGTCAAATTGACGGTGAATTAGTAAATTACGCTGTCAATCGTCAGAGTTTAGTGACGGTAATGCCGTTATTTACGATCGTTATTTACGGTGCCATTTTTGAATGACGCCATATGTGCACAACACTGATTGCAATGGCATCCCGGCACGCAAAGTTGTTCAGGGCTGCTGCTGACCTGCTCTGTATGTTTCAAACGACAGCTGTGTCTGGAGATCAGTGCCAGGTATTTTAGCAAAGTCTTTCCAGGCGCCCTTGTGGCAAGGAAGCAGCTATGGTGTGTGTGCTCGTGTGTGATCTGTGAAAGTATTAAGGTGCCTTGCTAAAGGAGTAGGGTGCCACGCCTAAGGAGTAGGGTGCCACGCTTGTCCTCACTTCCATGAAAAAGCGCACTCACACCAGCCCAAAGCTTTGACCAGCTGCCTGCATGTATACGTGCCTTTACACGCTCCTCTCATGTTCGCATCAAGACAGAGATGTGGTGAGTTTAAACCCCCCAACTTCAACACAGGCCGATGAAGCCAACACCAGCTCCGACCGCTTTGTCCCAAACGCCAGTATGGCCTCAGCTACTTTGGCAGATCAAGACGGCCTGTCTACTGCCCTACGTGAGGCTTCTGCCAGGGAGCTGGCTGGTGGTGGTGCCACGGGCAGTGTGGACGGTTTGAGCGAAAGAACTGGGGTGCTCGCGGAGTCAGGCTTGGTTTATGGCTTACTACGAGATGGAGCCAGCAGCTTAGACCCACAGCAGCAGCAGCAGCAGCAGCAGCAGCAGCAGCAGAAAAATGATGCTGCTCCTGGCCCGGCAGTAGGCAGCAGCTCTCCTAGTCCAGCCATTGGTAGTGACAACGTTGGCGGAGCCTCCGTAGCGGCAGCAGGAGACGCCACAGCAGCAAAAGCCAGTGCAAGCAGTGGTGCCATTGCACGCAGTGTCAGTGCCAACGGCACAGCACCAAATGCCAATGCAAGCAATGGTACGATTAATGCTGCAGCAGCAAACACCAATGCAAGCAGTGCCAGTGCCAACGCCAACGCCACAGCAGCAAATGCCAATGCAAGCATTGGTACCAATGCTGCAGCTATCAATGCTAGCAGTGGTGCCAATACTACAGCTGTCAATGCAAGCAGCGGTGCCAATGCTACAGCTGTCAATGCAAGCAGCGGTGCCAATGCTACAGCTGTCAATGCAAGCAGTGGTGCCAATGATACAGCAGCAATGGCCAGCAGCAGTGCCAACGCTACAGCTGCCAATGCAAGCAGCGGTGCCAATGCTACAGCTGCCAATGCAAGCAGTGGCGCCTCTTCCATAGCAGCAATTCCCAGCAGCAGTGGCAGTGCCACAAACACAGGGCCCTCTCCTCCTGCCGCACCCTCCTTCTGTGTGGGTGAGGCATCCGCCATTATGACGTACCTTGCTCTCAAGTTTAATGTACCAGATCACTGGTACCCCTCGGAGCTGCGGGCATGCACGCGCGTGGATGCCGCACTGCACTGGGCGCAGCGCACGCTAAGGTAACATGATGGGATAGATCGCGGGTACCCTTTCAAGTTGCAGGCATGCACGTACGTAAGCACAGCATTGCACTGGGCGCAGCGCACGCTGAGGTAACATGATGGGATAGATCGCGGGTACCCTTCCGAGTTGCAGGCATGCACGTATGTAAGCACAGCATTGCACTGGGCGCAGCGCACGCTGAGGTAACATGATGGGATAGATCGCGAGTATTCTTTCAAGTTGCAGGCATGAACGTATGTAAGCACAGCATTGCACTGGGCGCAGCGCACGCTGAGGTAACATGATGGGATAGATCGCGGGTACCCTTTCAAGTTGCAGGCATGCACGCGCGTGGATGCCGCACTGCAATGGGCGCAGCGCACGCTGAGGTAACATGATGTAATAGATCGCGGGTACCCTTTCAAGTTGCAGGCATGCACGTAGGTAAGCACAGCATTGCACTGGGCGCGACGCACACACAGTACGGGTGTAAAGAAAATTGCACCTTTGGTAGGATCTGCACATTGCTGCAGAGTTCCTCATGTGTTCGTTTTGCGGGTCTCCAAGTTTAACAAGTGCGCATCTGTTGTTTTTTCTAATTCGCAGTGCAACCTTTGTGGCGCTCGTACTTAATTTCCAGCTGCATATAATTTCCATGAATGCTGCCCTCTAATTGCTGCGCAACACGCGCACACATACACACCACACACCACACACACACACTCTTGCACATACACACACAAACACAAACACAAACACACACACAAACACACACGCACAAGCGCATGTGCACGCGCACGCGCACGTGCTTGCACCCCCCCCCCCCCCCACACACACACACTTACACACAATACACATACACACATGCATACACACATGCGAGTACACATACGTGCATGGACACATAGGAGCACACGCTCGCATGCTCATGAGCAAGCGCACACACTCATGTATATGCACACACACACACGCACGCACGCACACACGTTTGCACACAGGTACCATACTGATAAGCTGTTAGCAGGCAGAGTGGTGCGTGCAGGCAGTGTGGGCCAAGCTCGCTATGAGGCAGGGTGTGCAGAGGTGAGTGCTCGCAATGAGGCAGGGTGCTCGCTATCAGGCAGGGTGTGCAGAGGTGAGTGTGGTGCAAGCTTTCAAAGAAACATGTTTACCTCAAGGATATTCTTGAAATGATGTGACGTTCATCAACATAGTCTGTATCAATAAATGAGGACTTTACGGTGATGTATGGCTCATATGTTATTGTCATGATGTATGGCTCGCAATGTATGGCTCATATGTTATTGTCATGATGTATGGCTCATATGTTATTGTCATGATGTATGGCTCATATGTTATTGTCATGATGTATGGCTCATATGTTAAATGTCATGATGTATGACTCACAATGTATGGCTCATATGTTTTTGTTAGATTTTTTGTTAGATCACACAAGACTGCTTTTGCATGTGAAAGGCTTGACAACATGATACCCCCTGCTGTAGGTGTTTGTCTAATACCCTAAAGTCTAATACACTACTAACCCTAAAGTCTAATACCGAGGTGCATTGTTTTTTAGTGCGAGCAGTTTCATTTGACACAGCCTGCTGCAAAATGTGTGTGTGTGTGTATGTGTGTGTGTGTGTGCGTGTGTGTGTGTGTTTGAGCGTGGCAATGCGATGTAATGTGCGTAATAGGCAGAACCTTGCGCGTCCATGCATTACCTCAAGACCCAATTCATGCATGTGAACTTTTTTGTTTACATTGTCTCTCAGTCTCAAAGTCTGTGTGCATGCCCCATCAGGCTACAGGTTTCGGTGCGTGCCCTATTAGGCTAAAGATTTGTGTGCGTGCCCTATTAGGCCGCACAGTTTCAGTGCGTGCCCTATCAGGCTAAATGATTCAGTGCGTGCACTATCAGGCTGAAAGGTTTGGGTGCATGCCCTACCAGGCTGAAAGGTTTGGGTGCATGCCCTACCAGGCTCAAATGTTTGGGTGCATGTCCTATCAGGCTGAAAGGATTGGGTGCATGCCCCATTAGGCCGCCTGGATTCAGTGCATGCCTCTTCACGCTGACAAATATGTGTGCATGCTCCTTCAGGCTGACGCGTTTGTGTGCATGCCCCTTCACGCTATAACAAGTGTGTGTGCATGCCCCTTTAGGCTATAACAACTATGGGTTTATGCACCTCCTTCAGGCTGAGAAGGGCGTAAACGACGCGCTAGGCCAGCTGGAGCGTGGCTGGCTATCCAGTGGCACCCCAGTGGTGGCAGGAGTGGGCATCGGCCACGGGGGGAGCTCACTTGCTCACACCACACAGCCGCAGCTGTTTATGACAGGTGAGCTATGTGTTGGCTATCCAGTAGCACCCCAGTGGTAGCAGGAGTGGGCATTGGCCACGGGGGGAGCTCACTTGCTCACACCGCACAGCCGCAGCTGTTTATGACAGGTGAGTAGGGTTGGCCAGAACTGTATAGTGTATACACCGTATATGACCGTATATTGGTGGTTTCTCTGAAAAAAATACCGTATAATATAGTATACACGGAATATAAATGGTTATGGCCAACCCTACAGGTGAGCTATGTGTTGCATTTGTGTTGGGCTTGCTCACACCGCACAGCCGCAGCTGCTCATGACAGGTGAGCTTTTTGTTGCACTGGACAAGCAGTTGCTTTCACACTTGTGCTGTGCAACAATACTTGGCTTAGGGTTTAGGGTTTAGGTAGGCCTAAATTCTAACCCTAAACCCTAAACCTAAACCCTTGCCCTAACCTAAACCCTAAGGTGAGGTATGTGTTGCACTGAGCAAGCAGTTGCTTGCACACCTGTGCCATTGCAGCCTTTAACGGCTATCAAGCCAGGTTGCTGCGAGCTGCTTCTGTGCTGAAATGCGTTCTATTAAGTTGTAAGAGGTGTATGACAAAGCTGGCTGCTAATGTATTTTCATCAAAGGAGAATACAGCCTTTGCGGCCTTGTTACAAACTGAACCTTGTTACAAACTGAACCTCGTTACAAACTGAACCTTGTTACAAACTGAACCTTGCTACAAACTGAACCTCGTCACAAACTGAACCTCGCTACAATCACCATCAGCTTCCTCCCTGCACATAGGCATATATATGCACTGAAAAACGTGCAATAATGCACTGCCTGTGTTGAGCTGCACAGTAGGCTCTAGTGAACCTAAGATTTCACGCCTATGTAATGACCCTGAACCCTATGTTATGACCCTGAGATTTCACGCCTATGTAACGACCCTGAACCCTATGTAATGACCCTGAGATTTCACGCCTATGTAACGACCCTGAACCCTGTGTTATGACCCTGAGATTTCACGCCTATGTAACGACCCTGAACCCTATGTTATGACCCTGAACCCTATGTTATGACCCTGAGTTTTCACGCCTATGTAACGACCCTGAACCCTGTGTTATGACCCTGAGTTTTCACGCCTATGTAACGACCCTGAACCCTGTGTTATGACCCTGAGATTTCACGCCTATGTAACGACCCTGAACCCTATGTTATGACACTGAGATTTCACGCCTATGTTATGACGTTATGACCCTGATCCCTATGTAATGACCCTAAACCCTATGTAACGACCCTGATCCCTATGTAATGACCCTGAGTTCTCACGCCTATGTCGCACAATGCGCAATTATTGACACCAAGCTAATCACACATTCGCATTTTCACCTACACGCACGCTGCAGGCTCCACAGTGTGCCTTGCTGACATTGTGTGTGCATGCACTGTGGAGCAACTGCGCCTCCTGGACACCGTGAAAGAGAAGCCTGACTTCACAGACATCATTAAGCCCTACGCCAAGGTAAGAGCCGCTTTTTTTCTGGATGTGTGTGTGGGTAAGTTGGGCATTGGCTTGAAAGATGGGTATGGCATTCAAGCCATCCTGCCTCATGGACTAGCTGGACAGTACGCAATTGCAGCATTGTCTTCGTTTTTCTTTGCCCCAATCAGATCTTTACGACATTTCGCTTCTTTGCTCTGGCGCTGCTGAGCTAATTCAAAAACCGCGTCAAAGTTTGAAGGCAGCAGTTTGCCATTTCCAGTATTTGTGGTACTGCAGCTTACACACCTCTCGTGATCGAGCCTGAGAGTAGTCTAAATAAGGAACAAGCTGGTTGAGAGAGCAAGCTGGAAGAGAAACAAAGAAGCCAAATGTAGAAGTCCAAATAAGGAACAAGCTGGATGAGAGAGCAAGCTGGAAGAGAAACGAAGAAGCCAAGTGTAGAAGTCTAAATAAGGAACAAGCTGGATGAGAGAGCCAGCTGGAAGAGAAATGAAGATGCCAAGTGTAGAAGTCTAAATAAGGAACAAGCTGGATGAGAGAGCCAGCTGGAAGAGAAACGAAGAAGCCAAGTGTAGAAGTCTAAATAAGGAACAAGCTGGATGAGAGAGCAAGCTGGGAGAGAACAACGACGCCAAGTGTAATAGCAGATTTTAACAGTGTTACAGTTGCAGCATTCTTAAACAGTGTTGCATGCATCACAGCAGCTTGAAACAGCGTACGCAGTTGGAGCATTCTTGAACAGTGTTGCATGCATGTTATTGATTTAAATTCAGAACGCAGCCATGCACAATGCTGTTCAATGGATGTCGTACGTTCAGGCGTAGGCCTGGCTTTGCGTCATCCACATGAGCAGCTCATAGAACCTTGTGTAACAAAAGGGTAGTTGGGTAACTTTTCACATACCCTTGCCTCCATGATACCCAGGGCTGTAAAAATTGTCACGTGCATATGCCTTCAATTGTCACATACCCTTGCCTCCATGATACCCAGGGCTGTAAAAATCGTCACATGCCCATGCCTTCAACTGTCACATACCCTTGCCTCCGTGGAACCCAGGGCTGTAAAAATCGTCACATGCCCATGCCTCCAATTGTCACATACCCTTGCCTCCATGATACCCAGGGCTGTAAAAATCGTCACATGCCCATGCCTCCAATTGTCACATACCCTTGCCTCCATTATACCCAGAGCTGTAAAAATCGTCACATGCCCATGCCTCCAATTGTCACATACCCATGCCTCATGATACCCAAGGCTGTACAAATATACCCTATTTATGGTACAGTATGGTTATATTTTATGCTGATAAAAGACGTTAAAAATTTGAACCGTACAAGTATGGCTTGGCCGTGTTTTTTTTTAGCATGATAAAAAGAGGTATAGGGCTCAATTCTGAGCTGCGCTTTTTTGCTCCTTCCCTTCACATTCCTGTGTAGTTCACTCTTCAGTCTAGCACAGCAGTTTAATGTCGTATACATGCTGTGCAAAATTTATGGAGTTTAATGTCGTGTACACGCTGTACAAAACATCTGCAAGGTAGACAATATGAACCATGAAAGAGCCTTATGTAGGAAATAAAAGGCCAATGTTCAGCCTGTTGCACAAAACACCATACCGTATTAACCGTACCCTCTAACCCTACTGTATATCTGCACTACTGTACCGTACCTTGAAATTGTGAGCCGTACACTGAATTTTCACAGTCCTGATAATCACACGTTCAGGAGTGGGCCTGCGTAGCTGCCAACACGTAAGCAGATTACAAAACACCGTACAAAAAGGTAAAACAAATCGCGCTTCTGTATTCACATACGCAGGTGCAAGCCTGGCTTAATCGTGTGGCTCATGCTTGCCGCCCCCACTTTAATGACGTGCATGCTTCAATGCGTCAGGTATGCAATTATGGCTCTCAATATTTCTAGGGGGTAGTAAATGCATGGTCGAGGATTAGAGAGATTTCTGTTCTGGCGCTGTTTGCTGACTGAGCACCTTCATATTGTGGGCATCGTTCAGACTGGAAGAAAATGAGCATCGTTCAGACTGGAAGAAAATAACATCGTTCAGACTGGAAGAAAAATGAGCATCGTTCAGACTGTAAGGAAAACGGGCATCGTTCAGACTGTAAGGAAAATGGGCATCGTTCAGACTGGAAGGAAAATGGGCATCGTTCAGACTGGAAGGGAAATGAGCATCGTTCAGACTGGAAGGGAAATGGGCATCGTTCAGACTGGAAGGAAAATGAGCATCGTTCAGACTGGAAGAAAGATGAGCATCGTTCAGACTGGAAGAAAAAAAGGCAGAAGAGAGGGAACCGAACACATGTTTCGTAACTTCACAACTACACAACTAACAAGGCATCGTACACGTACTTTACATGCAGGCGGTCAGCCGTGCACACGTCATGGTAAGTTCAGTGCGTCCTTTCTTTCTACTGTATTCAGATTTGAACATTGCTGATCAAGACGCATGGGTCGGGGGTTGCATAGCCCTATCTGGGAAAACGATGCATACATACGTATATACGGTGTAAATACCGTATATTAAGCAGGGAAATTACCAAAGATGCGGCCATTTATAGTGTAAATATACAGTTCCGGCCAACCCTACACGTTTGGTCAGATTCCAAGACAGCCCATCTAAAAAATAATTGGCCCATATTCTCATCATTTTTGGGTCCGCTCTCGACTCTCTGTATCTCTCGCTTTCTGATGCTGGAAAAATCTGATAACTACGTTGCCCACATGAGAACACATTTGCTGCCACACACGAGGTAAATAAGCGTGTACATTAATGGTTGTAGGTGAACCAGCAGCGCCAACACCTCCAAGGCAGCACGCCAGCCGGAACAGCTCCAGTTACGGTTGCAGCAGGAGAGAAAGGTGAGAACCACATCTGTGACGTTCTAGGTATGTGAAAATGATCCTTAGAATTCCAGAAAATAAGAACACAATGAGCATCATCAGAGGCACGCTCTGAATGATCCTTGCCCAAGCTGCATTGAAGCTGGACTGTGGCCACTGGCATGTTGAGTGGGAGCTTTATCTGTGGGCTGGAGGGGGGAAGGTCTTAAAAGTGAAATCAAAATTTGATTGTGGTGCTGAAGCCTGACACGCCTTTTTTGTTGCTGACACAGGAGGGTAAAAAATAAAAAGTAGTGGACGTCATGCCAAAATTCTCGGCGGGAGGCCCAAAAAGACCACCCACCACCCCCCACCCCCCACTACTGCCCCCTCGGGACGAAAAGGGTACCATTCTGCTCCTTTTTAAATTCTGCATCCATCTGCATACTTACCAAGATATGCAATCGAAGGGGTGCAGAGTTATGGGGCAAAAACTGAGATACGGACGCCCATGCACACATGACCTACCAAGCACCCACAACTGACTTACACAGCCCCATATTGCCT
>Ga0307947_1001808_pt1 | contig 17046 bp, 19 predicted proteins | sample OrgLakmetagen232_FD_201840 | JGI IMG/M metagenome (GOLD analysis project Ga0307947, IMG submission 201840) | Saline water microbial communities from Organic Lake, Antarctica - #232 | ecosystem: Environmental > Aquatic > Non-marine Saline and Alkaline > Saline | place: Antarctica: Organic Lake...
GGGGCATGGACCTGTAAAAATGAAGCCAGGCAGCACTGTGACAGTGTCCCAAGTGCCCGAGCAATGGTATGTGGATGCGGTGGTGGGGGTGTGTGGAGGGGGGGGAGGGCATGAGCCTGGAATGGTGCATTTTTGAGTGTGTGTGTGTGGGCAGGAACAGGGGGGCTGTGTTCCTGAGTGTGATTCTGTGCTAATGAGTGAGATTCTGTGCTATTGAGTGTGATTGTGTGCTACTGAGTGTGATTCTGTGCTAATGAGTGTGATTCTGTGTTACTGAGTGTGATTCTGTGCTACTGAGTGTAATCCTGTGGTGTATTTGTGAGCCACGGGGTGGGGGGTGCTGTTTGTGGTTGGGAATGCATGGGCTTGGAATGATGGAGCCAAGAAAAATGTGCGTGCAAGTTGGAAATGACTGAATTGTGAATTGCAGGTTTGGTCTGGAAACTACAGGCATGCTAAGTTTTGGACCCTGTCTGTGCGCTGAAATGTCCGATTTCATACAGAGGAGGAATTATGTTTTGTTCAAGTTTACGGGGTTGACTTGGGGCTTAAACATAAAATGAAATAACTCCTGATCATTTTACTGGTGGTCTATCCTGCATCAAGGCCATGGCTTACACTTCACACAAATACACACACACACACATACATGCATACATGCAAAAATCCACGTACCCGCGCAGCACTCTTCGCGTGGTGCTGCCTTTGCTGCGCACTGGGATCTGTGCTTCCCGAAGTCACCGCTCTGCTGCTTTCTTTCAACCACGCAACAGTCTGACAGACGCACTGGGATCTGTGATTCCTTAAATTGATGCTCCAGCAAACTCCTGTCAACCTCAAATTGATGTCACTGGCGCACGGGGATCTGTGATTCCTTAAATTGATGCTCCAGCAAACTCCTGTCGACCTCAAATTGATGTCACAGGCGCACGTGGATCTGAGATTCCTTAAATTGATGCTCCAGCAAACTCCTGTCGACCTCAAATTGATGTCACAGGCGCACGGGGATCTGCGGCTTCTTTGACGACTGCTATACCTGCGGAGTTGGCTCCTGTTTGACTGGCTGCCTGTACGGGGAGAACTACCAGAAGATCTACGGATTTGGGTTCACATGCGCGTGTCTCATGTGAGTGTTTCCCATGTGTGTGTGTGTGTGTGTGTGTGTGTGTGTGTGTGTGTATGTGTGTGTGTGTGTGGCGTGTGTGTGTGGCGTGGGTGTGTGGGCCTTGCTAGTGGAATGTTGAAGCAGCTGTGGTTCTGTTACGGCTTTGGGTCCACAAGCGCGTGCCTCATGTAAGTGTTTCCCATGTGTGTGTGGCGTGGGTGTGTGGGCCTTGCTAGTGGAATGTGGAAGCGAGTGTATTTCCGTTAAAACTTGAATTCACATGCGCGTGCCTCATGTGAGTGTTTCCCATGTGTGTGAGGTGTGGGTGTGCGGGCCTTGCTAGTGGATGTGGAAGCAGCTGTGGTTCTACTACAGGCTGTCAAGAAGGTTTGGCAGACGAGGATGCATCGCACACTGCCGTAATGCTCCTAGGAGTATTGCGAGCAGATAATTAATTATTTGGGCACCTCGCAATAACTTGGACTCGCATACTAAAGGAGCAGTACAGTACACTACATCACATGCTACAGTTTGCCATCAAGAAATGAAGCTCTCTGGCTTGCTGCAGAGGGCTTGGTTCCCCGGTGTGTGGGACTTGAATGTGTGGAAGCGGTGTGTGTGTGTGTGTGTGTGTGTGTGTGTGTGTGTGTGTGTGTGTGCAAGGTTGGCCATAATGCTGCATTTACATGTCTGTATGCAGGGCCTTAGCTTAAATACAGCCTCAGCCATCTACAGTCATATAAGCGGCGCACATTCACTATTCTGGCCAACCCTGTGTATGTGCGCGTGAATACTTTGCAAGACATGTGAAGATGCACGTGAAAGCAGGCGGCTCATATACATATGCTCGTATACGTATGCTCGTATACGTGAAAGCGGGCTGTGCTCGTATACATGTGCTCGTATACGCATGCTCGTATACGTGAAAGCAGGCTGTGCTCGTATACACATGCTCGTATACGTATGCTCGTATACAAGTTTTTGTTGAGTTTGTTAGGGGGGGGGTGGCGTGTGTGTTTGTGTGTGTTTGCATGTGTGCGTCCATGTATATGTGTATGGTTCCTGTTGCATTGCTTGCGTGGGCGTGCAAATAGTGTGGCAATTGGCAGCCCTTTTCTTCTATGGGCTGTTTGGTAGCTCTTCTCTTCTAAGGCCAGCCAAATTGCACCTGATTTAGCAGGGCTGGCCTGGACTGTAAGTATACTCCAGTTTAAGGTTTTGTCCATGCTGATAAGGTCGGCGACCCTTGCGGGAAAACCAAACTTGAAAATTTGAAAGCCTGCAATATCACGAAGGTCTGCAGGCGCTAGTAGTAGACTCTTCAAACACACATATATATGCTCACACTGGCCCTTGCTCCCCAAAGAGGCATACATATCCACCAAGTAGCACCGTCAAATTAGTTATCAATTACCAATCAATTACTGAAATTGTGATGACACGAAACACACACACTGTTTAACTTTGTCCTTGAACACACACACACACACACACGCACACACACAAACACACACAATCAGGTACACCATACTGCCTTGCTTTGCGTGTTGCTTTGCCAACGTGACGCGTGCTGAGTTGCGCAAGAAGTACAACCTGGTGGAGGTGCGTGCATTTTTTGGTTTGCTGTGCTTTTGTTTTGTGTACATGCCTCACCCTATCCACTCTTTTGAGTGCGTGCTAAAAGTGCAAATGGAGGTACAGATATTTGTTTACTAATGTGCAGGGTTGGCTAGAATCATATGTATGCGGTGTATATACGGTATTTTCTGATGGGATTTTAAGTATACGGCCATATTTGGCACATATATGTATGGCTAAGGGTGGGTCATGACCTCGCCGAGCCTCGGCGAGCCTCTTTCCCGGTGTGGAAGACACTTGTCGGCCAGCGAGGGTGTCCACTTTTTGGGGGGAATCAGCCCCATATCCCCAGAAATCCCCAAGATTCCCTCTTAATTCCCAACAATTCTATTTTATTCAATGAATGAGTTTCAATGAAGCCAACAATATATCAGACTGATGAAGAGGATAATTAAGTGTATGACTTGGATGGCAAAGGGGCTGTCATCAATGCACTCAGTCTTACAATGGAGAGTCCCCAACATCTGATGATGTCTTCCAGCACGTCAAGGGCTGCAAAGAGAAGGGTAAAACCTGATGGTGGCAGTGTGTGCGCGTGGTGCTCGTGTCTTTGAAGGGGAACTCCGGAGTCATCTGCCAGTTACAGTGCAAGTGCTGCGACACATTCCTCAGCCCATCCAACCCCTCCAATGCCTGCAAGACACACTTGGAGAGCCAGGAACTGCAGCGGGTACAGGGAGGGTGTGAAAAATCCCCACTGCAAGTGCTTGCGAGCGCAACTGTTCAGCTTGGGGCCAGCTGTACACCAAGCTGCGCTCCAAGATGGCAGTAGAGCGCGCAAGGGAGCTCATCTATGTGCACAACAATGGCAAGGAGAGTGGCAAGGAGAGGGAGGACATGGACTTGTGCCTCAACCCGCTAGAGGAAGAGGCATAGGCAGCAGCAGTAGCAGCAGCAGCAGCGTAGTTGATGGGACAGTAATAGGCAGTGTGCAGCTGTGTGAGGGGGGAGGGGCAACCGAATTTCACGTTAACTGAATTTTCCTGGCTGACACGCCCATATTTTAAACCAAGTCTCTTCATTAATTTATTAATTATTACATAAGTTAAAAGGGGTGTGCAACACTATTGGGGGGTAGGGGTAGTCGCTTACAAAATTTTCCTGGCTCAAACCACCTGCTCATACGCCCATATTTTTTAACCCGGTCTAAATGGTAATAGTCATCAATTTATATAAGCTAACAACAGAAAAAGATTTGGCTCAATCCAAGCAGATTTGAGAAGCTGATTTTCTCACCGTATTTTCCAGCTAAGGCCTCCCCAGCGAGTGCCGAGCCTCGCTGGCAAAGTCAGACACCCTATTTATCCACCTTATATATGGCCAACCCTACCAATGTGTCCTGGCTTTGCTTCACAGTTATGAATGTTTGTGTCCTCCCAAATCACAGCAGAGGTTCAATTTGCACATATTTGCCAATTTGCACATATTTGCCAATTTGCACACATTTGCCAGCCAGACGCGTGTCGCTGCATATCTCTGGCTTCTTCACCCCGTTTCCTGTGCTTGAATCCCTCTATGTCGACCCCCTAGCTCGGGTTTATAGCGTTGACTTGTACGAAACCAGGAAGTCCTTGTTACGAGAGAAAGACGTCACATCTGCACATCCGGCAACTCCCTATAGAAAAGTGTGTTGCACTTATGTACAACTAAACACACACACACACACTCACACAGGAGCCTTGTGGGGATTGCTGCATCCATGTCTTCCTCTCTCCATGCGCTGTATGTCAGGTGCGTGCGTGAGTTACGAGGACACATGTGTGGGTGTGTGCTCATGATGCAGGAAAAATTGTGATAAGCTGTATCAGGGTATTTAGAATCAAGTCGGATGAAGCTCAGTCCTGAAGCTGTATCGTTGGAGGAACAAGCATGCCATCTTGCGCTATCTGTGAGTGGTTTTGTGTGAATCTTACAGAAAGCAAGTGAGTGTATGTGTGAAATTTACTGTGAGTGAACCTTGCAGAAATTGTGAACGTTACAGAAAGTGTGAACCTCACATAAAATGTGAGCGTATGTGTGAACCTTGGAGTCAGTGTATGTGTGGACCTTACAGTGAATGTATGTGTGAACCTTACAGAAAGTGTGAGCGTATGTGTGAACGTTTCATAAAGTGTGAGCTCAGGATCAGGGAGCGGCAGATTGTGTTGGCTTAGGCACTGCCTTTGAAGAAGTTCGACCTGTTAGTACACATCAAATGTCTTGCTTCGTGTTTGCGTTGCAGGAAGCACGTGAGCTAAGGATCAGGGAGCACTGGATAACTCTGGCTTAGGTTTAGCCTAGTTAGGAAAGAGAGGTGGATCCAGGCCGCCTTCTCTGCAGGCCCCCGACGAGCCTGTGTGTGCTTGCTGGCCGCCTGTGCTTTATACTCAACCAGTCCTCCTTTTCAGCAGAGTCTGTGTGTGCTTGGTGGCCACCTGTGCTTTATTTACAACCAGTCCTCCTTTTCAGCAGAGTCTGTGTGTGCTTGGTGGACACCAGTCCTCCTTTTCAGCAGAGTCTGTGTGTGCTTGGTGGACGTCTGTGCTTTATACCCACCAGTCCCCCTTTTCAGCAGAGTCTGTGTGTGCTTGGTGGCCGCCTGTGCTTTATACCCACCAGTCCTCCTTTTCAGCAGAGTCTGTGTGTGCTTGGTGGCCACCTGTGCTTTATACCCAACCAGTCCTCATTTTAAGCAGAGTCTGTGTGTGCTTGGTGGACACCTGTGCTTGGTAACCACCAGTCCTCCTTTTCAGCAGAGTCTGTGTGTGCTTGGTGGCCACCTGTGCTTTATACCCACCAGTCCCCCTTTTCAGCAGAGTCTGAGTGTGCTTGGTGGTCACCTGTGCTTTATACCCAACCAGTCCTCATTTTAAGCAGAGTCTGTGTGTGCTTGGTGGACACCTGTGCTTGGTAACCACCAGTCCTCATTTTCAGCAGAGTCTGTGTGTGCTTGGTGGCCGCCTGTGCTTTAAACCCAACCAGTCCTCCTTTTTAGCAGAGTCTGAGTGTGCTTGGGGGCCGCCTGTGCTTGGTGCCCACCAGTCCTCCTTGTCAGCAGAGTCGGCGTAAAAGTGTCGTGCGGCCAAAAATAAAAGCAAGCGAGCACCTGCGAGGTGGCACCCTCTTGAATGTGGTGGGGAGGTGTATGTCTGTGTGCATGTGTGTGTGTGCGTGCGTGTGTGTATGTGTGTGTTCACGTGTGTGTGTGTGTGTGCCTATGGACATGTAATCTGTGGCTGTGGTATCAGGTAACAGGTTGGCATGATACCGAGAGTATTTATTGTCTCTCGACGCTTGTTTCTTGCAAGAGCACGTGGATGGCTTGGTGTAGTGTTGTCTTGAAAGGTACCCCTGGAGCCTGTGCCGGGATCAAGTGTGAGTGTTGTCAAAAAGGGGGTTGAATGACAAGGTTGGAATGGAAAAAAGGGAGAAACGTGCGATTTGGTTCATTTTAATGCTCACAGGTGGTGTATTCCAGGACGAGACAGCATTAGTATATCTTCTTCCAGAACTCCAGCAGTGGGAAATGAACTTATGGTGACAAATGATGCAACCCCTAAAAATATCTGAGCAATACTCCTGTTGGTGTGCAGGCTTCTGCCTCCCAACCACCTGATCCCCACTGGAGAGCCTCTCCTATTTTTATTCTCCACGTGGGATGTTGTGTGTCTCTGCATCCATTGGGTGTTGCAGAACACAAAAAATCACCCTTTCCTTGTCCATGCCGGTAGTGTTTGTCATTCGTGTATCCTATTACCTATATACAATTACGGGCAACCCTCAGCCAGGCTGTTTGGTGCTCTGGCTGATCTCGATATTGGAAAAAGGCTACTCTGGTTGTGTTGACACTTCCGGTGTATTTATGCAAAGGAGCAATTCGGTGTGCCAGACCTTATAAAGCCCCTGATCAAAGGCACACTCAGTAGACAGATTATAGAGAAAATAGAGTGTAGCAAAAAAGGTAACACCACCGCGTAAACGTTACAGGGTTTGGAAAGGTAAGGTTACATTGCTAATTATATGCCTATAGGGCATCTGAGCGGGAACTAATAAAAAGATATCTGCAACGAATAACGTCACAAAGGAAGAAAGTGTATTGATGAGAAGGATTAAGAAAAAACTTCTTAAGGGTAAGGGTTAAAACTTCTTAAACATTGCTCTAGTAAGAGCCATTTAATATTCCACATAATCAGGCAAGATTGATTTTGTTTAGTTTGGATTGCAAAGGCCTCCAGCCTGGCATGGCTGCTCAACCTGTAGGTCCCACAAAAAAATCAATCAAAAAGATCGACAGCTGCACTAAAAAATTTGTAAACCTCTGAGTTTGTTGAGAAACAAAACCTTTGATATCACCGTCAGAAACATTATCCAATATTTGGTTGAACTGGTGCCGTAAATGTTCGGTGCCCATACATGAAAAAGTAACGTGTTTCTCACCTTAAATATAATCCCCGTTTTCACACAAATTGCAAACACGTGCACTCCTGTCCGGACTCCTGCCGTATCAACCAGTTTCAAATTTCAACTCACGTCCCATCCTTACAAGGGGTTACAAGGGGTTACAAGGATGGCCTACAGCCCGAGTCTCTGGCTGATGGCAATTGGCTGGTGAAACAAAAACAACCAGTGTCGAAAATTGAAACTAAATCTGACACAAACTTGAGGAGTCTGTATGAGTCTTGATTCAGGAATGCATTGATCTCAAAATCAGTGATACTGTGATGACAAGTTGAGAAAGGAATAAATTCAGAGCTCGAAGGAGCAAACACATGCAGAGTCTTAAACATTCCTTCAAAGAGGTCTCTGTATCTCATGCGCAGCTCGCACACTTCAACAAACTTGCAGAAGAAAAGCACATGCTTCTCATCTTGAACTTCTCCACACTCACATTTATCACAAATGCTAGAACCACCATGCCATATGCATTTGCAAGACTCCACTCTCAAATGGTGTGCACGCAATCTAAACCTGCTGAAATTCCTCAACACATGTTTGTCCAGATCCTTGTACAAGTAGGAGGGGATAGAAAATGGAGAACCTCAAGGACCACTCTCAGAACTCCCACACCACTTGTGATACGATACGTGACTGCTTTCTTGTTTACTGCGCGAGGACATGAAAAATCAGCTTCCCTCCATACCTTCAAATGTTTGAAACGTCCCATCCTTATTTGAGCTACGTTCCTCATGACATTTGTGCTCAGAACCATCTTCAAATACTCCGGCAAGACAAATGGTTGCATGTGCATCAGAAATAGGTCTCTCAGGCAAAGCAAACCAATTGTGATAATAAGCCACAGGTTTTTTAAACAAAAGCAAGAGTCTTGACTACCTATCATATGCCTCTATCTCTCCAAACTGCCTGATGCCTGAATTTCAAATCTATGCGCAAATTAGAAAACTCCAGCTTCCTGTAATGTAAAAAGTCACTTTTATAAGTGCCATTCTGCAAATCACCAAAGCAACCTTAATCTGTCTAGTCCAACAATTAGAAGCATTAGAATTTCCGGGAAATATCTGCTTTCATCACATCGCGTACAATGTTTTCTATATAAATCAATCATCCTATCTTAAAAATAGACAGCTGACCTGAACCAGTAAAATTGCAAGGGAACCTGCGCGCATTCTTGAAGCACACACCAGTTTGCAGAAGTAGGGAAATGAAAAAAAAAGGTGATAATAATTAGAGCAAATTTCCGTAATGCGTTCTAAGCACAGGCAAGGCGTAGGCTTCGGTGAGCGCGGTTATGGAGTGCCGCGATGACCCTGGCTCGGCCACGGGGGTGCTGGTTTGTACCATGGTTTCCTGCTTTGTGCTCATGTCATACTGCATGTGCAACGGCAAGGGATTGTGCGGCCAGAGTGGTTTCTTTCAAGGGGTGATCCGTTGTACCGGAGCCCTGAGGCACACAGATAGCTCTGAGCGTGTGCCGGGAGACCAATGCAACCTCTGCAACCGCCTTGAAACCAGCCAATACCCCCCTAATCAAAAACCCTACTACAAAGCAAAACATCTGGCCTGCTTTGACCATGTTCTGGTCAAAGTGGGCTGTAACCTCACTATAAATGTCCTCGAGGGGAGGCACAACCCCTCCCCATCCACCCCTCTTCCTACCCAGCAGGAACCCTCAAAGCCAAAGGATACCATTGTCATGCTTCAGAAATTGCGTAGACCAAATCTGACTGGCATACATGCCAGCTGACAGCGCTAATGTCTTGAAAAGCCACAACATCGCATGAGGCCTGTCAGAAATCCTCTTTTCAATACCAAACTCTTTCACTCTACGTAAAGCTGCATTAAAAGGCCTCAAAGCATGGGTCGCAGCATGGTGTAAGTTCATGTGCTTATCAGATAACATTCCCAGGTAGGTAAAAGATTCTCTCTCTTTAAGCTCCTGATTGTAGAGACGAAAAACAGGAACTGCGGAATTTCGGTAAGCATAAAAATAACTATGTTGGATTTCTGCACATTTACGGTAAGTCCTTTCCTGGCAGCATACGATTCCAGTCGTCTCAACATTTTCTGCAATTGGATTGGGTCAATAGCTGTCAGTGTCAGGTCGTCAGCATAGAGCATGTGAGTTACCCTGAGCACCTCAGTGCCAGTAACAGCACCCATAAAGCCAAACTCAACCATCGCATCATTGATAAAAAGGGAAAAGAGGAGAGGAGATAAAGGATAACCTTGTTTTACACCTCTTGAAGGCACAGCGGAATTACTGGTACTGGTAGTTTTGGCACCATCAATCAATACATACTCGTCTCCATTGTACATTTGTCTGATAACGTTGATAAGGTGAGTGGGCATCCTGGTGTTATTTAAATGATCCAAATGGTGGGTTCTGTCAATATTGTCATACACTTGTTGAAACTCAATAAAGGCCGTGTGAAGGTGGGAACAACCCATTGGTTTAATCTGTTTGGCAGCGTGGGCGGACTAAGTGCCTTAAAATAAACATAGGCTAATCGTGCTACAGTCTGGATAAAAGTCAATTTGCATGTCAGGAAATTTTCGGTTCTCAACACACCACTTGGGCACCAGTTCTCTCAAGATGTTGGCGTAGAGTCTATACAATGTTTTACTCACAGCCATCATGCGGCAGTTGTTGGGAAACTTAGAGCCTATTTTGTAAAAGGGGGAGATCTCGGTTTTTTACCAACAAGCAGGAATACGTTTCTCACTCAAAGCAACGTGAAAGAGGTTGGCCAGGTAAGGGACAATCACATTTTTATCTTTCTCAGCCGTAATTCAGAATGAAAAGGAGCTCAGAATTTTTCAGAAGAGGCATTCCCTATTTCCCAAAAATTTAGAGACTAGGCATGTCATAACAGCGAGACTCGGACAGTCAAAAGCATTGGCAGTTCTGTTCACACCTTGTGAAATATGACCATGACCCAGAGGGACAGCTGAAGCCCGTGCATCTATGTGCCTTGACTTCCTGTTCAGTGTATCAGAAGGTTTAGGAGTTGGTTTGGCATTGAAATGGAAAAGAAGGTAGGTGTCCCAAGCATCTGTAGGCATAGGGGATGGGCAGGTTGTCGTTGTTTTTTGTTTCAGCAATGTCGTAAAAAGCCGGATCCCTCTTGCTCAACTTGCCCAAAAAATAACAGTCTGTTGTTTTGAGAATTTGCATACAACCCTCCGCGTATGCTTTCTGTACTCTTTGTATCCTTTAAATCCTTTCTACCGTCCCTCAAAGAGCGTAAAAAATTCCTTCTCTTTCTCCTGCATACATCATCAAACCAGGGAGCCTTTCTGGCTCCATTCGCCACCCTTTAATTCTTCCGATAAAAAACGCACGGCGAAGACTTCCCCATGCCAGAAGTGCAAGCAGCTGAAAAATAATCATAGCCCGTAAATAAAAGATAGCTGCTTCTACGTCCTTTATCTCAATAGCCTTCATAAAAGGATTGTGGCCTTCAGTATTGTTTTCAAGATGCTCAGCGTATTGAAGTGCTTTGTCAGAATCCCACCTCAAAATGTGCTTAGGACAGCCACCGTGACAAATATGCTGAGGCTCAAGATTCAAACCAGCTCCTGTCAAACCACCCTGTTTCACTTTGAAACACAAATCAGACAAGAACACAACGAAAAAGTACCAGACCGGAAGCCGGCAATATGCAAAAAACGTAAGAGGCTTGTGCACATGCATCCTGCTGCACATACTGCTGTCTGGCAGTCAAACAAACTCGACGGCACGTACAACACACCCCTGGAAAACCTTAGCAAGGAGACACCTGGACAGGGCAATCTTCAGCAGTTAGCCCGCACGTCAAGACCACAACAGAAAGAGAGGAGGTGGTGGGTTAACTTGCCTTAAAGAACTTGCAATCTGCCGTGCAGACTATAAGAAACAACCACCCTTGCTTGCTAAAGACAAGCTCACTCGGATTGTGTACGTAAGGTGTAATACAGATTGTGTACGGAAGGTGTAATACACCGACATGGTTTAGAATCATGAAATTTTGTATTCTGCACCACCCAGAGTCGCACAACACGTGGAGAATAAAAGAGGGTTTTTCTTGGGAATTAGGCGGCTGGTCGACATAGTCTGTACACCAACTTAAACAGGAGCATTGCTCAAATATTCTTTTGTGGGTTGCGTTAGATGTCACGTCTGGTCTGAATGGTTTTAGTTGCGGGGCTGATGGATGCGTAATGTTTAATAAGTGCGGTGGCATGCAGGCTGTGCAGTGGATTTGAGGTGTGGCTACTGTAAATGGCTGATACTTTGGAGAGTTGCGTTTCCAATCTGTGGAAGCCATGTTATCGCCACTTGACAAGAATCGTGGGGTAGGGCAGAAGTATCCACCTTGGCTTATTTTTAAACGATCTGGAATTTTTCTGCCAACAATGCAAGAAAAGTTGCCCGACCCAGCAATCACGCCCCAAACAAAACCCAACAAACACATATCAAACTAGGTGCAGTCAGATCCGCAACAAAAATCATACAGATGAGACGAGACATTCAATACAACCCCCACAAATATCTGAGCAGTACTCCTGGTTGTGTGCAGGCTTCCGCCTCCCAACCACTTGATCGCCACTGAAAAGCTTTTCTTGTTCTTGTTCTCCAGGTGGGATGTTGTGTGTATCTGCATCCATTGGGTGGTGCAGAACGCAAAAAACATCCTTTCCTAATCCATGCCGGTAGTGTTTACACTATCTGCGTTCTTTTTCTGTTCTTTCTGCCAATGCATAGCTAGGTGAATGTCCAGTTAATCAGTATCAACCCTTGCATTGGCACTTTGTTGCTACAGACTGCTCACAGGTTATCTTGAGGTCATTAGGGGTTCTTCAAGAAAATGTTTTAGTGTGTTATCAATTACTCTTTGCTTCTTTGCACATAGCTACACTTCAGTGAGTTCAGTATCCTGCTGTCACGCCCAAGTCTGACAGAGGCATATGTTTAATTCAGGGTAGTTTGGTCGGTTAACGATTGGATACTTTCCGCGATTTCTACTGGCGTAGCCAGTTGTTGTTATGAAGGCACTGCACATGCGATTGTCGGTTGATTGTGATGCTCGTATTGAGACGCGTGCATCACTGCTTTTTCTTCTGTGGCAGGTACAAGCAATGATGTGGATAGTAATCTCTTGTGTGAGGCAGTTAGAAAATCCTTGGTTGGCCTTACGAGTTATGTCTAGAGTGTTGAGAAAAGAAAAACTACGCAGGCTGTGAAAACCACTTACACATAAATGAAGGAAAAGGAGCCACTTTGGTACCGAGTACCGTAAAGCTCCTCCACCGTGAAAAGGAAAGGAAAATCAATGGGGATCAAGAGGGTTGCAGGCTTGGCCTGAAACTGGATCCTGATGAGAATTGATAACAGTACTGGAAAGGGCACGTCTGGTATGGACAAGTTTAGCAACGAAGTTCACAGAGTGCACATGGAGCTTAGAGGCAAGCTTCTTAACTCTTTGAGAATAAAGACACAGTTCCTTGAAAACCTTCAGAGTGTGAGTGTTGTAGATGGTGCCACCCACACCCAAGAGGATGATGTTGAGAGTAACGGATGCTCCTTGGAGAATGTTGCAGAGATATTTGTGCTGTTCCTTTGCGGCGTTCAGATGGTTCTGAGGTCTGGTGTCTTCACAATTCACAATACATGATCTCGACGAGGTAAAGTATTGAGATACGTGCATCACTGCTTTGCAAAAATATCACTTAAGTTGCAAAAGAAAGTCCAGGAGTGCTAGGATGCTCCCTTTCACACATGGCACGTATAATTTAATTGTAAGAAATCTGACGTACTTGGCCTCACTCATGTCCGACACCATTCCAAAGGAAGTATAATGTGTACGTGATGATGACGCTTTAAGCATTGCTGACGAAAGAAGCGTGCAGCATGTATGTATTCTCTTGGACTGCCTTACCCCCCCTGCCATAACTCAAACAAGATCAAACTTGGATTAACGCTGAAACCAGAGTGATTTTCATTACATAGTCAAAGCCAGTTGCAAGGAGGCCTCATCAATAATGTGTGGATCAACACAAACAAGTGTCACAAATTTCTACTACGCCCAAAGGTGACCCTGCCTTGCTTCCCTCTGCCCCTCATCCCTCCCCTTCCATAGTCTAAACCTGACCCGTGCTGATGTGGAGCCTGTGGCATTTGTCGCTGGCGCCAGCTGGCACCCCCCGTTGTCGAGCTGCCTCTCCCAAAGGCAAAGCGAGAAAAGTTTGGAGTTTGGGTGGAAGGGGGGGCTGCAGAGGTGGCACTTGGACGAGTGCCTGCGATCATCGGATGATGGGGCAGCAGTGTATGCTTGCGTCATAGTTCAGTCAAGCCTGCTGTTGTGATGTAGGGTAGAGAAAGCGGGAAATGGGGATGTGTTGGAATCAAGAAGGAAAATGAATTTATTTTAAACCATCGAGTGGGTGCCAGCCCGTTAAATATAGAGGCAAAATCAGGATGAGGTCATGTTTTGTCAAGATTTATTCTAACCCTGAAGCACTTGTCGCTTGTCACTAAGAGAATTGGCGCTGATTGATGCGCAGCCACCCCAAACACAGCGGCATTGGTATGGTCACAACTGCCACAGCTGATCATTGATGTTTCACTGTCACGAGGCTCGTGCATTGATGTGCTGATTTTCACTCAGGCAGTGCTTTGACCAGACAGACCATTAAGATCTGCTGTGCTGCTAAATAACGCCGCGTGTTTTTACTCAGGAATACCATTCTCAAGTACTAAATCCTTGTCATGGAAAAGACCGGTGTTCAAAACAAAACAATATTTTAATGCCTTGTTTGCTCCAGCATTAGATCAGATCATCAAGAAGCCAAATGGTCAGCTGATGCCTTGTTTGCTCCAGCATTAGATCAGATCATCAAGAAGCCAAATGGTCAGCTAATGCTTTGTGTGCTCCAGCATTAGATCAGATCACCAAGAAGCCAAATGGTCAGCTAATGCCTTGTTTGCTCCAGCATTAGATCAAATCATCAAGAAGCCAAATGGTCAGCTAATTTTAATCACATTAGTGGCACTTCTTCCATAGTTATAGTGTGAAGATAAATGTCTCATTGCCTGTGCAGTCTTCTACTCTTATTTTCTGGCAACCCCACCTGTTAGACCAACTCCCCTGCCCCTTCTATCAGCCTGCAGTGTCCCTCGCGCATGCAGCGATGGTGCAGATGAGGTGACTCCTGTGTGTGAATTTGTTTGTGTGTGCGCATGTGAGTGTCTCTATGTACGCTTGTGTGTGTTTGTGTGTGTTGCGTGTGTGAATTTGTTTGTGTGTGCGCATGTGAGTGTTTCATTATACGCTTGTGTGTGTGTTTTGTGTGTGTTGCGTGTGTGAATTTGTTTGTGTTCGCGCATGTGAGTGTCTCTATATATGTACGCTCGTGTGTGTTTGTGTTTTTTTTTTGGGGTTGTGTGTGTGTGTGTGTGTGTGTGTGTGTGCAGGTGAGTGTCTATATGTACGCTTGTGTTTATGGGCATTAAAACACAACAATCTCTACCACCTGCTGCTCCTGGAAGACCCCTGCCAGAGATCATCATCCCAGGAGACGTGGAAAGGGCAAAACCATTCATGGACCGCTGCTGCTGCTTCTGCTGCTGTGTATTGTTGTGGAGCCCCCATCCGCCTGGAGTGCTGAGCATGCTGGTGGTGCTTTTGGTGGGTCCCAGACAAGGTGCCTGCAACAAATTGTGAGGAGCGGTGATACAATCTTTTAACAGGCGCCTGTGGAATTTAAAACTTGACTTGATGGTGGAGTAATGAGCAGATTGCAACAGCTGTGGTAGGCTGCCTGCAATGAGTGCATGTAGTAATTGCCTGCGACAGTTGCCTGCGACAACTGCCTAAGGCATCAGCCTGTGACATGAGCCTGCAACGACTGGAACAGCTGTTCGTGACAACTTTTGGTGACATGAGCCTGCAACGACTGGAACAGCTGTTTGTGACAACGATTGGAACAGCTGTTTGTGACAACTTTTATGACATGTGCCTGCGACAACTGGAACGGCTGTTTGTGACAACTTTCTGTGACATGTGCCTGCGACGACTGTAACAGCTGTTCGTGACAACTTTCTGTGACATGTGCCTGCAACGACTGGAACAGCTGTTTGTGACAACTTTTTGTGACATATGCCTGTGACGACTGGAACAGCTGTTCGTGACAACTTTTGATGACATGTGCCTGTAATGACTGGTTCAGCTGTTTGTGACAACTTTCTGTGACATGTGCCTGTGACGACTGGAACAGCTGTTCGTGACAACTTTTGGTGACGTGTGCCTGTGACGACCGGAACAGCTGTAAGTGACAACTTTCTGTGACATGTGCCTGCGACAACTGGAACAGCTGTTTGTGACAACTTTTGGTGACATGTGCCTGCAATGACTGGAACAGCTGTTTGTGACAACTTTCTGTGACATGTGCCTGCAATGACTGGAACAGCTGTTTGTGACAGCTTTTTATGACATGTGCCTGTGACGACTGGAACAGCTGTTTGTGACGACTTTCTGTGATATGTGCCTGCGACAACTGGAACAGCTGTTCGTGACAACTTTTGGTGACATGTGCCTGCAACGACTGGAACAGCTGTTTGTGACAACTTTTGGTGACATGTGCCTGCAACGACTGGAACAGCTGTTTGTGTTAATTTTCTGTGACATGAGCCTGCAACGACTGGAACAGCTGTTTGTGTTAACTTTCTGTGACATGAGCCTGCAACGACTGGAACAGCTGTTTGTGACAACTTTTGGTGACATGTGCCTGCAATGACTGGAACAGCTGTTTGTGTCAACTTTTGGTGACATGTGCCTGCAACGACTGGAACAGCTGTTTGTGTTAATTTTCTGCGTCATGTGACTGCAACGAGTGGAACAGCTGTTTGTGTTAACTTTCTGTGACATGAGCCTGCAACGACTGGAACGGCTGTTTGTGAAAACTTTTTGTGACATGTGCCTGCAACGACTGGAACGGCTGTTCGTGACAACTTTTGGTGACATGTGCCTGCAATGACTGGAACAGCTGTTTGTGTCAACTTTCTGTGTCATGTGACTGCGGCAACTGCCTGCAAAAGTCTGCCTTCATTGATTAATTTGACAGTTGCTTGTAAACGCATGCAAGAAAGAAGCTGAAGTCCTGTGCTTATGTGGGCGATGATTTAGAACTGTGCTAAGGTTAAAAATTGATGATGGTAGTGGTGGTGGGTCCGGACCTGTGGAGGTGCCTGAAGGGATCCTGGCAGTTTTATGTTATGCTAAATCAGTGGCATGGACAAATTGTGTGATTTCCCCTGGGATCTAACTCAGCTTGAGACATGAAAATATGAAAATACATGAAATGGGAACTATTTGCACTCCTCTTGCAACTCTGGACAAATCTGGACAAATTACTGTCTGTCCTTCTTGCCATCCCATGACAGCAGGGCTTGGGCACCAAGCGTCGTACGGTCCAGCCATAACCTTCAAAATTGCTCAGCATCATTCAACGCTTGTCAGTGCTCAAGCACAATATTGTCAGATCAAATCACTGTTTTCACGAAGTAAAAGGCTTTTCAACTAACAACACCTGAGTGCTTTTTGTATCATATTACGTCTGAGTGCTTAAGCATCACACCAACTGTTGGACGCTAGGCATCAATTGTCGCCTGAAAGCGATTTGCATCAATTGCCGCCTAAGAGTGCTAGGCATCAATTGTCGCCTAGGAGTGCTAGGCATCAATTGTCGCCTGAAAGCGATATGCATCAATTGCCGCCTAAGAGTGCTAGGCATCAATTGTCGCCTAGGAGTGCTAGGCATCAATTGTCGCCTGAAAGCGATTTGCATCAATTGCCGCCTAAGAGTGCTAGGCATCAATTGTCGCCTAG
>Ga0307947_1001810_pt1 | contig 17044 bp, 25 predicted proteins | sample OrgLakmetagen232_FD_201840 | JGI IMG/M metagenome (GOLD analysis project Ga0307947, IMG submission 201840) | Saline water microbial communities from Organic Lake, Antarctica - #232 | ecosystem: Environmental > Aquatic > Non-marine Saline and Alkaline > Saline | place: Antarctica: Organic Lake...
CCACTGTGCCTTGCTAGTTGCACCACTGTGCCTTGCTAGTTGCACCACTGTGCCTTGCTAGTTGCACCACTGTGCCTTGCTAGTTGCACCACTGTGCCTTGCTAGTTGCACCACTGTGCCTTGCTAGTTGCACCACTGTGCCTTGCTAGACGCACCACTGTGCCTTGCTAGACGCACCACTGTGCCTTGCTAGACGCACCACTGTGCCTTGCTAGACGCACCACGGTGCCTTGCTAGACGCACCACGGTGCCTTGCTAGTTGCACCACGATGCCTTGCTAGTTGCACCACTGTGCCTTGCTAGTTGCACCACTGTGCCTTGCTAGTTGCACCACTGTGCCTTGCTAGTTGCACCACGGTGCCTTGCTAGTTGCACCACGGTGCCTTGCTAGTTGCACCACGGTGCCTTGCTAGTTGCACCGCAACGGATGCACGGGCTAATCAAACTTGCTTGATCGTAATTTCGAGTGCACTTTGCTGTGACTATGAAGACATAAGCCACAGCACTGGTCTTGCGTGTCACTGCTTGAGGAGTGCATTGCTAGGGTTGGCCAGAACCATATATACACACATATATATGTATATATACGGTGTATATTTCTGGTAGGGAGATCACCAAACATACGGTGTACACATGCGGTTTTGGCCAGCCCTGTGCATTGCAGCCTTGCTTGCGACCTACATTATGTATATGAGCATCTTTAAAACAAAAGCTAGCGTTAGACACAGCACTGGATTTGGCCCAGCCTGAAACCCTGCCAACCTCCACTGATTCTCCCATTTGGATTCTGTGTGTTGGAACAGCTCCACAATACCCAAATGCACCTCCTACACCTTAGTCTAAAATTGACAATGAACCACTTTCAAATGTTCAAAATGTGGGAGTGGTCTAACTGCCTGCACATGGTCCTTTTTTGTGCTTCCATCTTTCTCACGCACCTGAACTCGATGAACCCCAGTCCCTTGGATCGGGGCTTGCCATCAGGACCAACCTTGCCGCTCTCTTCATCCTCTCGCAAGATCTTGACCTGAAAGATGAAAGCGTGACACAAGATCATGTGCCTGCGCGAGATCAAACGGCACATACGTACAACCAAGCTGACTTGTTTGGCACACCTGCTTGATCTCTGGCTTCTCCTTGCTGGCCCGCTCCTTCACAGCCTTGCCTGCCAACGAGCGCAGCCGAGCCTCCGTCATTGAAAAGGGGATGTTGCGCACGCTGGAGAGCAAAAGAGGAGCGGCACACGTTTTATGGTGTGAAAAAACAAGGTATAGAAAGGCACACCGAAGGGTGTAATGCCGTCAGGAACTGTGTTTTGTCCCCTGGCTGTTGTGAGCCTAATTTTTACCTAGCAGGTTGTGCCTCTTAACAGGTTGTGCCTATTATCAACTCACTGGTGGTGCACTTGCAAATGCCACGCACTTGAGATGGGTGGAGCTAACTGCAGTGTTGGGCTTTAGCTTTTTTGTGCCCAACGGTCCTTTACTTGAACGCACATGCAAAAGCCACGCACCTCAGACTAGTGGAGCCGACCACAAATTTGGGCTTCTGCTTTTTAGTGCCTACATATCACTTCTTGGAAATGCACATGCAAATGCCACGCACCTCAGACGGGTGGAGCCGACCACATATTTGGGCTTCTGCTTTTTGGTGCCTAAACATCACTTCTTGGAAACGCACATGCAAATGCCACGCACCTCAGACGGGTGGAGCCGACCACATATTTGGGCTTCTGCTTTTTGGTGCCTAAACATCACTTCTTGGAAACGCGCATGCAAATGCCACGCACCTCAGACGGGTGGAGCCGACCACATATTTGGGCTTCTGCTTTTTGGTGCCTAAAACATCAATTCTTGGAAATGCATATGCAAATGCCACGCACCTCAGACGGGTGGAGCTGACCACAAAGTTGGGGGACTTGAGTTTGGTGGCCTTGTCATCCGCACCACGCTTCCGTTTTTGCCTGCAAGCACCAGAATAGAAAACAGGACCAACGCATTTGATTCATGCCCCACAAGATAAACAAATCCATTCTTGGTAGCTGGTGAGGTGGATGTTCTTTTCCAAATTCGAGCAATGGCCATTAGGACCAATAGCGTTCTATAACGACCCACCTGCCTGCGTACTGTTCTGTTGCAATGCAGAGACCAATGCAGAGACCAATGCAGCTGTTCTGTTGCAATGCAGAGGCCAATGCAGAGACCAAGGCAGCGACGAATGCAGCTGTTCTGTTGCAATGCAGAGACCAAGGCAGAGACCAATGCAGCTGTTCTGTTGCAATGCAGAGACCAATGCAGAGACCGATGCAGCTGTTCTGTTGCAATGCAGAGACCAATGCAGAGACCAAGGCAGCTTCCTAACAGGTGCTTTTTTCCAGTGTATGATTTTACAATATATATACGCGAGCCGTGACTGATCGGTCAGGCACACATCTAACCTACGACTAGCGTGGACGACTACGTGGACGACTACGTGGACTACTACGTGGACTACTACGTGGAGGTTATGCTCTGACTTGCCTATAACTTCACAGGCATGCACAGTAAGGGCACCGCTGTACTGTACTGTACGATACTGTACCACACATACACCCACACCATCACATATTCACACACACATACATTTACACACACCTGTTCACACGCACACACACATGTTTACACATAAACACACACACAAACATACACAGCTGCACCCAAACATAAGCACACACACAGCTGCACCCAAGTACGCCATCATTGTGGACACAGTCCATACTGCCTTGCGTGGCCATTTGTCTGTGCTGCTCAGATGAGCCCATTACAGCTTACGCATTATGTTGCCCTTCATTGACGCACAGATATGAACACTCAGGTCTACCCCACCAGCTCCCCGCACCTCACATATGTAAGGCTGGCCAGAACCATATAATTATACGTATATACGGTGTACATACGGTATTTTAAGCAGAGAAATGACCAAATAGACGGTCATATTCGGTGTGTATGTACGGTTGTGGCCAACCTTACACATATGCGAGCACTCAAAGGTGCCACTATGAACAATCGCTGCAGAGTACACCTTGCACGTACACCCACTTGTCATGCTCAATACACCTATCGAGTGCTCAAGTATGCCTGTCGAGTAGTAACCCTACTATGTTGTGCTTTGCTTGACACACACACACACACATAAACATACCACTACCCCCTCCTTCCCTTGTCCCAACACACACATACACACACATACCCCTCCCCCTCTCCCCCTGCCTAAACACGCACACATACACACACACAAACAAACACACACACACATACACACACCGACCCAAGTCTGCCGTCGAAAAGAAGCACGCAGTGTTGTGCATCTTGCACACCTACCTGTCATGCTCAGACATGCCCAACCACGCGGGCGTGCCCACTGCTATATCCCCCTCTTTGGCAAGGTACAAGTTGCGCTTGTCTTTACCCTGGACAACCGTCCCAGCCTGTAGAAAAACACATCAAAGAAAGGAAGAAGTGCTGTTGCATGGAGTCAGGTGTGCGTGAGAGACCATGGGCAGGCGTGTGCTACCGTCCCAGCCTGTGGAAAAACACATCAAAGAAAGGAAGAAGTGCTATTGCATGGAGTCAGGTGTGCGTACGAGACCTTGGGCAGGCGTGTGCTACCGTCCCAGCCTGTGGAAAAACACATCAAAGAAAGGAAGAAGTGCTGTTGCATGGAGTCAGGTGTGCGTACGAGACCATGGGCAGGCGTGTGCTACAGACTGCAGCCTGTGAAAAGGCACATGATATAGCCTGGGGTCCAATTAGTTATGTTCGCATCAAGGGGCATGCGTGAGAAACCTAGCACAGCTGTGAGCCACGATCCTGGTATAAGTTCAGGCATTGCATTGCAGATTGTAGACAGTTCCCGCCAGTATCAGCCTTGCGACCATACTTGCTCCAAAACAAAAAAGTGGATTGTTTTGCCTACTGATCACATCCTTTTCCTATTGATCACAGCCTTATAAGTCCAATACACCCCCTGTGAATAGTAAGGTACGTACACACCCCATAACCACGGTCCCTGTCTGCTGTTGCGCTGAGACCTAGCTAGTAGACTAGCCAGTAGCCAGTATCCAGTAGTAGCCAGGGCCAGTAGCCACACACAGGGCCACACAGGGCCCAGGGCCAGGGCCAGGGCCAGGGCCAGGGCCAGGGCCAGAACCAGGACCACACACAGAGCCAGGACCAGGCCCAGCCACACACAGCCACACACAGGGCCAGTAGCCACACACAGGGCCACACAGGGCCCAGGGCCAGGGCCAAGGCCAGGGCCAGGGCCAGGGCCAGGGCCACACACAGGGCCAGGACCAGGCCCAGCCACACACAGCCACACACAGGGCCAGTAGCCACACACAGGGCCAGGACCAGGACCAGGGCCACACAGGTACAGGGCCAGGGCCAATAGCCAGTAGCCAGTAGCCAGTAGTAGCACGGTCCCTGTCTGTTGTTGCGCTGAGACCTAGCCAGTAAACAGGCACACACATACTCACACACATACTCACACACATACTCACACACATAACTCACACAAATACTCACACGCATACTCACACACATACTCACACACAGCATGCCGGAAGCTGAACACCTAAACTCATCGTTCTATTCACCATGCTGAGTGCGTCATGCTGAGTTTTTTACCACCGACGTAGCCACTCCTGCTGTTTTTTGTTTTCGATCACCTCTAGTAGGTATTCCACAATCAAGCTTGTAAGAAAGATGAAGATACAGCTATTCTGGTAGCGCTCTTAATAGGTAGATAGATGAATAGATATATACACATAGAGAAAGATAGAGATATAGAAAAGAGAGAGAGAGAGAGAGAGAGAGAGAGGGCCAGCATGACTAAGGGGGAGAGCACTCAGGTGCCCTCACCGCCAAGCTAGCAACCTTCTGTATTTCAGCTTCTGTATCTCAGCTTATGTATTTCAACCCTCGGGAATACCTTGCGTTTGAAATATATGTGCGCCTGGCAATTGCTTCGTTCCTTGCAATCTAAAATAAACCTGCAATTGCTTCGTACCTTGCAATCTGAGTGTACCCGCAACTGCTGCGTACCTTGCAACCTAAATTTACCTACAACTGTTGAGCACCTCGCTTCCTGGCAGCAACATTCTCCATTCCCTTAGCCGATTATTGAGATAATCTCATTGCTTACATACAGTACCATGACATTTACACAAAACATTTTGGGGGTGTCAGTATGGTTGGGCAAGTTGCCAATATGTTGGACAAGTTGGCTCTGGATAGTTGGACAAGTCGCCAGTATGGTTGGACAAGTTGCCAATATGGTTGGACAAGTTGGCTCTTAATAGTTGGACAAGTTGCCATTATGGTTGGACAAGTTGGCTCTGGATCGTTGGACAAGCGGTTAAGCGAGCTTAGCACACAATTAGTGGCATTTGAGTACTCGCAAATGTTGTGCAAGAGCATCGTGAGGCATTGCATCGAACCTACATATAGACATAGACATAGACATGTATGACTGCATCGATCCTACATATAGACATAGACATGTATAAATGCAACCTTACTTCTCAATAAAACGCAAACATTGGCATAAACCATAACTAACAACCATGATGTGGTTTAGACAGGGTTGGCCAGAACCATATATATACGATTCATATACGGTGTTTTAGGCAGGGAATTCACATAATATACGGTCATATACGGTGCATACATCCGGTTTTGGCCAACCCTAGATACAAACCTAGCATGACACAGGAGTAGGGTTGGCCAGGACCGTATATATGCACCGTATATATGGCCCTAAATTATGTGATTTCCCTGCCAAAAATACCGTATATACACCGTATATATATTTATGTGGCTGGCCAACCCTACACCGTATATATAATATATATGGTTGGCCAACCCTACACAGGAGGCATGTCACCTACCTGTGTGGCGGCTAGCTGTCAGAAATAAACACACACAAACAAACACACACACACAATATTTACCCATGTGGCGGCTAGCTGTCAAAAATAAACACACACACACAAACAAACACACAATATTTACCCGCGTGGCGGCTAGCTGTCAAAAATAAACACACACACACACACAGACACACAATATTTACCCGTGTGGCGGCTAGCTGTCAAAATTACACACACACACACAAACACACACACACACAATATTTACCCGTGTGGCGGCTAGCTGCCGTGCACCATCCTGGCTCAAAGCCAGGTCCACATCTAAAGACCTGCCTCCCACAACGACACCAGGGCCCTTGTTTTGCCTGAAAGGTGTCAGCGGTGCGTGTGTGTGTTTGTGTGTGTGTTTGTATGCATGTGTGTACGTGTGTGTGTGTGTGTGCGTGTGTGTGTGAGTGTGTGTGTGTGAGTGTGTGTCACTATGACCATGGGCATCAGGCTCATTGCATGTCTCAATTGGGGCACAAAGTTGGACAAGCTCAAGCGCAGCCTTGACAGTCCTGATGCGTCATGTATTCTGTATAAGATGCTTGATGCAAAACACAAATGAAGCACACGAAAAATACAAGAAAACACGCCTGCCAGTCACGCATGAGCAGCTATTTTCCTATGGATTCAGATGGATTTATGAAAAATAAAAGGTTACATATAGAAGGGCTCTGCCCGCCCAAATTTCTACCTGCAAAACTTTGTGCCTCGTCGTGTATTTTATGATTCATAAAAAATGAAAGGGTACAAAACGACGGCACACCTGCCGCGGGTGCAAGCGTCTGCTGCTTTTTTAGCGCCCTCAGCAGTTTTGTACTCCACAAAGGCCGTGCCTTTGGGCTTGGAGGACGCCTTGTCAATCACGAGCCTGCAGCAAGCACAAAATAGGACGACAATATTATGAGTTGCCGCGTTGATTACAAGCCTGCAGTAAGAGCAAGATAAAACATGATTGCCTTGCCAATCGCGTGCCTGTAATAAATGAATTTGTACAAGCATGAAATAAAGTAGTACTCATTAGTTGCCCTGTTGATCGCAAGCCTGCAGTAATGAACAAAACAGACATTTACAAGATTCATTTCGCATTGTTTATCAAAAATTTTACGTGCAAGCAAGCTCTATTTGCAGGACACCTTGCCTAATCAACGAATTCGCATTTAGAAAACTGCAGACATGCTAAAGAGAGCAGGAGGCCTTGCCAACCATGACCTTGCACGCATTAAGTTGCATACACACACACCATTTATAAGCATTGAAGCGTCTGCAGGCAACTGTCGCACATGCAAACACACAATCAATGCAACACAGATACACAAACACAACTCGCACAAACACACACACACACATATACACAACTCGCACAAACACACACACACACATATACACACACATGCACAGGTACATTCATTCACACCTGCACGCTTTCACACGTCCGTATGCCTCCATCTTGGCTTGGAGCTGGATTTGGGTAACATCCAGCGGGAGACCCCGCACAAACACGGTGAAGCCTGCAGGCTGAGGGCCTGCGTCTGTGTGTGTGTGTGTGTGTGTAGTGTATGTGTGTGAATGCATGCATACATTTTGTGTGTGTAATTGCGACTTGGGTCACATCCAGCGGGAGACCCCACACAAAAACGGTGAAGCTGCAGGGCCTGCGCTGTATGTGCAAAAGTATGCTTGCGTTGATGTCTGTGTGTTTGTGTGCTTGTGTGTGTGTGCCTGTTTGCGAGTGCCACATCCAGAAAGCTTACAAAGAAGTGAGCTCAAACATTGCATGGCCCTACTCTCACAAACTTACTGGTCATAGGCATCAAATTAATAATCACCCCCACCCCTCTCCCTTCTTAGTCACACAAGCACGACCACACACAAAAACCCACACACACACACACACACACACGCTCACACAACACACATACACACAAACCTGGTGCTGAAGTTGAGGCCTGTCCAGCGCTTCGTGCAGCGGCAGCATCCAAGCCCCCTTTCTTACCCTCCCCTTGCTGCCCTCCCACACCCTTATCACTGCCCCCCTTTCCGCCACCCTCCCCCGCAGCTTCCTCCGCCTTCTCTTTCTCTGCAAGCACGTTCTGGAGCACCTGTGCTGCGAGGCCGTGCTCAGAGTCCGCCATGATGTCAGCCACATCAACTGTGGTTGTGTGTGTACGTGTGTGTGTACGTGTGTGTGTGTGCATGTGTGTAAATGTGTGTGCGCGCGTACGTAATTGAGTGCGTACGTGTGTGTGTGTGTGTGTGTGTGTGTGTGGATAAGCGTACGTGTGTGTGAGTGCACGTAATTGAGTGTGTGTACGTGTGTGTGTGTTTGTGTGTGGATAAGCGTACGTGTGTGTGAGTGCACGTCACGGCTGCCAAAATCTGTTAAGACATAATAAACCCAAATTACGTGTTTGTGTACATGCCGAATGCACCCAGAAACAGCAGGTTTCTGACGCCCGTCCACATTACTAAACAGCCACTTCAAACCACCTTTTTCTTGTTCAGAATTTTCTTCTTCTTTAAATTCAATCAGATGGATGTAGCTATTCACTTTGTAATCATATACATATACAAGCACTTTCACCCTCTTCCTTCCATACAAATAGCTTATCAATGGACAGCACATCTAGGAAAGCCTAGTAACAAACCTTTGTCATCTTCCTCCTCCTCCTCCGCCTCTTCTGAGCCTTCCTTCTATACAAATAGCCTATCAATGGACAGCACATCTAGGGAAAGCCTAGTAACAAACCTTTGTCATCTTCCTCCTCCTCCTCCTCCTCCTCCGCCTCTTCTGAGCTTCCCTGCATGCCTGTCTCATCGTCAGATCCCCCCTCAGAACCCTCCTCGTCCTCCTCCTCTTCTTCTTCATCCCCACTCCCTTCCTCTTCATCGCCACTGCCATCCTCCTCCATGTCATCATCTGCGTCTCCTGCAAACAAAACAATAGTATATTTTCTCAGTGTGCATGTGTGTGTTTGGGAGTTTATGTGTGATATGAAGCCCTCATGCCTTGTTTCATTAATATTTCATGTCCTGTGTGTGTGTACATACGCGTGGTTTATTCTCAGCTAGGTGGCCAGCGGTCCAGGATTAATTTGGCTGCAACCTAATGAAGCTGCAAACGCTGCAAACGCTGTAGCTGTAAAAGCAGGGTAAAGCAGTGCGTATAGATGGTCATCTGTTTAAGAACAAATCGTGCATTATCTGCCTTGATATTTAAATTCCCTCTGCTGACCGAAATCAAATATCCCTCTGTTTACCAAAATAACAGGAATTGCTAATTCTGTCGGCACTTGAACTGCGCACGCATGCTGGGGCATGGCCACGTTTATGTGAACATTTAAGCAGGAATAAGAGAGCCCCCGAAGCATTCCAACAAACTTCTTTTGTTTTGTTTTGTTTTGTTTCGCAGGAAATAAGCAGCAGGAGTTGTAGCCCGTTATCCTTACATTTCCAGCAGGCACCAAGGAGTGCCGAAACCTTCGATCCGCACCCAGCCTTTTGTATGCAAGATTTCCCCCAAGCATAATATAGAGTAGGTATAGGGTTGGCCAGAACCATCTATATACAGTACTTTTGGCAGAAAAATCACCAAATATACGGTCATGTACGCGCACTTGTACATTTCCAGCCAACCCTAAAATTATATAAACTACAGCTTGCAGTCATACGCATGATAGAGCCTCTTCAACTTCAGACATAAGATTGGAATGCAAATGCTGGGCCCAACTGTAACCAATACACGCACACAGGGATGTGAATTAGAGCCAAATTCTAGGACCATACGGCCTACGTAAATTTTAAATTTCAGCTTTAGATCATGGCGCAGCTTCTGGACTTTAATGTCAGACCTTTGTCAGAAATCCATCTGCACAACTTCCCTACCAATGTAGCCTGCGCACAATCTGCTTTCTAACTGCTTCGTATTGCCACAACCATTGCCGCTACGACTGGTAAAGGAATTGCTTACCATCTGACTCTAGATCTGAGTCCATGCCAGGCCCAGCTGCTAGCTCAGTGCCCTTCTTAGCAGACTCGAACTGGGACTTGCCCAGAGCCCAGTCTACCGACACCATGCGAGGTCCGATTTTCTGTACACATGACAATGTGCGCGGGTGTGAGGCATATGACAAAGACTGATCAGGCAATCGTTTCAAGGAACGCAGGTGCCCAGAGCCCAGTCCATCAACACCATGCATGGTCCAAATAAGCAACAGGAGCAGTCGTTCAGGGTGAGATCTGCAGTTGCCTATCAAATGGCAAAGGTCGAGCTGGACACAAGACAGCTAAGGCTGAGGAGTTTGTACAAGGAGCGCGAGGTTAATTGTTGTTTACTGGAAAACAGGTCAAAGACAAATAGCGTAAGTACAGTACTCACCAAGTACCCACAGAGGCAAAGGCCTCTGCAGAATTTAGTAACAACGAAAGAGTGAGGTGCAGATCAAGAAGCTTTCACTTGTAACCTAAGGCACAGGTTGTGCACACAGCAACACTGCACACACACACATACACACACACTACTCATATTCCAAAGCACCTGGAGTTGTGATAGCAAGCACCCAAAGCAAGGTGCATATCAAGGAGCTTGCGTTTGTTACCTAAACGGACACAGCAGAACACCACACACACAACTCATTTTTCAAAGCACCTGGAGTTGCGTTAGCAAGCAACATCCTTGCCGAACGCGCGCACGTGCACACAACCCACACCCACACCCAACCCTCACACACCCACACCCACACCCAACCCACACACACACATAAGTACACATACCCACACAAGCACACACACTAATACTCAGACACTCACCGTGCCGTTAACAATCTTGATGGCCTTCTCTGCGTGTGCGCGCATCATGAAGGCCCCAAATGCAAACCCCCTCAGCTTGCCGTCTTGGTCACGTGGAAGTGTGAGCTCCCACACAAAGCCCGCTTGCTGCAAGGCTGCTCGAATGTGGGCCTCTGTTGCCTGCATACACACAACAGAAATATGTTTGTCTAGGTCAGGTCGTAAATTTGCTTGACGTAAGGCTGCTCAAACGTGGGCCTCTGTCGCCTGCATGCAAACAAAAAAAATATGTTTTGTCTGGGTTAGGCCGAAAAAACGCTTGCTGCATGATGTAAGAAATGAGCATTCATGGGCCTTCATTGCATGCTTGCACGCGACAAAAAATGCTCGCCTAATTCAGGTCATAAGGACGCTTGCTGCGTGGTGTAAGGCTGCCTATTTGTGTAGGGTTGGCCGAAACCATACATATATACCTATATACAATGTAAATGCGGTATTTTCAACAGGGAAATTCCCATACATGCGGTCATATACGATGTACATATACGGTTCTGGCCAACCTTAGAAATGCGCGTACATGGGCCTTCGTCGCATGCTTGCACGCGACAAAAATGCTCGCCTAATTCAGGTCACAAGGACGCTTGCTGTGTTGCGAATAGCTGCTTAAACGCTTATATGTGGCCTCGGTTGCCTGCATGCCTGCAATAAGGACTTTCCTGCAGTTCAACTTTTTTCCAGAGGGTTATCTGAGGCCTAGAATGGGTATGGTTTTTGGATGCCTCAATCAAAGGATAAATTCCTGCATTGCAATTCTTCATTTTCCCCTCTTGTCGTGCAAATTGCATGCACAAAGGCATCACATACATACATAGGGTTGGCCAGAACCATATATATATGGTGTATCAACGGTACTTTTGGCAGGGAAATTACCAAATATACGGTCGGTCATATACGGTCTGCATATATACGGTTCTGGCCAACCCTACACATACACCTTCACTCCCCTCTAACCCACTCACCCTTCCCTCCAATCACACATCCGCCAAGATCCAGCACCCATCCTTCCCTTCCCTCCAAGCCATTCCCATTTCCTCCAATCACCCACCCTCTGACACCCAGAATTAGTACTCTCTTGCGCACAGGCTAATAAAGGGAAACACGCAAAAAAAACGTTGAATTTCACTGACATGCACACAATTGGCACCCTTGCATACATAACACAAACACATCATGCATACATAATACATAACACAAATACATCATGCATACATAATACATAACACAAATACATCATGCATACATAATAACACAAACACATCAGGCATACAAAATACATAACACAAACACATCAGGCATACATAATACATAACACCAACACATCATGCATACATAATACATAACACACAACACAAACACACCATGCAAGCACGTACAGGGCATTGCAGCTCAAGCCCCTCCCAAACTCTCAACAACCTGACTTGAGCAAAAAGGGCAGGCTGCGGCTCAACAACACGCGTGTTCCGTACATAACACACAAAGCATGCAGCATAGGACCCTCCTCCCCAACCCACTTTCACATTCAACATCACACCACAACCTACCGAGAAAAGCAGGCTTTGCACAATGACACGCGTGTTCCGTACGTAACACACAAAGCATACAGTGCATGATCCTTCTCCTCAACCCACTTTCAAATGCAACACCACACCACGACTGTTGTACGCAACACACAAAGCATACAGTGCATGATCCTTCTCCTCAACCCACTTTCAAATGCAACACCACACCACGACTGTTGTACGTAACACACAAAGCATACAGTGCATGATCCTTCGCCTCAACCCACTTTCAAATGCAACACCACACCACGACTGTTGTACGCAACACACAAAGCATACAGTGCATGATCTTCCTCCCCAGCCCACTTTCAATTGCAACACCACACCACAACCTACCGAGAAAGGTAGGTTGCGCACAATGACTCGCCACTTGCGTGTGTGTGCGCCCTCGCCAGACACCTGCCGTGCCCACAGGACTTGATCTGGCTGCTCCTCCTTTTCTGCTGCCTCCTGCGTGTGTGTGTGTGTGTGTGTGTGTGTGCGCTTGTGTTTGTGTGCGTGCATGTGTGTGTGCGTGCATGTGTGTGTGCGTGCATGTGTGTGTGCATTTGCTTGGTGTGTATGAATGTGTGTATACCTTGAGGCAGGCGTCTTAAATGAGACGTGTGTATACCTTGAGGCATGCGTCTTAGATGAGACGTGTGTATACCTTGAGGCATGCGTCCTAAATGAGACGTGTGTATACCTTGAGGCATGCGTCTTACATGAGCTTTATATTCTATATTACATGTGTGTGCATTTGCCTGGTGTGTATGAATGTGTGTGTACCTTGAGGCATGCGTCTTAAATGAGCTTTATATTACATGTGTGTGCATTTGCTTGGTGTGTATGAATGTGTGTATGCCTTGAGGCAGGCGTCTTTAATGAGCTTGATATTACAAGTGTCGGCCTTGCTGCTCTTCCTCTTCTGCTTCTCTTATGCTCACGCACACCACCACAACCCAGTTGCCACTGCCGAACGAGAATTACTTCCCATCTCAAAGCATGTGGAGCAACCTAAAAGACTCAAACAGGAAGCTGGCTCCACATTCAAAGAAGGGGAGCTGCCCCAGAACCACTTGCGTTGCAAAACCATTCGTGCTGAGGCCAAGGTGCCCCAACAGAGCAAGCCTTTTATCAAAACCTCCCAGCATGCCTAATCCATCACCTAAACACACATACAAATATACACACACACAAACACACATCACAGTGAGCTCACACAGGAAAAGTGCTTACTAGGGTCTTACACATAGGGGCCAACACACATATACATACACACACACATACATACACACACACATACATACACACACAACACAGCAAGCTCGCACAGGGTGCAACACACATGGTGCTGACTAAGGATTAAGGGAAATACACACTGTACCTACACTGCACAGTGTATTCTGTACGAGATGGTGTAGCACAGAGAACTGAGTAATGCAAAGAGTAGGTGCTGAGAATGCTCAAAAAATACAGTGGTACTGCACAGGGTATTCTGTACGAGATGGTGTAGCACAGAGAACTGAGTAATGCAAAGAGCAGGTGCTGAAGTATGGCCGTCCACCGTGTTTTCCTTTACTTGCACTCAGGCAAAGTGTTGGAAGCATGTGTGTATGTGTACGTGTGTATGTGTGTTGTGTGTGCGTGTGTATGTGTATGTGTGTGTTGTGTGTGCGTGTGTATGTGTATGTTCATGTGTATGTGTGTGTGCGTGTGTGTATGTGTGTGTTGTGTGTGTATGTGTATGTTCATGTGTATGTGTGTGTATGTGTGTGTTGTGTGTGCGTGTGTATGTGTATGTTCATGTGTATGTTTGTGTATGTGTGTGTTGTGTGTGCGTGTGTATGTGTGTGTAAGTTCATGTGTATGTGTGTGTGCGTGTGTGTATTGTGTGTGTGTGCAGATGTCATGCAGGGCCAAGCGGAACAGCACCTGTATATATCCGCACATTGTATGGATCGATAGATAATGCATGATCCCCCTCCTGCACCTACTTCAATTGCAATCAGCAAAATCACAGCTACCAAGGATGAAATGCAAGATTTTTGGGTGCACACAAATACACACACACACGCACACACACACATACTGACACACAGTAAACCTTCTGGACATTTACGCTCACCCCCTCCCCTTTCTTTAATGTGCTCAGGCAAAGAAGCATAGCAAAGCTCTAAAATCTAGCCGCTACACAGATGCATTGCACACACACATCACACACACACACACGCACACACACACCATACATATACATAATACATGTTACACATACGCAAACGCACCTCCTGATCATCCACACTCGGCTCCGCCCCCTTCCTCCCTCCGCCCTTCTTTTTAGCAGCGGCTGCTTTTTTGCTGGCCTTTTTGCCCAATGGCGGGTCAGCGGCACCGCTTGGCTTGAGCTTGGTACCATGTAACAGGGCAACAGCTGCTGCAGCTTGTGAGACCTGTGTGCGTGTGTGCATAATGTGTGTGCGTGCTTTCAAGCTGCAGATATTAAGGCACCGTGAAGCAGGGCAACAGCTGCTGCAGCTTGTGAGACCTGTGTGTGTGCATAATATGTGTGTGCGTGTGCTTTCAAGCTGCAGATATTATGGCACTGTGAAGCAGGGCAACAGCTGCTGCAGCTTGTAAGACCTGTGTGTGTGTGTGCATAATATGTGTGTGCGTGTGCTTTCAAGCTGCAGATATTATGGCACCGTGAAGCAGGGCAACAGCTGCTGCAGCTTGTGAGACCTGTGTGTGTGTGCGTGTGTGTGTGCATATTATGTGTGTGCGTGTGCTTTCAAGCTGCAGATATTATGGCACCGTGAAACAGGGCAACAGCTGCTGCAGCTTGTAAGACCTGTGTGTGTGTGCATAATATGTGTGTGCGTGTGCTTTCAAGCTGCAGATATTAAGGCACCGTGAAGCAGGGCAACAGCTGCTGCAGCTTGTGAGACCTGTGTGTGTGTGCATAATATGTGTGCGCGTGTGCTTTCAAGCTGTAGATATTATGGCACCGTGAAGCAGGGCAACAGCTGCTGCAGCTTGTGAGACCTGTGTGTGTGTGCATAATATGTGTGCGCGTGTGCTTTCAAGCTGTAGATATTATGGCACCGTGAAGCAGGGCAACAGCTGCTGCAGCTTGTGAGACCTGTGTGTACGTGCATCATTGTGCGTGTACTTTCAAGCATGCAAGTGCATACGTGAGCAATCATATCACACAGTAGCATGACAGTCTATGCGAAGTAAATAGAGCTACCGAGTGCGTGGCAAGCCTCATGTACATACACTCCACACACACATCCACCAGCTCATACACCAGCATGACACACAGAACGCCCTCTGTGCACTTTAAGGGCAGATGCAACTCACGCAGACACACACACACACACACACACATACACGCACACACAAACACTCACCGTCTCGTACACCAGCAAGACAGCGCCCTCTATGCACTTTAAGGGCAGATGCAACTCACGCAGACACACACACACACACGCACACACAAACACTCACCGTCTCGTACACCAGCATGACAGCGCCCTCTGTGCACTTTAAGGGCAGATGCAACTCACGCAAACACACACACATACACGCACACACAAACACTCACCGTCTCGTACACCAGCATGACAGCGCCCTCTGTACACCCATCTGCTTGGAGACGTGCCTTGATCGACACATCCTGGGGGAAAGGGTCGACCACCTCTTCCAGCTGCAAGGGGCGGGAGTACAAGGTACAAGATGCACGAAATGAGCGTATAGGGGCAGGAATAGCGACAGTTTGTGTGAGTGCGTGTGTGAGTGTATATGTGTGTGTTTGTGTGTGAGTGTGTGTGTGCGTGTGTGTGAGAGTGCGTGTGTGAGTGTGTATGTGTGTGTTTGTGTGTGAGTGTGTATGTTCATGTCACAATGGCGGCGTGAGGGTGCACACTCAGCGGGTAACTAGTAACTAGTAATGCGACAAGCTCAAGATGGATGGCAGCACATAGTTACGGTTGGCCAGAAATGTAAAATTACACCGTGTATGACCGTACATTTGGTGATTCCCCGGCCAAAATTTCCGTATACACACCGTATATATATATATATATATATATATATATATATATAGTTCTGGCCAACCCTACACGTAATTGCAAAACAACTGGTCTCTGGGGTTATAGTCATGACATTTTGAAAAGTCAGAGGCACAACGCAAGACAGAAATGAGCAGGAGAAGGGAGCAGCCTGGCCTGTCTTTCGACGTGCTTGAGAGGACATTCAGCAGGCTAATCCACCCTGTTCTAGCTGTTTTAGAGTAAGCCCGTTGTAAAAGGAGATGAGTGCTCAAAATAGCAGTGCAATTTGCACAAAGAATGCGCCAGCCCTTAAAAATGAATGTATTTGCAAAAATGAACAACAACAGAGATCCCATACCTTGTCTAGGTCCACCCATTTAGTTGACCAGATCACACAAACATACATATGCATGCACACATCTACGCATCACCAACTTACATGCAACACACATGTGCGCGCACCCACACACAAAGCCACACCCCTTTCCCTCCCTAACATTACCTGCTTTTCACACACGCCAACAGCCTGCTGCAATATAGCCATGCTCAATTTACATAAACTCACCTACACCCACCTCCACACCTCCACACCGAAATACACACACACTATCAACCACATTTACCTACACTCACAAACACACACTCATTTT
>Ga0307947_1001815_pt1 | contig 17021 bp, 23 predicted proteins | sample OrgLakmetagen232_FD_201840 | JGI IMG/M metagenome (GOLD analysis project Ga0307947, IMG submission 201840) | Saline water microbial communities from Organic Lake, Antarctica - #232 | ecosystem: Environmental > Aquatic > Non-marine Saline and Alkaline > Saline | place: Antarctica: Organic Lake...
TAGACTTTTTCTTTTTCTTTCTGAGCTTATGGATTTATTTGTGGCTGGCCGAGACCAGTCAGCAGCCGATCAGCCAAACTACCTGGCTGAAGGTCACCCCCCATTGTAACCATTGTAACCACACATGCATACAGACGCACACAAACACACACACGCATACACATACACTCACACGTTCATGTGGACCAAACGAAAACAACAGCTCACAAGCTGGCGCATCATCAGCGTTGCAGCTGCTCTATTTTTGATCTACACTGCGTACTCCCTGCTAGGATGCAATTTCTGCTTCTGTGAACTGACGTGGACCAGCAAGTGCCTTACAGCTCAAAGTGTATAAGGAAAAATTACACTTTGAAAGGGACAATACTAACAAAGGCCAGAACGCAGTCGCTTAGGCATGAATCAATATCAGAAATGCTCTAACGCCACAGAAGGAATAAAACAAGGGTCAGGGAAATAATGCAGCAGCTTGAAACCGTAATTAACAAGCAGGACACAAAAAAGGAGGACGTTCATCACTTTGATACAGACAACAAACTACGAAACCGTGATGGGAGAAGGAAGACAAAGCAAATAAAAAGGTACAGCTTCTGATTACAGAAGTCCACACATCCACACAAGTCCGGGCCCTTTATTGATGTCATACGTCGTATTCATTCAGCACTAATTCATTACAGTCCCTACGCCTCATACTTGTCGCGTAACCGCTCATACTTGGCAATCTCGTGCAAAGACAAAGAGGGGACGAGATTGCGCAAGGCCTCTGCCATGTCTCCCCCGTTTACTGTGACAATGTCCTGCGATTCCTGAGCTTCAGAGGAGGCTGTTGTGGCTTCGACTTCAGCCACGCGCCTTTTGAATGCCACCATCCAGGCATCAGCACAGAGTGCATACAGATCTGCCCCTGCAGCATGACAGAGTAGCAACAGATTCTAATTCACGCGCTCCTTAACTTGCTCTGGAAGTATCACACAATATCTTGCCTTTACGGCAATGTATGGTGTTGTGACTCATACACCAGCACAAAACGCTTACGAAACAAATGTATGGGTGATGCTTGCCCTGTAAGGATTCCTAATTACACAAGCCTTTTAAGTACAGCCTTACTGGAATGAGAGAACAGAATGAAAAAAGCATGAATCAATCCGCATTTTTATTTTTACCAGATCCCGATACGAACTCACTAGGTAAACACCCCCAACAGAAATAAAGCGGAGTTTTACAGGGGAGTTTTATGACCATAAACAGTCCAAACTGCCTGTAAAAAAACACCATTTTTGCAACCCCTTGATCGGTTTTATTATCCCTTCAATATTTTGAGAACAGATGAACAAAATTAGATACCTTTGAACTGCTTGGGCACTTGCTGGCCTCCTATTCCTTCATTATTCTTTGTCATGATTTGCAGCTACGTTTAGTTAATTTGTTGCCCGTGAGTTGCACAGGCACTTTAATGGCCTCCTTTTTCATTATATTACTGACTGTCGTTACTGTCAGCAAAAGAATTCCAGATTACCTGTGAGCTGTACAGGCGCAGCCTGTGCCACTGCATCCAAGTCCACGTCCTCTGCCAAAATGAATTTGCGTGTCAGCGCCTGCGGTGAGAGGCAAAGCAAGTTTGTCAGGCGGAGGAAGAGAAGGTCTGGGTCGTGTCTTGTGCAAGGTCCTTGTTGCAGTCTCCTGGTTAACACAGGTCCTGATTTAGTTAAGCGGTCTGAATTTGATGGCCAGAGTTTACATGTGTAGGCGAGGGGATGCAACGATCAGTTTTAAAACTTCAAAAGTACTAACACGAACAGGATTTCATTCCTGAACAAAGCAGGCATTTTACCGAGCATCATGCAATCAACAGGAAAGCGATGCTTGTAGCCGTCAGCAGCACTGTAGACATGATTTCGGTCTCGTAACTTTCCTACAAGATCAATGCCTCAATGCGATTATCTCCTTTTATACATGACCTAATAATAACTATACCTTCAAAACGAGGGTCTTGGCTTCAGGCTCGTGTGCTATGCCGATGTACACCAGCTTGTCCATGCGCCCAGGGCGCAGCAGGGAAGGGTCCAGCAGATCAGGACGGTTTGTGGCCCCTGAGCTTGTGTGTGTGTGTTATGTGTGTTGTGTGTGTTTGTGTGTGTATGTGTGTGTGTGCGTGCGTGTGTGTGTGTGTGTGTGTGTGTGTGTGTGTGTGTGTGTTTAAGCAGGCAATGTGAAGTTGTGTATATATGTGGGTATGTTGGGAGCATGGGTGCGTATTTGTGTGTATGCGTGCCTGCATGTGTTCATGCATGCTGCATGCTGCATGTGTGTTTGTATGTGTGTTTTTGTTTGTGTGTATATGCGTATTTGTGCATGTGAGATTTAGTGTGTGCGCACGCAATAAGGAGTGTGTGCACACGTGTTGCATAAGAGTACTGTCGTTTGTGTCAAGGTGTCTTAACAAAGGTGCCTTCTAAAAAGTATAAAATTGGCAATATAATGGTAATTTGACACCACTTTATAATGTAGTCTTGTTCTCTTGGCTTGCTTACCAATGATAAAGATGCCGCTCTTAGAAGACTGCACGTCATCAATCTCGGTCAGGAGTTGAGAGACCACACGGTCCATGACACCACCTGCAAGGGCAATGTTGTTCGAATGTCAAGAGGAGCTACACACTTCACTCAACACAAGAGGTGAGAGGCCACACATTTCCATGACACCAGCTGCAAGCATGCATGGTTTTACAAACAGTTGTACCCATACTATTGCGAGTGTTTATAGAAGCACGTACGTAGCCAGGAGTTGACCACACAGTCCATGACGCCTTCACACGTATCAAACCACAAATCGGCATATTGAATAGCAAGGTATATACGTGCAATGAACAAATGTTGTTTGCAAGTCTGTACATCTTGAGACGTTAATCAGATTCTAATGGTCAAAAAGAAAATTGCTTCATAGGGATCTGGCGACCAAAAACGTTAGTCGGTACCTTACTGGAGCGCAAGAGTGATCAGTGCACACTTCCTGCATTATTAACAGCATCGGCCACGAAATTGAAATCACGGAATCGCCCGTCGCTTATATGTTTTTTGCTACCCCTGGTGTCTGGCGCACAATGCTCGGGATCCTTACAAGCTTGCAAACACCTGCAGCCAACCTCCTCCTCCAAAATAACGCCTGCTCGTTTCCTGCTGTTCAACTTGCCAATGCCTAAGCTACAAGGATGTGACACACGGAAAGTTTATCTCACTCTAATTGTTCCCATGCAGCCAAATTCAATTAACGCACCTGAATCTCCTGCTGCGCCCCTCGCTGGTGCCAGAGCATCAAGCTCGTCAAAGAACATGACACACGGGGCAGCACGCCGGGCACGAGCAAACACCTCTCGCACCTAGAAATACAAACGAACAGATTTTTTTAAATCCAAAAAGCAAGTAAACAGCTCTCGCACGTGGGTACACACGTACCAAAGTGCATGCAGGGCACAAGAAAACCCTTTCGCACTTGAGCACTCATGCAATCAGTCACACACCCAGTTTACCAGACTACCCTCTTTGAAAGAGCAGCAAAAAAGGCACAAGAGAGATGTAGCCTAGTCTCTTCAATTGACTGCACTACCACAAGTGCATAAAACCAACAACTGACAACCATAGCACGTACCTGCCGCTCCGACTCTCCCACGTACATGTTGATGAGCTCAGGGCCTTTGACACTCATGAATGTAGAGGCACATTGTGTGGCCACGGCCTTGGCCAGCAGAGTCTTGCCACTGCCTGGGAAGAAAGGAACAAAACAGTGCCTTTTGAAAGGGTATTAAATTGCAAACTTGGCCACGGCCTTGGCCAGCAGAGTATTGCCACTGCCTGGGAAGAAGGAAACAAAACAGTGCCTTTTGAAAGGGTATTAATTTGCAGACTTGTCTGCGTAGCTGTTCATATTGAACCTCCTCGCCAAACTGTAAGTACTGGCAGCATATTGATTCTGCCCTTGCAAAGAATTCTTAACAAAGGTTCAGCATTGTTAACCATGCCAGCTGTGCCAAACCCTGGCTGCTTCTCGGCTAAACAGTTGCAAAGTTATTTATTCTACAAACTAAGTGCATTCAACTCACCAGGAGGACCGTACAGCAGCAGCCCTGAGCGAGTGGCAATGCCCTGGGAGAACATGCTGCGGTGCTTGAGGGGGAGCTCAATCTGCAGGCCGTGTTGCAGGTAGCTTGTAAGAGAGTAAGGAAAGAGTATGCATGTCATTTTCCAGTAGCATTGCCCCATCAAAAAAGGGATTACGGAGACAGCTGTGTAGTTGATGCCTTGCAAACTCTGTAGCAAAGGTAAGAGGCACAGTGTGCCAGTTGGAAGTATGCACGAAGCATAACCCTGCAACCCTTGTGAATTTGTGTGAACAATTCACAGACTCACTTCAACCGACTCACTTCAACCAAGATGCTGCCAGTACTTACGGCTCTTGGAGCTCCTGCAACTCTTGCAAACTTGTGCGAACAATTCACAACCTCAATTCCCAAGACTGTTGCTCTTACGTACAGCAAGCGTCAGACAGGAGAAGGTTTAAAACAAGCAGATCAAACACAGGCACGTCCTCTAGCTATAATTTTTGCATCCCATGCCCCCTATTGTTTTATAGTATGAGGGTATGTCTCCATTGCTCACACACTTCTTATTTATTCCTTGCACTCCCTCTCTCTTACCGTGTCAAGAATGGCTTTCTTGGCCTCTACTAAGCCCCCAATGTCCTCCCAGCGAACGTTAGGCACCTGCCAAGGTATGAAGAGAGTGAGGTACTGTGTTCGACAATGTCACAGGCGTACACATAGCCAACGCTTGTGATGGATGATGACCCTCTCCATCGCGCCCACGTCCTATGGAAGTGCAGTAAATGCACTATGCAAGTGCAGTTCACGAACAAGTGTTTTTGATCCGCTTGCCCTCTTGTCACCTCAGGTAACCATTGTGACCATTGTGACTTTATTGCAACCATTGAAACCATTGCAACCATTGTAACAGTCACCTCAAGTAACAACCTGTTATAGCTCGCAGCAGCAGCACAGCTGCCTTTATGATGACCACACTCATAACAACTAAAATGAACATCTACCCTACCACACCCTACACCCTACTCTTCTGGTGCAGTGCACTCGCTACGCACGCACTCAATCTCACCCCCCCCTTACACATTGCCTCCACTGTTCTTACCTGGGGTGCCCCAACCTCTGTTGCTGTGCGCTGCTTCACACGCGCTAAGGCTGCAGCTAAGTGGCTGCGGCGTACCACCACCTTTTTCTCCTGTCTCTTTTGCACAGGGCAGAGGCTGTGGGGTGGGAGATCAGACTGCAGGGGTAGGGTTGCCTGTGTGGTGGACGCTGGCAAGGCTTGCAGGGGCTGTGCTTGCGTGGTGGAAGCCGGTAAGGCTTGCAGCAAGGGAGCAGCAGGCAGAGGAGCAAGAAAAGATAAAGCGGCAGAAGCAGCAGCAGCAGAGGCAGCAGTTCCATGGGGGCCCTGGGGTGCCAAGAGACAGTGAAGCTGCTGGAGGTGTGCGGCGGAGCAGGCAGCTGTCGCGGCTGCTAGGAGGGTGTCAGCTGCCACACCACGAGCGTCCCCTGGTAGCAGGCCTGCCATCTGGGTGGCTGTGGTCTCAAGGTCAGCCTGGGGTGCGTGTGTGTGTGTGAGTGAGTGTGGGTGTGTGTGTGTGTGTGGGTGGGTGTGTGTGAGTGTGGGTGTGGGGTGTGTGTGGGGGGGGACAAAGAGGTGGTTACTGGTACAGGCCAACTGCGGATAGCAACTGCCATCTGGGTGGCTGTGGTCTCAAGATCAGCCTGGAGTGTGTGTGTGTGTTTGTGCGTGCATGGAACAAAAAGGTGGTCACCGAAACAGGATAACTGCAGATAGCGTTTGCCATCTGGGTGGCTGTGGTCTCGAGATCAGCCTGGAGTGCGTGTGTATGTATCTGTGTGTGTGCGTGTAATATAGAGATGGCCACTCAGGGTTGGGTTTAAAGGTTGATAATTCAAACAGGGCTTCTAAAGCATTAGAATTAGAACATATTGAGCTTTTGGCATTTTCTGTCGCCACAGGACAAAAGTACTCATGCATTGGTGAGCATGGCTACCAGAAGGCAAGCTTTCTTCAAACGTATTGAGCAACGGAAGCCGCATGCGCATCTATAGTGATGCAAGGACACTTTTTAGAGCATGATAGCACCAAGAAGAAACGCAAACTTGTAACAAGCTTCAGAAGGGTGCTCACACAAGGGTTACAAATCCACTCACGTCAGAGATCATAGGGTCACCGTCATCACTCGCCAAGTTGCCATCTTCCCCACCCCCCTCCTGATCTACATTGCCATCCTCTTCTACCCCTCCTTTGTCTTCTGCAGGTTGCTGCTGTTTTCCTTGTGTACAATGTTGCTGCTGCTGTTGTTGCTGCTGCTGTTCCTGCTGCTCTTTTTGTTGCTGCTGCTGCTGCTGCTGCTCCTGCTGCTCTTGTTCTTGCTGCTCCTGCTGCTCCTGCTGCTCTTGTTGTTGCTGCTCCTGTGCCTGCTGCTGCTGCTGCTGCTGCTGCTGCTGATACTGTTGTTTGTTCGAGCTAATTTTAGATCTCTCACGAGCGACGGCCTTACCATCAGCAGTCCAGCCCCCCACCACCTCTCTCAGTACTGCCAAGTGGTGCTCTTTGGTGGGGGCCTGGGTGCGCAGCGTGTGTGTGAAGCAACGACCGACAGGCACAGCCACGTCCTGCGTTTTATGTGCAGGTGCGTTTGGGTCGGGGGGGGGGGGTGCGCGCATGTGCGTACAATTGCAAGTCTTTGTGTAAGTGCACAATTGTTTATACACATGTGTGTAAGGATTATAGACCAAGGACTGGCAAAGGCTATTTCACGTGCATGCTAAAGGTGGGCAATGCTCCACATAATTAGCAATAGAAGGGGGGCGCATTTGCTTTGGAAAGTGAGATAAGGGCACTTGTATCCTAAGCCCTAGCAAACGGCTGCTACCCTACAAATTTCCATCGACCTTATCTGTTCTAATGATAAAAACAATGACGGCACAGTTGTTCTTTCCTTTGCCATTTTATCAATGACAAGAGCGCGTTTTTGCCCACGGCTTCTCTCTCTTAGGGTTATTGTTTCCTGCCAGTTTATTTCTGCAGACTACGGAACAACAAGGGTGTACGGCTTTTTATGTTACCATTGCACCACCAGCATGCAAACTTAAAGTAAAATAAAGTGGCATCAGTCATCTGGTGGCATGCAACACAAATGTTTGAAATCCACAACACACCTGCAGTGCATTGCAGCTTGCCACCAGAAAGACAAGCCCTGGCTGTTGCTGCCGTTCTTTCTGCTGCTGCTGTCTAACTGCTGCCTGCACACCTTTCTCAAACTCTGCAGCACTCACACCACCACCCAAACCACCACCCCCTTGCTCTGATCCCCTTCCTCCTGACATCAGCTGCTGCTCTGAGGCTCTTGAGGCGTCAGGTGCTTGTGCGGCGTAAACATGATGGGTGAGCATTGCTTGTCTGGCGTGAGGGGAGGAGTGGGTGCGTGTGCACTCGAGCAAAGCGTCGGCCACACGACGCGTGCCTACCATCCCTGCAACGCCTGCTGCACCTTCGTCGCCACCTGTTTGTGAAATGCGTTGAAGTGTGTAAGGAAATGCTGTGCAACCTCTTATGACAACAGCCCACACGACGCGTGCTCACCATCCCTACCACGCCTACTGCACCCTCATCACTACCTGTTGTGTGAAGACGACAGGTAACAACCAAGCACACAAAATACTTTGCCTGTTTGTATCAAGGGCTATGCCTGCCACAATGAGCACACTAGTTCCTTTCTACATATAAAGACAACATATTTCCGTGAATGGCCTACAGCGTACACACAATTATACACGTGCATGCATGCGTCTGCGTATGTAGTTGCATGCCTGGTGGACGCACAGGCATGCAGTCCCATACGCAGACGCATGCATGCACGGTCACACACGTCCACACGTGCACACACACACACCTTTGCTGGAAGTGAGCAGCTCCAATTGCTGCAGCATCAGTATGCAAGGGGCGTAGCGAGAAGCCTCCTGGAACACAGCCTGCAACGCTTCAGCAGTCTTCCCATCATCTGTACCCTGTGCAAAAGCAAGACAGGCAGTCGGAGCTCCAATTAAAGATTGACCGATGAGGTAGGCCCTCCAGGATGGCGAAGATGGGCAAAGCAGTCTGCAATGGATTTGGGTTCCTGTAGATGTGAGTGCTTCCCTTTGCATCAAATGCAAGCATCACGGCAGACGTGAAGTAGCTTGTTTTGGATTAATTACATACAATGAGGAGCAGGGAAAACCGCACTAGAAAACAAGCATACCCTTGTACACGTCTAAACAAAGAAAATATGAGACGGATGGTGGAAATCAACATAAACAGTATAGAACAGAAAGATGGCCTGTCTACCTTCAGACGGATGTGATACCGATACGTACCGCACGGGCTCCATTTGCTTCTTCCATTCCTTGTCGTCCATATCACTCAGTCTTTCACTCAGCAATTCTCACCTTAATCTCTGCGCAGCTCCAGGGGATGAAATTCAGGCCCAAAGCCGTTGCTGCTGCGCGTGCTGCTGTGCTACGCCCGCTGCCACGTGGCCCCTCAAGCAAGGCGGCCACACGTAGATGCATGGACAAACTGAGGGGTCCGAAAATTGCTAGACAGTTAACAAACGCACGCCGCAATAGCGGTTTGCTGCCTGCGTAATCTTCCTTTTATTTTTTGTATGGCAAATGCATGCAGCAAAAACAGTATGCTGTCACAAGGCCTCTCTGGCACGAAGGCCACACAGAGGAGTGCTGCAGACTCAGACAGGTGCATTGCACGCTCAAAAGTGCCAGGCAGTCCGTGTTCACAGAGCGCACAGTCACACACAAAAATGGCATGTCGACCATAAAGCACGAAGGCCACACAGAGGAGTGCTGCAGACTCAGACAGGTGCATTGCACGCTCAAAAGTGCCAGGCAGTCCGTGTTCACAGAGCGCACAGTCACACAAAAATGGCATGTCGACCACACAGCACAAAGGCCACACAGAGGAGTGCTGCAGACTCAGACAGGTGCATTGCACGCTCAAAAGTGCCAGGCAGTCCGTGTTCACAGAGCGCACAGTCACACACAAAAATGGCATGTCAACCACACAGCACAAAGGCCACACAGAGGAGTGCTGCAGACTCAGACAGGTGCATTGCACGCTCAAAAGTGCCAGGCAGTCCGTGTTCACAGAGCGCACAGTCACACACAAAAATGGCATGTCAACCACACAGCACGAAGGCCACACAGAGGAGTGCTGCAGACTCAGACAGGTGCATTGCACGCTCAAAAGTGCCAGGCAGTTTGCGTTCACAGAGCGCACAGTCACACACAAAAATGGCATGTCGACCACACAGCACGCAACGCAACGCACCTCTTTGGGTGGAGCAGTGGTGCAGCGATACGTGCTAGGTCACGCCACAGTGGCAGCAAAGGGCCTGTGAGGCGTAACACCAACATTTACCAGCGAAGAATTACCAAGTTTACAATGCCTTGCAGAAGTCGCCTTCGTTTTCCTCCTGCTTTGGGGTGCAGCAACGTGTCCTAATTCACACCACAGAGGCAGCGCAGGTCATGCAGTGACATGCACACCTTGTGAGTCGACTGCAATGACAAAGCAGCCCACATAAAATCATGTTTGTGCCTATGCAATATATTAATTACAATACAATGCAACTTGCAGTGACAAGTTTCCACCTGATCTATCAGCTAGAGGGGCTTTGTGTTTAGGCGGGATATTTGCAAGTCTAGTATTTGATCTGATGGTGCTCACAATAAATAAGTGCGTGCACAGCATTCACAGTACGCGGCTCATCATGACACCTGTAAGGGCTTGCAATGAGGGCTGTGGGTGCCATGCTGCATTTGCGTGCACACCCAAAAGCGACGAGCCGGAAGCGTACTGCAGTTGCAGTGGTGGTGGTGCTGAATGCGAGGTAGCTGCGTGTTGAGGTTGCGGTGGTGGTGGTGGTGGTGGTGGTGGTGGTGGTGGTTGGGCTTCATCTGGCTGGTAGGTGGACGAGTAGTTGTGTGGTGTTGCATGCCATCCTTCCACACCCACAGGGATGAGGGTGCGGCACCTGCCACCCTGTATTGTAGATGGTGTGGTGTGAGGGGAGATATGGGGAGGTGTTGATGGAGTGTTGATGGGGCATGCTGCGAGAGGAGAAATGGTGCAGTTTGAGGAGAGATCCGCGGCTGGCGGGTGGCTGGGATTACGGGGGTTACGGGGGTTACGGGGGTGGCGGGGAAGTTGCTTTGTTCCTCTATGAGCGCCCAAGCTCTTACCAGACATAGGTGTGTGTGTGTGTGTGTGTGTGTGTGTGTGTGTGACTGAGATGTGCCTTTTTTCGTGGTGGTGGTTGAGAGCACGCAGACTAGGTCATTGCAGAGCCATGATGTGCGATACAAATTGATGGTATGAGATTTATGTGTGTTTGTTTTCGTTTTCGTTATATACAGTATTTAAATAGCCTGGAACCACAGGCCATGCTTGCGCACATGTGTGTAGCTCATGCAGGCAACCGAATTATTGTGGCCCACAGTGAAGTACAGCAATAAACAAGGGATACCTCCAAGCATACCCATGCGTTGGCATCTCTTTGGGTCATCCAGTGCAAGGGCAGACAAGGTAACAACGGTGTGAAGCGCGCAAGTTGATCGTCCATTCGTGTAAATTCGTGTAAAGTGGTAAAGTGGCGTGCCTTGGCATCCCTATTGATATTCCAGTGCAGAGGCAGCAAAGGCACATCATCATCACATCATCTACCGAACACAGGGACGACAAGGACAAACGTAACACGTACCACAAAGGCCACCTCAGTGGCACCGCTCAGTGGGTCCACACGCAGAGGGTGAGTGGCAGCCGGCTCCACGCCCACCACCACAAACAGCCAGCAGCGACGGGGCAAGGACTCCCCAGCCTCAACTCTATCCCCAACCCCTCCTGCTTCACCCCCAGCCCCTGCCGTGCCAAGTCCTCCTGTGCCACGCCCATCTGGCCGAGAGCGGTGCTGCTGGCTGTTGGAGGCGCTGCTGCTGTCGTGCGTCTGGTCCCGGACAGTTCGCCCTGCAACCTGCACATCGTCCTGGGTGGGTGTCTCTGGGGCGGCTGGGTAGCTACCATCTAAGCCACCTTCTAGCCCTGCTAAAGGCGGCGGGGGTGAGGGGTTGTGGGGAGTGCGGGTGCGGGTGGGTATGTGGGGGGTCAGGGCCTGGGAGTGAGGTACAGCAAGGACATCTCCAGGGCGTACAAACCTGCAGGAGTTAGAGAGCACGGTGGCACTTTATTGGGTTTTAGATAGTAGGCTGATCATATATGGCTACAGTGAAGGTCAAAACTTTGCTGAGGAGTTAAATATACTTACTGGAGGAAGTTGGATCTTCCATCGAGATGAAAGAATTAGGGTAAGATTAAGAGAAGGTTAAGCTACAAAAGCAACACATATTGGAGGATGGTTCCTCACTTATCTGAACCAGAACATCACCTTTATAGCGTAAAGCGCAAGCACCGTAGAAACACGCGCAATGGAATGCATTGATCAGTATGCATAAAATCAGTGCAGCACAACAAACTTGACGCATGCAGAGACACCCACACCCGAGGTTCACCTGGTGCAGGAGGTGAAGTACTCCCTGAGGGCCTCGGATGCTGCTTCCGTGGACGACACCTCCCCTCCACCCTCCCCACCCCAACCTTCACTGCTGCTTTCCCCCCCTGCCTCTTGGTCTAACTGCTCCCCCTGTTCCTTCAAATTGCCATCACCCTGATCTCGCCCTCTGCTATCCTGCCCTCCCTTTTGCCAACCCTGATGCCCACGAGCAACACTCCTTACACCATCACCACCTCCTTCACCTTCATTATCACCGCCCTTGCCACCATCCCCCCCGCCCTTTCTGTGCCTCCTCTGTCCTGCTCCTCCATTCCTTCCCCCCGTCACATGCTGCGCAAGCGCACGATCAAGGGCACTAATCTTGGGTTGTGCTACCTGTGTGTGAATATGTGAATGTGTGTGTGTGCATGTGTGTGTATGTGTGTTTGTGTGTGTGCGCACTTTATGTTATGTGTGTGTTTAGTTGGTTAGTATGAGTATATCTGTCTGTATGCCGGCTTGTGCTCATAGGAAACTGAAGTCCTACATATGATATACTATCGTGACATCGTGACACTTTGAAGCTGACCCACCTGGGCTACACGCACACTGTGTGCTGCAGCCACACTTTCCTCCTGCTGCCGTATATGGCCACTAAAAATGGCACAGTTGGAGGAGGAATGGCTGGGGTCCTGCATTTTTCTGCTGCTATAGCTGCTGACGCTGCCACCGCTGCAGAAGTTGCCGGTGCAGGTGCTGTTACGGTAGAGATGGTTGAGGGTGCTCGCAGTAGTACTTGAGGCTCCGCCTATTTCAGAAAGGGGCCTGTGCTGAGTTTTGAGAGCACTGGGAGGTTGTTGGGCAGGGCTGGGACGTGGGGAGTGGGCTTGTGGTTTAATGGGGAAGGATTTTTGTGCGAAGCGTTGAGCCTGGGCAAAATAAAGGACGTTGCACACCGGCTTATTCATGAGTGGAATTGCGAATTTAGCAAAGGCAGTGAGAGGGTGCACCAGTAAAAAAAAATCATTACTAAGTATGTCGATTTGCTGAAAGGAGGTTGGGTGAAGGTGTCTGCAGCAGCAACACAGGTGGGACAGCATGAAAGTGGGCCTATCAAAACTTAGGCAAGCCTAAGTTTTGATAGGCTCTATTCTGGGCCGTTAAGAAGCAGTAGAACCCAAATTGTACCTGCTCTATAAAGCCAGGGCTGAGAGGCACCAGTCTCACGCGACCCAACCAGGGCCTCAGATAGTTCAGCTGTGTGGAACGCTGGCCATCATTCAAAATAAGGGGCGCAAGCGAGAAGTGGTGGAGCCCCAGGTTAAAGGCTGCCTGAGGGGAGAGGGAGATGCCAGGGGAGAGGGAAGGATCCTTTCCAATGGCAGAGTTTGTGGTCAAAGAATCTGGGGCTGCCCACACCTGGATACGCAGATAGAGGCAACAAACTGCGGTGTTTAAAACATGCAGAGTTACGCTGCGGGAGTTCCTTATTGCTGACAGACCACGAACGCAGTAAACGCTGATGAAAAGCTGCATATCTACCGGCTTACTGCCCAAGTGCATGCGCGTGCGCACGTGCGTACCTGTGCAACTACCATCTGAGTGTCAGGTCGGTGCTGGGTGGCCACTCTGCCATCATGCTCCTGCCTCTGGTGAGGCGCACGTGACACCAGCACCCACGCACCCTGTGTGAGGTGCAGCTGCTTCAGCACGTACACAGGCACACACACGGCCTGGTCAGACAGACGGGCAGGAGGGGGCCCTGGCAATGCCTGATTTGGCAAGCTCCTCGCTCGCCAAGCAGGGGAATCCAGCACCCCATCGACATCCAGGTCCAAGGCAGGAGCATGTGCCAGGCCAGGCACCTGACCATCAGGGTACAGGAAAGCCATCCTCTGCGCGATGGTGGAGGACAGCACGAGTGCAGATCCCATCATGCCTTTTTCTTGAATGTCACATTTATTTTAAAATACCGGTTAGCTGTGACGCGTCACGTTCTGGTCGTGACACAAAATCTACAACTAGTAACAAATAAAATGATCCCCTCCAAAGTTATCAGCAGCTCAGTGTGTGCCCCTTCACGAGTCCGCCAGACTAATGCTTGCATGCAAAACCCTTCCCACTTCTGCAGCACCGTTTCAAGGCTTCCCAGACTGAGGCGTGTGTGCCACTCAGGAAGCCAGCAGGAGCAGCAGCCAGATTCAATACAGGTCTCAAAGTGGGACAAAGTCTGTCTCGTAATCGCTTGCATTCAAACCCATGCGTGCCTGCTCGCTCGTGTGTCCTGCAGGGTGTGATATCCCAGCTGCGACAAGACCCTGTACTGCGAAAAGTCTTGGACAGCCCTAAGATGCAGCGTGTCTTATCTGAGGTGAGTCGGCGAAGGGCACAAGAGCTGCTGCAGCGTTCTTCCACTGCTCAGTTTGATTTCAAACTGCATGCACACTTCATCACTTGCAAGACTTCTCATTGCAGCGTGTAGTCAATTGGTTTTCCCAGCTTTGCGTGCGCACAGGTGCAATCCGATCCCGTAGCAGCTATGCAGCGGTACGGGGGGGACGCAGAAGTGATGAAGGTGCTGGCCAAACTAACTACTTTTGATATGAGCCCAGAGCAACGGCAGACCATACAGGGCATGGGTGCCACTCCGGATGACCTCGCCAGGACGATTTACAGGTGAGAAAAATTGATTTGGCTGGGCTTCAATCTCCGGTCCGAGAATGAGCACCTCATTGAGCAGGAGGCAAATAGAGTATGCTACGGATGAACTAGGCGATAACCTGGCAGGCCACAGGAGAGACTAGAAGAACAAAAAAATCGTGGTTAAATCGTGGTAAATAGGGATGACAACCAATGTATGCCTTGCATGAGGGGGTTGGTGCGTTTCATCTTACAATTGTATGAAACTGCCCAGACAGGCCGCACCATACCTCCGAAGAGGTGGTGAGGCATTAACCTAGAAGCAAGGGAAAGAGCCCTGTTGCTCCATTCTCTTATATAACATCTTTCATGCTACATGCCTACAGCAACCGGCAGCTTGCAGCAGCGCTGCAGCAGCCGCGCGTACGAGCTGCTCTTGCAGAGTTCCGTGCCAACCCTAAGGCGGCATCCCTAAAGTACGAGGGCGACCAGGAGATTAACCAGGCTTTAGATTTGTTAGAAAAGAGCCTAAGTATTGATGTATGAAACGAACAAGGAAAGGCTGCGGTGGTAGTGTTGACACATCCAGCGTGATTAGTAAGGGGAGGAGCACACCATGTGCCATGTGTCAGTTGGGGAAGCGAGGTGTAGAACCCGCACTTCAACTTCAGCTGACATCAATGGAAACCATTTTATGTGTCTTGAGTTGATAACCCTACTTGCGAAAGTGTCTCTTTGAATTTTATGAATTAAAGATCATCTAGATGTCTTCGCAACTCGACAGAGAAAGAAATGCATGGATTGACGAGGCTCTACAACTGGGGGAGGAATTTTCAGCCCAGGAGTCCCCGGAGCACCCTCAGGTGCTAGCACTTAGTAGCCCTCATTGCCAATATAAAGCTGTAGGCCAATTAACGAGGATCAGGTGTGTTGTGTGCCGAAGCATCCATATCCACACTTCGGTGTACAATTGTTGTTATGAAACACAGTGAGTAGATGACTTGAAAATCTGCTTTGAGCTTCAGTTTGCACTTGACTAATCGACACTGGAGTCCCGCAAACTGACTTTAGGATTGGAGTTAGCTTTCGTCCGCAAGGTACATACAAGGAGTGAGTCCCAGGCAAGTTTTACACAAGCAGTAAATTTTCAGATTTTCACCGTCATTTAATCTATGGCTACAAGGGGGCCTGCATCGCTAGTAGTTTTAATGGTCATGCAGCATGCCAATGTTTGCCTCTCACAGAAAATCAACGAGTGTGTTTCTCATTTGTGTTTTTTGGCACCTAGATAGGATATGTGATATGTCGCTAGAACATGGTCTAATTGCGTACAAAGAGTGCAAATAGAACTCGTTAAGTGTTTCATCATATAACTACTTACATTTTTCATGTTCTATGCTTCATACCGATTCCTCTGATCTTTATAGAAATATGATGTTTGATGTTTTCATGTAAGCCAAGCCTTTTGGCAGTGCCTTAAATGTAACTAGCTACCTAAAAAATCTTGTAGTATGCATGGCAGTTTGCTTTAGTGTTGGCTCTCTTCGTCGCTGAGCAATTTGGAAAGGGGAAACGTGTGTGCTTGCAGGGCATCACGCAGGTATAAAAGAAAACAAGAAAAGACTCCGCTGGTAGTGGTGACACAGCCAGCATGTTTAATGGAGGGGGTTACTTAGGTGCCCGCACCAGGTAACCCCCCACCGCACAAACAATTAAAAGAAATTAGTGTGGGTCAGGGGGGTTGTGTGCCGTAGCATACAGACCCAGTTCTTGACTGTTGTTGCTTGTGTTATATTGCAGTGCATACCTTGTTTTTTTAAGTGCGGATGCATGTCTGATGGAGTGTTCATTCAGTTTGTGTGTCAGTTTTTTAATCTTATGGTAGTACAGATTAAGGTCTGCCAGAGATTTGTGCCCAAGGGCAATGAAGGGAACCAGCTATATTACCTGTAATGGATGCGGGCAGTCATTCTATTTCTTGTGCATAACGATCCACGTGACCTGGGTCCCAGCCGGCCAGGTATTAGAGAACGGAAAACTTTCCCTCTATCCGCTAGAGGGCGATCCTTCATAACAGCAACTGGCTATGCCAGTAGTACGCCAGTAGAAATTACGGAAAAGCACCCAATCGCCAACCTACCAATCTACCCTGACCCAGACAAACGCCTCTGTCAGACTCAAGGCGTGACAGGGCAAGTAAAAACAAAGGCAGTTGTGTTGTCCCACGAACAACCAGGGAAAAGTTTCCCTGCCTTTCTTACCCAAAGGAGCAAGCAAAAGAAAACGAAATCTGGCTTTTAAGAAAAAAGAAAGAACGCAGATGGTGCAAACACTACCAACACGGAGTAGAAAAGGATGTTGCTTGTTTTGTGTTCTGCACCACCCAAAGGATGCAGAGACACACAACATCCCACCTGAAGATAAAAATACGGCAAGCTTTTCAGGTGGTTGGGAGGCAAAAGCCTGCACACCACCAGGAGTATTGCTTGGATATTATTGGGGGTTGTGTTCAATGTCTCGTCTCATCTGTAAGATTTTGTTGCGGATCTGACTGCATGTAGGCTTAATTTTTCATGAATGCTGTGGAGTGGGTTTCTTGTGTGGCTGCTGCAAATTTTTTTTTTTTTTTTTTTTTGGGTGGGGGTTGTTACACGGTCCTCAGCAAGGGCCTGACAGAATGAAGGAAAAAACCTATAAGACTGGGAAAAGGAAAACTC
>Ga0307947_1001817_pt1 | contig 17017 bp, 10 predicted proteins | sample OrgLakmetagen232_FD_201840 | JGI IMG/M metagenome (GOLD analysis project Ga0307947, IMG submission 201840) | Saline water microbial communities from Organic Lake, Antarctica - #232 | ecosystem: Environmental > Aquatic > Non-marine Saline and Alkaline > Saline | place: Antarctica: Organic Lake...
ATATCTATATCTATATGTGTGTGTGTGTGTGGCACCAAACCTACCTGCAGAGCAGAGGCAGCTAGCTGCGCTATCTGCAGTAGTGTGGGAGTGGGGGCGCTCAAGATCTGTGGGGCATGCATAATATGAGCTCCGGTGGAAATCCCTTGCATCTGGACGTGGCCCTTGGGGTCCTCCAGATAGTTGGAGATGCTCACACTTTCATCACCGTTGCCATCGCCACTGAAACCGGCGCCATCACCCCCATCTCCACTGCGTCCAGTGCAAGCACCCCCACCCTTGCCTCCTCCCCCCCGGCTGATGATGTCGTGCAGTAGGCTAGCCTGAGAGGACTCCCATTGCGCCTGCTGGGGCTGTGGCTCGGCGTGGGCAGAGGGTGGAGTAGACTTCTGGCAACGAGTTAAACGAGAACTGACACTGTCAGTGACAGTGCCATCACGTGAGCTTGTAGCCCTACCACCATCAAGGCTGCTGCTGCTTTTAGGGCTACCACCGCGAGCGCCGCCATCGTAAACACATCCGAGCTCACCAGCGGCACAGATGCTTGGGTGGTTCGGGGGGGGGGGGTGAATGGGAGGTACCACAAGTCGCGGTCTAGAGATCCAAGGGGGAAGGGACAAGGCTTGGGCTGCAAGAGTGGCTGAGCGTGTGAAGGCTGCTGTTTCCCTGCACCAAACATCAGTTGGCCAACGATGGCCCACCTGATAAAAGCAGCACACGGAGTAGAATCTATTGGGTGTGATTTTTGTGATAGAGGAGCGGGTTGGACTAATACACTGTACCTCCTGATCTCAAGCAATTCGTTGGCTTTCTTTTCTGTGGAGGAGCTCTACGGTACTTGGTACCGAAGTGGCCTTTTTTACCAATGTGGGGAGGGGCACTTTGTGCTTGCGTCCTTATCTATTTTCAATCTTCACAAACACACCACTGGAGTGTGCCCATGCAAATGCAGGGCCAACTGCGGCCATTTCGAAAACATGACACTCAACAATCAAGCCATGAGCTGATGCAGCTGGAACAGTAGAAATTATAATATAATGCATTGCAACCGAGGCCTACAACGGCAATTATTGCTGTGGAATTAAACTTTCCAACCTTATATTTAATAATGTGTGCACTGATCATACTTGTACTCACACTGCTCTTACCCCCCCACGGTAAAAATGTACAAAACTGTGGTTGTTGCCCTTAGCCTTTACCGTGACTTGTGAGCATGGACAAGCCCTGTAAAAAATATCCTGCCCCACAAATTATGTCCTGCAACCACCGCCCTTGACCCAAAACAGGAGCGGTTGCATTCTAGTATGATTTGTCACGAGGGCTAGCTTTGTCAAACCATTCCTTTGAACACTGGGTGCAGAGGAAGCATGCATTGACAAAGGTGTGTCCTGAGGGTCGTGGCGAAGGGGCAAAATATTGCAGCAACTTTGCAGACCTTGCAAAGCCGGTTTACACAGCATAAGCTTGAAACTTTGCAGGCCTTGCAAAGCCGTCTTACACAGTCAAGCTTGAAACGTTGCAGACCTTGCAAAGCCGTCTCACACAGCATAAGCTTGAAACTTTGCAGGCCTTGCAAAGCCGTCTTACACAGGCAAGCTTGACACTTGGCAGGCCTTACAAAGCCAACTTACAAGATTAAACAGTGCATGCATCCATGGACATGGTGAGCAATATGACGAGTTCGTGTTTTTGTATGCGTGAGTGTTCATACGCGTATATCGTTTCTGTGTTTGTGTGCTTTGAATCAGCCACAACTCACCCGATTAGAACCACAAGGGTCCCTTGCAAACAGCTGCAGGTGGTAGTTGAGACGCTGCTGCACCTGCGTGCATGCATGTTGGTCAGGCAATCGGTCCAGGCACTTCAGGCCCAAAGTGAACGGCGTAAGTGCTCGTGGCGTATATGCAGCAGTCTGGGCTTGGTTTCTGTAGAAAATTTAGTACATTTGTGGATAGTTCAACGGCGGCTTGTTTTTTGTAGAAAACTTAGTACCTAAGCGCTTCCTTTCTCTCACTTGCTGCGTCAGGAGTAGTTTCCGCTGCTGCATACTCTATTCACGATTAGAGACAAGCTTGCTGCCCCTGTCTGAAACTATGCCATGGTAAGTTACATCCCTGTCTTACTGTTCACTAGGTGAAACAGAGTTCTCATGCAATATACAACCTGGGGGTGTGGGGGAGTGCATACAACCTGGGGGTGTGGGGGTGTATGTACGACAGAGGTTCTCATGCAATATACAACCTGGGGGTGTGGGGGAGTGCATACAATCTGGGGGTGTGGGGGTGTATATACAACAGAAGCTCTCATGTAATATACAACCTGGGGGTGTGGGGGTGTATGTACGACAGAGGTTCTCATGCAATATAAAACCTGGGGGTGTGGGGGAGCCGAATCCCTCTGATATGCATTGCATGCATCACAGTGCAGACGAAACTGCTGGAGTGAGGAAATAAGGAAGGCGTGCTCCAATTCATTATGCTTCCTGGCAAGCCACGACCCTGCTACTTCTATGTACGTCATCGCATTTCATGATAAGTGCGCTGTGAGATTCTGTTTCAATTTTCTTGTGAAAGTAAAAAAAATTAAGAAACCTCTGCCTGAGTGAATTGAGGTCGGTGACTGCTTTTATAATATGAACCCTTGACCCCTTAGGGTCTCATGCTAGTTTGTATAACTATGCCAACATGGGGCTCTTTATTCTGTGCATATGGGTTTGATGTGGCACCTCAGGCTAAAGATATGAAGTTTAGGCCTCATATCTCATATGCTCATTTGCGTTAAGACGAATTGTTAGACACCTGCAAGCCACACACACATTCTTGGGTTTTGACAAAGTATTGTAGTCACAGAGCATTTACTGTGACTGTAATGGAGTCACACACAATCCCTGTCAAAATGTGTGTGTGTGTGTGCAGATTGACCTCTTTTTGTGCAATCAACCTGGCCCAACGCCACACCGATGCTATGGGCTGAAGTGTCATCACCCAAAACTTAGAATAACACTGACTGTTTGCTCTGTGCAAACTGTAATGGCTGCCATTTAAGTAACACAATCTCAACGTCCGCACCTTTGGAATAAGGGCCTGAATCAATGTGAGGGCAAGGGTGGTGCTGCTTTCCTTGATGGGCACGCCCACCCCAAACCTGGCGTGAACACTGCCATCATTGCTGCTGCCCGGGCTGTGGGCTGTGGGCTGTGGGCTGCTGCTACTTCTCTCCAGACCACTGCTGCTGCCAGGAAGTGCTGCGTGCTGTGTGCTGCTGATACCTCTCCCAAGATCAATGCTGCTTCCAGGAGATGTAAGCTCCGGATCACGTGCCAGAATCCAGGGGTCATATAAGGTGCTGGACCTGCCCTCCTCCGCCTCCCCCCACCGGCTCCGTTGCCACACATACATACACAGCGTTCTCACAAGCACCATGACCCTGCTAGCCTGCAGGTCAAGTACTCTCTCTGCCTTCCCCTGTTCTCTTAGCTCTTCCTCCCCTTTGCTCTCATCTCCAGGAGTGCCCACTCCACCACCACTACTCTGTGCCAGCATCAGACGCTCCTCATTTTCCTGTTGCTTATGCAGATCCTGCCGTGCACGAGCCATTAACACAGGCAAAGCAGCTCGTGCAGTGAGTACAAACGGCAGCACTTCCAGCGAGCTGACCGAAGGCAACGGTTGGCCTGCATGCGTACCTCCCCCATTTTGTGGCCTGCTGCTGCTCATGCTCTCCTTCTCTTGATCCCGGCCCCCCCCCCCACATGCTTGCGCTTCTAGCACCTGCAACAAAACATCAATCCTGTGGCCTGAGGATGCCGGTTCACGCAAACCGTGCAGCAGCATCCGGGCCTGATCTGAGACAGCCCACCAAAACAATCCCGTCTGGGCGCGTAAATGGCCATCCTGCCACCTTTCACTGCCGCTACTGCTGCTGCTGCTGCTGCTGCTGCTGCTGGTGCTGCCTAGCAGGGGGTCAGCACCATTGTATGGAAAGAAGTCGGGACTGTCTGTGGTGTGCCCACCTCCGTGCTCAGACTGAGAAGTAGGCTGACTTGAGGAGGTGGCAGGGGGGTGGTAAGGTGCTTGTGCTGCGAGGATTGCGCTATGCCACAGAGGATTTGTAGAAGCAAAGGAATTTGCAGCATTAGCATCAGGGGAGTGACGAGAGAGGGTGGGTGCCCAAGCAGATAGCAGCAGGCCGAAGGAATCCGCCAAAATAGCTAATCCTTGCAAATCAGTGAGGGGCAAAACGGCGCGGAAATGAGCAGCGACACAGCTTAAGACCTGTGTGTTGTAGATGCGTATGTATGTGTGAGCGCATGTGTGTTGTGGATGTTTGTGAATATGTGTGTACGCATGCGTGTGTGTGTTTGTGTGAGGGGAACACAGTAAAAAGAAATTCACAGGTGTCAAACCATGACTGTGTTTCATTTGCCAGAAACTTTGGGGCCATACGTTGTATTTAGGAAAATCCAGCTTTACATGCAAAATCAAGAACACGCAGACACTAAAAAACCCACGCACAGGCTACGCTTACAGAGGATGGCACCTAAATGGTGGCAGGTCGAGTTGCTTCAGGGCAAAGAAGTTAATTATGAGCCTCTACCAGCCCTGCTTAAAACAATTGTAAGATCACGCCCACAAAGCACATGCATACTAACCACGCCTGCACACACACACACACACACATACACACACACACCTGTGGCTGGCCATATGGCGGCAGGTCAAATTGTTTCAGGGCCCTATTCAGCATGTACAGTGTTTCCTTCAGCTCATATATAGTAGAGCCCCCAGCAGATGGCTGAGGCGCACCATGAGGCCCCTGCCCATGACTACTAGCACCCCACTTCCCTGCACTGCAAGCTGCATCGACGTCGTACCCTCCCTCCTCTCTGAAAGCGGTCAAGCTGCGCAGCAGCAGGGCACCCAACAGCTGATGCATCTGGTCCTCAAAGTAAACTGCACGTGGTACTGCCGCAGCAGAAGGGGAGGAAGGGAGCACAGCCTCTCCCCTGTCCTGATTCCTGCCAAGGCTAGTGCTGCTGCTGCTGCCGCTGCTGCCAAGAGCTTGATCTAAATTGGCATCAGTGCCCAATCCGATACTTCTGAGATTGCTACTGACAGCTTGAGTTGCTGCTCGGGGATCCAGTAATTGATGCTGCTGCTGTGCCCGATCATTCTGCTGTTGCTGCTGCTGGTGCTGCTGCTGTTGCTGGTGCATCGTGCGCTGCAGGGCCTCTGCTGGATGGTGTTGCGCAAAAGTGAAGAGCAGGGGGCCGCGGCCCTTGCGGAATGCATGCATCTCATACACAGCTGTCAGTGTCTTACGCATTGATTTGAGGGACATCTGGTCAATTCTCCGCATGACCTGCAGTGAGTCGATACACAGTTGAGTCTGCTGGCAGTGGGTTATGATAACTGCTTATGATAATTGCTGGCAGTGGGTATAAATGATAACATTACTTACGATGCATGAGTTGCAGATGCAAACACCATCGCATGAAACATACTGGCAATCCCAAGCTGGGGGGCAACCTCAATTGACCTTGTTTAGATGTTTGCTCCTTTTGAACATGACACATTTCAGCAACCACACTAAAGCGCACTTGTAATTGATATCAAATGTAGAGTAAGAAAGAATACCGAGCTATAAGATTAGGTCCAGTGATGAGGAGTTTAGCGGTAAGCATGCAGCAAAGCTTAGAATTTTTTTGAGCCACTACTTTGGTTTCAAGCACCTGAATCGCGGGTGCATGTTGGTCCAGCAGCCACAAATAGGAGTACATGAACGCGAGTAAGTCCTTAAATTGCAACATTTACCTGAGCAATCATGCTCCTGGTGAAAGCCAACTGCACTGATTCATGATCGACTCCGTTGAAGTACATAGCGCTGTGCCTCAGAAGGTTGCAAACCTCATCGTCAGACAACTGGCAAGGCAACAGGCTAGATAGCTCCAAAGCGAGTGCCTCCTGTCACAAAGCAAACCAGGGATGGGTCATATGGTCATTTGAGACGTTCAATACGGTAAAGTACGTGTTGAATACAAAATACGCGTATAATACGTTATTCTTCAAATACGACTGCGCCTTATGACCCATCCCTGATGCAAACAATACAGAGTGCATCAGAAGGGTGGAATCCTCATTGTCAGACAACTGGAAAGACAGCAGAGGCTAGATAGCTTTAAAGCAAGCGCCTCCTGTCACAATGCAGACAATACAAAGTGCATTGCAGGGTGCATGTAGATCGCACTGTAGAATTTATTAGCAGCCAGATAATCTGTACTTTTCTTCGTAGGCTAGGCAGCTTAGAAACAAGGACTTCGTGGTAAATGATTCATGCAGGACTTGGTTGTACTAAAACCTGCTTTAGTACCATCGAGGAGCAATCATACCTGAAGAACAGACTCGGACCCTCTTAGCACAGGATAAGGCAGTGCAAAGGTAACAACGTAACGAGTAGCGAGCGCCTAGAAATCAGGCTATTATGAGAACTCTCAGACTAAATATAACGCTGGGGCTAGTACGACTAACTCTAGAGCTAGTATTAACGCTTACTCGCTTGCTCTAACGCTTGGGCTAGTACGGCCAACTCTCAGACTAGAGCTAACTCAAAGACTGGATATAACGCTGGGCTAGTACGACTAGATATAGGGCTAGTATATAGGGCTAGTAAACTAGATATAAGTAGATATAACGCTAGGGCTGGTACGAGGAATGGTACTGCAGATGGTGAAGAGGAACCCCTTCATGAAAACAGTCATAACAGGTGCATGCCTTGGACTCACATAATCCAAGTTTCATTAAAAAAGGTGCCAAGTCACAGAACAATAATGTGTGCTGGTTCTTTTGATGTAGTTCAGAGGGCAGCAAGGTGATACCCCCTAATCTTGTTAGCATGACAAGTTTGATCAGGGATTTGAAATTGATGTACACTCTAGCGGGCATCTAAAAGTCATAAATTGCGGTCCCTGAAGGTGGAAAGACCTAAACGGTTGCCCAAATTATGCATTGATATTCAGACGTGAACAGAGTTCACATGGCCTTTGTTATAAAAGCTCACAATATGGAGAGCTTGCAATAAGCTGTGACGTGTGCTTGCTTGCATTAAAGCAATGCTGCACACAGGCGAGACTGCTGGACACTCCATGCTATTGCGCGGGAACATACTATTGCGCGGGAATTGATGCAGGTACATGCTATTGCGCGGGAATCAATGCAGGTACAAGCTCACTGTTTGCTGCGAATGTGGGCCTTGATCACGCAAAATCAGCAGCCCATGCACGAGCCGTCCCAAGGGCGTAAACGGCTGCTGCTGGTCAAAGAAATTGATATTGAGCCATCCAGGGACGCGTTGCAGGAGTTTAGCCTGCGAGGTCAGATGCTCACTATGCACCGGGTGTGCGCCTGCGAGCACCACAAGGTAGCAGCAGGAACAGATTAGCTGTATAATAGAGTTGGCCTGAGCCATATGGTGTATGTATGGTTATTTTAGCAGGGATTTGTCCACATATATGGTATTACACGGTTAATATGTACGGTTCTGGCCGACCCTAAGTATTGGTGCACATGGAAATCGGCAGGAGAGTAGTTACAATGACCTGAAAGCCGCAGGTTTCAGTCTTTCTTTGATGCAGGGAGCAGTTTGCCGTGTTTTACATGATCTGAGCACAAGGCAAAGGTAGCAAGCCGAAATTCCTTTTGAGATTAAGCAGAATGTAAAAAGGGTAAAACATGTGAGTGCATGTCACCGTCACGCGATACTTTGAATTCAGCCTGTATGCTGTGTGGGGGTAGATGGCACAGATATGGTTCTTCTTGCTGAAGGACTGGACATGTGTACTAGGAATTCCTGAGGCACTTCTCTACAGATCAGGGAGTAGGATAGCACTAGCGCACATAAACACACACATACGCACACAAAACTGAGAAAGTAGGCATTCGTCCGCACATGAAGCATAACACAGCACTTGTGCCTGGCTTTATATTTATGTTTAGCTTTGTGTGAGATGTATATATGTATTGCTTGTAACATAAATGGCTGTCCCCATGACCCACCCCTTTGCAAGCCAAACAGTCCCAATAAGCCAATTTTGGCTTTATCTCCCCTTTCCCTTCACCAATCTGGGACCTGAAAGTTGCGTTGGATAGCTAATTGTGTTCTTTACATGCCTACAAAGAAAGCAATAAGACCTAGTGGCTGGCGTTATAAAAAGAATGTAGGATGTCAAAAACAGACATCATTGCTCACACACTGCACCAATCCATGCCTTCTAAACTTTGATATAGGTATTTGATAATTCACCCCGCAACGCAATTCACCCCGCAACTCTGGTGTAAAAGTGAGGATGTAAATTGGAGCCGAAAAGTGCTCCTGCTAAAATTGCTTGCATGGAACGCTGCAAAATGATTCCCAGATTCCGAACAAGCCATCGTTTGGCTCCATTTCAATTTTAAACTGAGCTATATTTAACCCCGCACAACTCTGGTAACAAAAACTGGGCTGAAACTTGCAGCCGGTGTGGAATGACAGTTTTTTCTTTCCCCCTCGTTTCCCTTGTTTTGTGAGTGCCTCCCACTCGCCAGCAATCCCAGCACCCCTGCCCCAAAATCGACATTGCAGCGTTGTTATATAACATTTCTAATGCTTATATCCTGAAGCAGAGGCTAATCAGGGCTACTTCAGAAATGCACCTTTTCCCTGCCGAAATCGGTGCAAAATACGCACCGGGCCCCACAGAACCCCAGAATGCCAAATTTCCAGCAAATGTCAATGCTTTAGGTATAACATCAAGTATCTTGCATTCAAATGAGGTATAGGGGGCTTTGAGTTGGGTGGAGAGCTAAGTGAGACTGTTTGAGGGGGGGGGGCATAGGGACAGCCATATGTGTATGCAACATGTTTATAGACGAGTATGACTATGCGTAACGTGAATTTTGTTCTTTCAGTCTCTTTCTATGAAATGTTCTTTTAGTCTCTTCCTATAAAATGTCAGAGAGCTTTAATACAGTGCAAGAGGGTTCTTTATTCCAATACATCGATGTGACATGCCTTGCGTTTTTGTCAACAATGGCCGTAATGGGTACATCCATTTCGGGCCCGTGGCCATCAAAGTAAAGCTAGCCTCACCTGTGCTGCCATTGGAATTCAAAGCCGCGGCCAGCCAGGCCTTGCGTTGCTTTGCGCAGGGAGGCAGATGACCAGCCTACAAATTGGAGGGTGGACAAACAGACAAAGGTGTTTTTATTGCTACCATTGTTGTCGCTGCTGTTATTTCTGCTGCTACTGCTGCTACGGCGGCTATTATAATCTGGCGTAGACACTATTGCAAAGCGAAGAGTAAAAGCAGGTTTTAAGCTAAAAAGTTGGCCTTTATGCACCCAAAAGGCACTGACTCCATAATCCACACTCACACACACACCTACACACACAAGCACACAAATGTAACACAAATGTGCTTGGCTACTGTGACATGCCGTTGCATGTTTGCGATTGCACAAATTGTTGTTGATCTTCTGGCGTCGCCTGCAGCGCAGTTACGTCTCCTTTATCAATTGAGGAGGGACCAGCTGCCTGTCCTCGCCGCCAGGCAGCGTTACCTGACCTTTAGAAACTCTTGAACTTGTACCTGATTCACCAGCTCCTCCAACCACGGATTGATCTTTGAGCACAAGAGAGAGGCCCAAAACATGGAAGACATTGTGTCCCCGCTTGCCACAAACAGAGCAGCCAGCTCCACAGCAAGAACAGGGGGGGCCAAGGGGATGGAGACCTGTTTGGTGGATGAGCAACAGATCGAATTTGTCTTCCACAAACAGAGCAGCCAAATCAATAATAAGAGTAAAGGATGCCAGGAAAGGATGGCAGACTTAAGCGACGAGCAAGCAGACACCATCTGCCTTCGGCCAGCTAAAGCAAAGGCTGGAAAGGCAGGGGTGGTGGGGACCTGTACAAGTAGTTTCAAGATGGAGTTGCAAAATCATTACATATGAGGGCCAGTTCTGGATGGTTCAGGCTTTTGGAATTAGGGAAAAGAGGGCTTATTGTAGGATATGGCCAGGATCATATACGGACACTGTGTACACTGTGTGATATTTTTGCAGAGCAGGGTTCCTAGTTCCTCTGGCATGCTCATTTGTATCAAATCCCTATTTATTTATTTATTTATTTATTTATAATGTATCAAAACGGACTGAAGTATGGGATTGCAGTGTATACTCAGCATGCCAATACACCTAATAAAAACGTCCCAATTTATTTGTTTCTTTAAACTCTGGGATTTTCGATTCTGTAATTCAGTGCCGAGTATATAGTATGAAGCAAAGTGACTAGGGCCCACGCTATAACTATGGTACCTGTGCCAATCGCACGTAAAACCCCTTTTGGGAGGGTCAAAGGGGTTTTCAAAGAAGGGAGTCTACCTCTGGTTTTTCAGCAGGGGACTCATCTAATACAAATTCAACACATAACATGTACGACAGTTTCCAATGACATGTATGACATCTTCCAATAACATGTACGACGTCTTCCACCTCTTCATGTTACACACATACTCGCCTCTAGCCACTTGACCAGCGGGCGAGCTTGTGAGTGGTGGTCAAAGTGCACGATTGCTGACACAGCCTTTCTTGCTGTGGCCATCCCATGTAATGCCTGGCCCAGGCTGTGCAATTGCTGTGGAGTGGCCGGTGCAGGCATGAATAAGTCAAGGCTGTGGAGCAGGTGCTGCTGGGAGGAAGCAGGTGCAGAAGTGGACGGCTGGGGTTCAGAGCTGTGGGGCAGGTGCTGCTGGGAAGAAGCAGGAGCAGAAGTGAGCGGCTGGGGTTCGGAGCTGTGGGACAGGTGCTGCTGGGGGGAAGCAGGTGCAGCAGGGAACGGCTGGGATTCGGAGCTGTGGGGCAGGTGCTGCTGGGAGGAGGCAGGTGCAGAAGTAAACAGCTGCTGTTTGGTGCTGTAGGGCAGGTGCTGATGGGCGGCTGTTGTGGGGGCATAGCCAGGAGGTTGGGGGGCTGCAAGCAAATGCACAAGCTCTTCCATCAGCCTGACAACAGGCTGGAGGTTAATCGCTGACTGCTGCCGATCATGCTTTTCTTTATTAACCTTGGCCTGCTTATCACGAATCAGCTCGCCCGCTTGTTGGAGCATGAAGCAGACACGATCAGCCTCAGGGTAACCATTGAAGGCAACTGCAGTCGCGTTTGTGTGTGTGTGTGTGTGTGTGTAGGTGTGTGTGTGTGTATATGTGTGTGTGCGTGTCTCTTGCTGTTTAGACACGCCCCTGAGCGCATGTGTGCGTGTGCAAGCATTCCTTGAATCAAATGGGTCTATCAGTTTTGATGCTTGTGACTGTCACGTGTTCTTATAATTGAACCCTTCTTCTCTTGCAAAACAATAGTTGAGAGCCTCAAATCCAGCTTCTTTGCACCCTTGAAGCAGAATGTGCACATCCCATTCCTGTGGACGAATGTTTGACGTCTGCTTGCACCCATTTTGCAAGTCTAAAATTGCCAGGTGCACGGTGCCCTTTCCTTCATTGCCTCCATGGTGCTTGCTTAAGGCAGACAAGGCCAGAGGCTCGCTACCCTACCTTTGCCTAGACGATGTCTCCATTTGGCCTTCACGTTCAACCGGTTCAAGGCAGCCAGGCTACAAATGATATTCTCAAGCTGGGCAGCATGGTCCTCGGAAAGGCCCAACTGAGGGTCAGTCGCCGAAGCGTGGTCAAGCACCTTATGCACCTCTCTCAGCTGTATGGTCAAGGGTTTTGAAGTCTGTGCCGCCCGGGGTTCTGGAGCTGAGCAGGAGGCTTGGCTCCCTCCATCCCCTTGCTGGACACATTGAGCCCCCCTCTGATGCCCTTGGGGCTGCTGCTGCTGCTGCTGCTGCCTGCTGTGCGAGTGACTCAAGTTTGAAGTTGCTCCAGGCTGAAGAGAGCACTGCTGAGTTTCGAGTGGGGCATGCTGCTGAGTGTGCTGCTGGGGATGCGGGGGAGTGTGCTGAGGAGTGTGTCGATGCGTGTGATGATGAGTGCGCCGTGAAGCATGCGGTTGAGAGTGCGCCTGAGGTGGTGGCAGTGGCTGCCGATGGTGTAGCCCCACACTTTGAGCTGAGGTATGAGCCGGCCACAGTGGTTGATGCCCCTGCTGTGTGTCCAGGGGGTCAACGCCTGTTTTGGTGTGGTCCGGAGTTCTGGACCAAAGCTGCTGCTCCGCCTCCAGCTGTTTCTGCCGCTGTGTGCGTTTGTACGCTATACTGTAGTTGTCCGCGGCAAGGCTGTAGTGCCGGACTGAGTGGCGGACGGAGGTGGCGGGAGGGTTGTGTCCCCTGATTGAGCTGCGTCGTTGCTGGAGGGAGCAGATGAGTGCGGAGAGGCTTTCATGAGAAGGTGCTGAAATTGTTTGTGTGCAGTGGCCCCTGTCTGGTTGTTGGTGCCCTGCGCTGACAGCCAGTTCGGGTGAGACCAAAATGCGGCTCTTCAGCACGCCTGCCTCTTTGAGTGCTGCCTGCGGGATTGTGTGTGCGTGTATGTGTGTATGTGTGTGTGTGTGCGCGTGCGTGCATGTCAGAGCCTGTGTATGTGTGTTTGTCTGCCTCTGTGCGTCTGTGCATGTGCCTGTGCATCTGCGTGTGTGTATGTGTGTGCATTTGTGTGTGTGTGTGTGCATTTGTGCGTGTGCGTGTGCATGCATGTGTGAGTGTATGAGTGTGTGTGCGCGTGTGTGGGTATGCGAGTGTGTGTGTGCGTGTGTGTGTGTGCTTGTGTGAGTGTAAGAGTGTGTGTGTTTGTGTCTGTGTGTGAATGTGTGTGTGTGTTTCTGTCTGCCTGTCTGTCTGTCTGTCTGTCTGTCTGTCTGTCTGTCTGTCTGTCTGTCTGTCTGTCTGTCTGTCTGTCTGTCTGTCTGTCTGTCTGTCTGTCTGTCTGTCTGTCTGTCTGTCTGTCTGTCTGTCTGTGTGCGTGTGTGTGTTGAGTGTGTGTGTGTGTGCATGTGTACGTCCGTCTGTTCGTGTTTGTGTGTGTGAGTGTGTGTGTGTATGTATGTGTGTGTGTCTGTCTGTTCGTGTATGTGTGTGCATGTGTGTATGTCTGTCTGTGTGTGTGTGTCTGTCTGTCTGTCTGTCTGTCTGTCTGTGTGTGTGTTGTGTGTGTGTGTGTGTGTGTGTGTGTGTGTGTGTGTGTGTGTGCGCGCGCGCGTTGTATGGCAGTTTACCATGAAACACAGAACAGTTTATGTCCGCCTACTACTGTGTTGCATCTTACCACCAGGTTCCTGTTGATAGCACAATTGGCACTCCAGGTCAGGAGGCTGCTCAGAAAAGCAGGCGTTCTATCCATTCCTATGTTACATTTTCACATTGTTACATACTGTGATATTCTTTTAAATCATCTTCCTTTAGATCAATAAAGTACAGGTGAGCTGTTTAAGGGGGGGGTGCGTGCATGTTTGCATGTGTTTATGCTTTCATACTTGATTGCGCTGTGTTCTGTGCTCTCCATAACAAGAGGCAGTGTATAGTATGCAGGTGAAATTTTGTTCGCAGGCTAATCAATGAGACTGAATCATCATGAGCTGCAGGAGGCTGCTCGCACGCACTTTGCGGGCCCACCTCATCTCAAGGCCCTTCCCGCAGCAATGCTGTAGCAGCAGCCCCGCCCACGCACTCTCCACAAACGCAGGACACTTACCACGTGGGCTATCACAGCACCACCCTCAAAATAAAAAACAAGCTTCTTTTCCATCTATAACCCAGCCACGCCCGCACTCCCTTCAACCCCGTCCTCCAGTTCGTACAACACCTGCACGCACCTCCTTCAGCCCCATCGAACAGCTACTGCTGCAGCACTGTGCCTCCACTAGCCTGCAAGAGCTCTTGGTGTTTGCAAACCAGCCTGACGCAGGCAGCGTCACACCTCTAAGTGCGTCACGCCTTTCTCGTCCGTTCCTGGTCGTTTGGCTGAAATCCAGCATGTAACGCCACGCAGGTTTTCATTAATTGTCTTGCTACACATCAGCTGCACTCTTAGACAATCAGCACATCCTTGAACTCATGCAAGCATGCACGCACGCATACATACATGCCAGCAACCCACATTTTACGTTGCATATGCCTGATGTCCAGGAGCCTCAGAGACTGGTGGACCGCAATTGCCGCAAGCGGCCTTAGAACAGGAGCCCCTTGTACACGAAACTGATGGGCCACAGCAGGATGGCAGGACAGGAGAGGCAGCAGCCCCAGCAACCACAGGCCGCCAGCCTGCGTTTTGGGTTGCACTGTGTGACGCAATGGAACCGCTGTGTTTCAGACAGGTGAGGGTCCATGAATTGACAGTGGCCCACTAGATCTGCTATGGCTCTTCATACGTAGGCCAGCACTTGTAATTAGCTTGCGTGGCTTGAAGCGCAGCATAGCCACCAAGACATCATGTCGCCTACTATTGCCTGAAAGCAAGTACACTACACTCGTGCAACATCAGGCTTGATCAACAGACAAACACGCACCCGCACACTTTTGCACACAACCACACAGATCGCGACCGCTCAGCCTGCGGAGGTGCTCGCCCTCACACAGACCTTGAACAAGTGTGGCATACGACACCAGGGTGTGTGGCAGGCTGCACTGCTGAGGCTTGCTGTGTGCCAGCCTGTGCCTGAATTAGAGGAACTGCTTGCAGTGGTGGAGGGAGCAGCCAAGGCAGGTACGAAGTGTGAGCGTGCTCCTTGGCCAAATTGCCTGAGCTTTGGAATTCCCATGCTTCGTGGCTTTACACTAACTACTGCTTCACTTTTCTGACATCCACGGTGCCGCATCCTACTGCTACACTTTTCTAGCATCCATGGTTTTGCGGCTGTAGGCACCTCACGCATCCGTCAGTCCTGATGTAGGCGCACAGCTAATATTGTGATAAGGCTTTTAAACCACAGGGGCGTCATATTCAAATTCAAGTACCCAGCCAAGAAATTTGCACGAGCTTGAGAACCGCTTCCAGAAAAGCTTTATGAAACAGCACAACGGCACACGCCGGCAGGGCTGAAAGCAGACAGTTTCCACGCAGCTTGCATTGCCAACATGGCAGCATTCAGTGAGCACCACCACCATTTTGCACGTGTACACAGCGTAGTTGCGTGCATCTGCACACGTACGCAGGTGTTGTCGTTCCCCCGGAAGCGTCTGCTGAACTCGTGGATCGCATGTGTCAGCAAGCCGCTGCAGAGTGTACCCCTCCAGGCCACAAACAAAACGACGAGCACTCAATCACGTCAGTATGCAGATTATCTGTGTGGCAGCAGCAACAGCAGCAGCAGCAGATTGACCAACTTGTACAGCAGCAGCAGCCGCAGCAGTATTTTTCCCAGCAGCAGCGCGTGGCACAAGGACTTAGCTTTAAAACTTCTGGCAGCTCCCAGCACGTAGATCACCTCTCTGGACCTGGCTGGCCCCAGCAGGGGGTGTGGAGCAGGGCACATAGGCAGGGAGGGGGCATTGATGGCAGCGACAGTTGTATTGAAGAAAAGCAAACAGGAAGTAGGCCTAGTTTGCAGTACAGTAGCAGCAGGGTTTTGGGTGTGCCAGGTGAGCGGCTGGCTAGGATAGCCCACGCGGCAGCAGTTAGCGTTCAGGTGCTGAAGCGTGGCGCAAGAGGGGACATGCTAGGTTGGAGGGAGGGGCGGAAGGTTTCAAAGGGTGGCGCATTAGGGGCAGGGACAGGTGGGGGTGTGGGGGGCGTCTTTGCAGATGGACGTTCAACACTGGGCGCTTACCACCCACACCACCCTACACATGGGTCCCTTGGTGCGAACCTACAAGATGGTTCCCTGGCAGACAGCAGCAGCAACAGCGGCAACAGCGGCAACAGCGGCAGAACTTGCGGCGCCAGTAGCAGCAGTAGTGCCCAGGGTGTTGGGCCGAGGTCTACAGAGCAGGAGATGGCTGTCGATGGCGGGGGGGGAGGAGCAGGAGAAGGAGGAGAGTTTGGTGCTTGGCTCGGGCCATTGAGCTTGTACGACCAACACCTGCTCAGTGCTTACGCCAGCTCCGCCCCCTCTGCTCGTGACCCTGGTGCAGCTGCTGTTGCTGCTGCTGCTGCTGCTGCTGCTGTTGCCCCTGACGCTAGTGCTGGTGCTGGTGCTGGTGCTGGTGCTGGTGCTGGTGCTGGTGCTGGTGCTGGTGGTGCTGCTATTGTCCACTCCCCCCCCATCCCCTCAACGACATCAGTGCCGCTACCCGCTCAGCATCTCACACCAGCTCAAGCATTTTTGCCTGCCTGCCTGCTTCTTCAGATCGAGCTGGCTGGGGTGACCGACGTGCGCAGTTTGCTGCAGGTGTGTTTGTCTGCAGAGCTAGCCAAGCTGTAGGGCGTAGCTACCGTCGCTTGGCCAGAGCAGGTCAGGATGCTTTGAATATTTCCAATAGCAGGGACTGTGATCACGCATCTCGCAGGGTGGTGAGAGCTGCCACTATTGAGCTCTCTCTTTAGATGCTTCCCTTGGGATCATGACCGCGAAATCTATTTCAAGTGCGTGCTTGTAGGCTATTGTTGCCCACTCAGTTTGAATGAACCTGTTTTAGTGGATCTCCGAATGGGAAATATTGAAAGGGGGTCAGGGATGAGGGATGGATGCATGCGCAGGGGAGTGCTGTCACGCGATGAATGCGTCGCTGTGCCTCACTTTTTAAAGTAGAGAGAAATGCTGTCACGCGATGAATGCGTCACTGTGCTTCACTGTCACGCGATAATGCGTCGCTGTGCCTCACCTTTTAAAGTAGAGAGAAATGATCCTTCCTCTATGGTGCATGCAGCGCGTCGTGGTTTCCTCTCAGCTTGATCACTGATGGGATGCTGGTTTCGCCAGATGCTTATGCAGAGGAAAAAACAACTCGTCTTCCCAAACTGTGACTAGTGACTAGTTAATGCACATACACATACATACATACATACATACATGCATACATACATACATACATACATACATACATACATACATACATACATACATACATACATACATACATACATACATACATA
>Ga0307947_1001818_pt1:0-5000 | contig 17017 bp, 21 predicted proteins | sample OrgLakmetagen232_FD_201840 | JGI IMG/M metagenome (GOLD analysis project Ga0307947, IMG submission 201840) | Saline water microbial communities from Organic Lake, Antarctica - #232 | ecosystem: Environmental > Aquatic > Non-marine Saline and Alkaline > Saline | place: Antarctica: Organic...
GTCTGTGTGTGTGTGTGTGTGTGTGTGCGTGTGTGTGTGTGTGTGTGAGTGTGTGTGTGTGTGTGTGTGTGTGTCTGTTTGTGTGTGTGTGTGTGTGTGTATGTGTTTGTGTGTGTATGTGTGTGTGCGTGTGTGTGTCTGTGTGTGTGTGTGTGTGTGTGTGTGTGTGTGTATGTGTGTGTGTGTTTGTGTGTGTGTGTGTGAGTGTGTATGTGTGTGTGTGTCTGTGTGTGTGTCTCCGCTTGTGTGTGTGTGTGTGTGCGTGTGTGTGTCTGTGTGTGTGTGTGTGTGTGTGTGTGTGTGTGTATGTGTGTGTGTGTGTGTGTGTGTGTGTGTGTGTGTGCTATGCTTGCATAGCACCGTACCTGTGAGGCTTTGATGACCGCGGCCTTTGACTCTGATCTTGAACTTCTCGCAGCACAATTTGTCGGTGTTGTGCATTGGGCTGCATTTTTCTTCGGCACATTGTCCGCCTTCAGACGAGTCCAAAAATCGTCGACACTCATCGGAACGCTTTCAATTCGATTCAGTAATTCCAATCAGTCTTTATACATTAATCAATCTAAGTTCTCGTGCACAGGCTCACCTTGCTCAACTAACCACCTAAATATTAATAAGGTAAGGTAAATATTAAGTAACACAGAAACAAAGCCTTGCTCTGGTCAAACTACTTCCGCTCAGCAAACAGGCAAAATTGTTACACAACTGCCGATCTATTTTCGGGATGCGAGTGATTCAGGGTTGGATTGCAATGCTCGTGGTGTTGAGAGACGGCGGTAGACAGCCCTGAACGTGTTTCCCTTGTTACGAGCAACCTTTTGGCCCTCCTCGGTAGCCTGCACGCGAACATGTACAATACAGGCAGAGCTTTTAATTACCTGGTTGATTGTAATTGTGTACCTCTTCGTTTGAAAGGTTGCTGAAAAATGGCGATCTCAAATGTTACCAGCAAATCGGCTCTCCATATCACCCAGCAGACATTCAAAACTCAGTATCTCGTTCATAAAGTTACCGCCGCCAAAAATGACAAGAACAATCTTAATATCAGGAACCGGTGCAGCTTTAAACAACAATGCAGGAAGATCATCTTGCATTCGTTTTATAGTCACTTGTCGTATCAAAATTTGAACTGTTTAATACCGTAGAAATACTGGTAGTCAGACCAACCATTCCTATGAGAGTTCTTGCCCCAAAGCAGAAACGTACATTTAAGTATATAGGAACCTTGATTAGACGTATCTTAGCACCCCTGCACAGTCAGTTTGTGGCGGGAGGTGCCCAGGTGGGCAGGGTGGAAATATCTGCCAGTAAGTGGATTTCCAAAAGCCCCCTTCCCGGTGCCAGCAGCTAGGGGTGTTTTTTGCAATGAGTTTGACAATTTTATTGTTTAAAAAAGTGAACTTTGATTGGCGCTGGGGCAGCTCTGGCGGGCGTTCGCTGCCCACTATGGCCCAACCCCAGCATTCTAGACCATAGTACTTGACAGGGCATGCCTGGGAGCATACCGAAGGGCTCCTGACACTCAAGTGGTGGCCAGAAAGCGCGTTTCCAGTTTCCAGGGTTTCCAGAAATGCACCACTGTTGCCAGCGAACAGGCCCACACGCACTTAGTCCTCTGGGGCAATTTGTCAAACGCCCTTTTTTTGCTTTCATGGGTATGGTTCGACCCTAAACCTGTCTGGGAACAAAAGAATTGGTGAAAATTGGACCCAAACCCGCATTTCTACACCCATGTCACCTTTCTGGCAGGGAAATGGCGCAAATCCAGCCCTCCCCACACACCCTTGACCCCGAATTCATTACTTTTTAAGCAGAAGTATAACACCTATGCCTGGAAACCATTGGGTGACCTCAGATGTGCAATTCAGGAGAGGGGCATTCATTCCCCCTTTTTGGGTGGGGCTTGGATGGGCTGACTGGTAGTATTGCAAATAATTATTTATTAGAGTGCCTCGCAAAAGAAACAAAAAAATTTGGGCCTCGCAAAACACTGACTCTTAACAGCCTATTTCCGGATGCAGCCTGCAGGTTTTAAGTTTGGAATCCTGCCCAATTTGCAACTTGTTGCTTTTTACCCGATGCTTTTTACAAAATGCCCCAAAACTTGCGAAAAACGTATTATTACGATGGTATAGGTCAATCACGCATGTAAAGCGTTGCAATGCACGTCATCAACAGCAAGATCAAGGGGGCATTCTGCGAGGAATTCTGTGTTACCCTGTGTCCTACTATTACCAAGCTTATTTGTGACATTACCCCCCCCCCCGGTAAACAACTGAGTGCCAGTTCACTGAGCACGCAACAGCAAATAAAAGTTACATTTTTTATTTTTGCAAAATGAAGACCACCAGCAACCACACTAAACTCAGCCACCACCTATGGCTTGAGAGCCCACGATGGCAGGATCTAAACGTCCGATTAATAACTTTTGGGGCAGGCACAATTCAAGGCCCCTGCCCAAAGCTTCCTTCCTACACACCCCCACCTACCTCATACAATAAGCCAGCAGCTGGATCCTTAGCCAGCTCCTCCTCGCTCACGCGCTCAAACATGGCATGGGCATCTAACCTGTCCCGCTGCAGATGAGCAAGGCGTTGGGTTATATTCAGTACGCGTCGCACACAGGTTCAGGGTTTTACAAGGGCAACATGTTATATTAGAACACTTAGAGCATACACAAGGTGAGTTGCAAGTAAGGTAAAAGGCAGCTGTTGTTCAAGTATTTGTCGGGTCTAGGCAGGACAGCCCAAAAAGACGTACAGGGCAATGACATGCTTAGACAAAACAACAAAACACTGGGCCTCGCATCCTAATTGACTCAAACCATGCCAAACCATAAAAAAATCAGCACAATGCACATGAGCAGACACCTACCATCCAGTTGCCTAGATCCTCGACGTCTGTGATGGTGTACAGCCAGCCGCCTGGGGCAAGGAGGTACGCGTACTCTGTGACAAGCGTGGTGTTGATGATGCGTCGCCGGTGGTTGGCAGCCTTGAAGTGGGGATCCTGTGACAGTAGCAGCAATGATAGCAGCGTCTATGAGCATCTTGTCATCATCAGCAGCAGAGCAGCGATTTCACCAGTAAATCAGCTGAGTGATTATGGTGTTGTGAGTGCGAAGGCATTTTTGTTTGTTTGTTTGTGTTTTAGTGCATACGTGCGTGCCAGGGTTGTTCAGTTCGAGGTTCGGCCAAAGGTTCGGGTTCACAAAACTTTCACGCAATTTAACGAATTTGAAAAGTGCCGTTAGGAGTTCGGTGAAAGTTTGACGAACCTTTTTATAGTTCGTCAAACTTCACAGCATATGTCTGTCAAAATTGCAAGAGGCAGCAGCCCCCCCCCCAGTTCAGTCCCACTCTTCCCTTGCAGTAAGTGTAACATCCATATATGAAAAATGATCTATAAACTGTACCTGGCCAGGAAATTTCCTTGGTCTTAGGACAAACCTGTCGCACATTTCTAAACTTAGAAGGATTTGTTTAACGCGGCACTTGCATTGACCCTAAAATTTCCTTTTTCTGCTCTACAATGATGACATGGTCCCATTCCAGCCCCTTTTTTCCCTCTATGATTATTTATAGACATACACAACTAATTGGGAAGATTTGAAGGTGGGGGGAGGAGCCCAAGGACCCGTTTCCCAAAATCGCACGTCGAACCCTTTGAACAATTTGAGGGTTCTATCTCCTTCACGAACTTTATCAAACCCTTGCTCCCAAAAAAGCGAACTGAACAGCCCTGGTGTGTGCATTCGTGCAAGTTTGTGTGTGTTAGTGTTTATGCATGAGTCATGTGTGTGTAAGTGCGTGTTCGTGTGCGTGCATGTGTGAATGGATCATGGAAACAGGACACAGCACAACTGCATAGTGCAAATACTAGGCAACCAGTTCCATTGCTTAAAGCTTTCTATCAAAATCCGTTTACAAAGCAGCAAATTGAGTACAGGGAGTGGATTTGCGGCTCTCACCGCTGCCATGAATGAGCAGGAGTTTGGATTTGATCACGATTTTAATGAGGGTAGCAAGGACCACTAATATAAGCTAGGCATTAGTCAATGGTGGAGTCATGTTAGTAATGTTTGACGACAACTTTTGAAATTGCAAGGAAAAAAGTGTGACAAAGGTATACAGGTTCCAGCAACTTTGGAAATGATAATGAGTCATTATCATGTATAATTAACGACTCAAAAACCACCTTGAGCCTGAAGGCTACCTAAAGGACTCAGATGTCTATTAGTGGGGTATCTGATGGGCAATCTGGAGGAGGGGCTCTGTCGCATTTCACATTTCCCTGATTTCCTTATGTTCAGCTGCATACGCCCAGCCACAGCCAGAAGTCTGTCTGCAATTCAGGCTTCAATTTGTCCACGACACCCTTTGACCAGGTCAGGCAATCCCAACCCACAATCATGACCAGTTGAAGTGCACATGCTTGCAGCTAGTCTGCCATGCCACTTGAGAGCTCTCACCGGGAACAGGAAAAATATCTTCGTAAGCTGGCCTTTCTGAAAGTAGTTGGGCAGGTACTTCATGGCATTGGTGCGCACGCAGCTCACATTGCCGTACTGGCCGGGGTGCTCCAAACGCAGGGAGGCTGTGCAAGGGGCGGCGCAAGTACACAACTGTTTGCTTTGTTTGTGTGCACAAGCATTAAAAAAGAAGCCAAGCTGCAAGTGCTCCAAGCGCAGAAAAGTGTACAGGCAAACTGAACATTCAATGGAGGCTGTGAGAAGGGGGCTGCACCTTTTGCAAAGACCATTTTGTTTGCTTATATGCTCCAGTCGTGAGTGTAGCAGGTAACGCAACCGCGCACACCAGCATAGGCCAGCCTAAATTAAAGATGAGAGGATGACATGGGAAGTCACATTCATAGAACAAATGCTTGTCAGCTGTTTCTTGCTGATAGCGCCCAAAAAAGAGGTGTGCACTCTCAACGCTCAACACACGCACTCATGCTGCTCCAAACCCTGACGTTACGTGTGATATTTCAAACATGTT
>Ga0307947_1001818_pt1:10000-17017 | contig 17017 bp, 21 predicted proteins | sample OrgLakmetagen232_FD_201840 | JGI IMG/M metagenome (GOLD analysis project Ga0307947, IMG submission 201840) | Saline water microbial communities from Organic Lake, Antarctica - #232 | ecosystem: Environmental > Aquatic > Non-marine Saline and Alkaline > Saline | place: Antarctica...
CCGCTTCCTCTGCCCGGTTTTCCGCTTCCCCCCTTTCTCATCATGGTCGTGTTCACTCGTGTTAGCAATTATTGCGCCTGCAAACACTTTGCATTGCACATTGACCCCTCAACGTTGTACGTTTACACGTACATACACACAAGTTCACACACATATTCACACACCACGTACACACATGCTCACATACACTTTCATTTACACACCACAACCTCAATCACTTTGCAGTCCAAAGCGAACCCCAGCAGCCAGCTTTACTCCAAACTTTTCTAGTGGCAAAAAGGTCCAAGCAATTTGTGCTGCTGATTCCGGACGAGGCACACGTAAGTGAAATGAATAACAGAGAAGAGGGATTACCAATTAATGGGTGGCAATATGCAATTAAGGTTGCAAACAGTATTTGCCGTCATAATACCTGGCTATTGCCGGCGTGCTGGCACTCAAGCCAGTAATGCTCAAAGCTGGAAAATATATACACGTGTTATTGATGTGTGCATACATGCACACACGCACACGCACACACGTACAAAGCAGGGTTGTTCAGTTCAAGGTTCGGCCAAAAGTTTGGGTTCACGAACTTTCGCGCATTTAACGAATTTGAAAAGTGTCGTTTGGAGTTTGGTCAAAGTTCGACGAACTTTGAAGAGTTTGTCAAACCTTACAGCATACGTCTGTCAAAATTGCAAAAGACAGCAGCCCCCCCCAGTTCAGTCTCACTCTTTCCTTGCAGTAAAAGTAAGTATTCAATGATTTATATATGAAATGTGAAATGTGATCTGTATTCTGTATCAGGCCAGGAAGTTTCCTTGGTCATAAGGCCAAACTTGTCACACATTTCTGAACTGCTAAGCATTTGTACAACGCGGCACTTGCACTGCACCTGAAAATTCTCCTTTTTCTGCTCTACAATGATGACATGGTCCCATTACGGTTCCTTTCCCCCCCTATTATTAGTTATAAACATACACAACTAATTGGGAAGATTCAAAGGTCGGGGGAGGTGTCCAAGGACCCATGTTCCAAAACTGTACATTGAACCCTTCGAACAGTTTGAGGGTCCTATCTCTTTCACGAACTTCATCAAACCCTTGCTCCCAAAATAACGAACTGAACAACCCTGGTACAAAGTATGTATTCGCAAACGCGTACATCACACACACAGACACAATTGCAAACATGCACACGCACATACACACACACACAAACACATGCGCATACACAAGAAATTTGCAAACACATCCTGTGTGCTCCCGATATAATTTTTTGAGTGTGGCTCAGCACTTTGATCACGTACGTTTACGCTGTGCGTTCCTTGCAGCTGTTGCCCAGGCTTAAGGGACCTCTTCCAGTCTTGATAGAGGAGGAGACCTGGGAGGTATGTCCTTTTCGGAGCTCAGGTAACGAAAGTGGCCATCTAGTGAACGTTGCAGCTGGCTTCCATTTAGATGTCGCCTGTGTACACAGGAACAGACGTTACTCTATTGCAAGCTATTTAACCGGCCATCAATAGTGAGCTTGCTTGTGGCATGTGTTTGCATCAAAGGCTCCCCCCCTAACTATAAATGGTATGTCAGTGTGTGCTACCCCTTCATTGCAATCGTTGTGTGAATGCATTTCGTTTGCAAGGCAACATTCTGATTCAAATCTCACAACACGTCACGCACCTCTTGTGTTGGCGATAAGAATGTGCTTAGTACTTCCTCTGACACGCCCCCCACAATTCCATCAGTGATGTGCCAGTACGCCGTATTTTCATTTTCAGACCGTATGTATGGTACGGTTACGGTATGGTACTCAAAGGAAAAATACGTTCCAAACCGTGCTAGTACGATCCACCGTATTTTGCCTTTTTACAGGGAAAAAGGAGGTTCTGGGTTCAATTCCCGGTTAGAGCTGTGTCTTTTGCTTTTTCACCCCAATTTTACATTGGAGTTAGGCCGCGGCTACACGTGAAAATTTTCCTACTTTTTTTCCTGGCCTTTGGCACCGTACCGTATTCCATAACCGTACCGTATTCACCGTAAATATGGTCTAACCGTACCGTACCATACCGTACCGTACCGTACACCGTACTGGCACATCACTGATTGCCATACAGCACTCAGCACACTCTACGCCTGCCATTCACCTCTTCCAATACGACACACACACACACACACACACACACAAACACACACACACACACACGCACACACACACACGCTCACACACACACACACGCTCACACACACACACACACACACACACACACACACACGCTCACACACACACACTCTCACACACACCACATGATCCTTTAAGCATGCCACACCTGCCACATAGTTTTTACACATGCCACACATGTAAGACACTCACACGTCTCTTCCGACACCAAGTGCCACACGCCTGCTTCACTGTCCACAGGAAACGGCAGAAGAGGTGGACGACATGGTCGTGGGAGATGCCGAAGTCACTCGTCGCCCGATTGCTGGTAGTTGCATCTGCTGAAACATCACGGCATATTTGGCATTCTTGCGCGTCACACTTCACCCTTCCTAGATCAGCACCAAACATTTTTCTTCTTCCCATTACAAGGATGGATTCAATTAGGGCATAACTCCTTTCAGTACTTTCTATGCTGTATGAGTATTTAAATTTGACCCGGCTGGTAGCGTTTGATCACAGCAATATCACGCCTGAACGTTGCAGGCTTACCGAACCCGGACTTTAAGGGTGGGGACCATCCTTACATATCAGAAGACGGGGTAAGTTGCGGCAGTTCTACAACATGGTTGGCCAGTGTACAAGAATGCCAAAGAGAGTGAAAGGAACAAATTTAAAAAGGGAAGACAGCTTCTTTAAACAAAGTTTTACTGGTTTGCTGACCCTCTGTGCCTGCATTTCAGAGGTTCTCCTTTTGCTGTTCAAAAAAGAGCTTATTCCAAACAAAGTGCTCCCTTGTCGGAACACTTGTACAGCAGCCCTACATATTTTTGCCCCCACATAGAATTTACGCGTGTACCTAATCTGATCCTCTGCAGCACAACATCATAGACCTGTCGTACGAGCCTCATCTACGATTATTCGGGGAGGATACGCCATACAAGGAGATCCTACAGCACCTAGTGGCTATACCCGGGGTCGTCCTCTCTGGCCTAATGTTGAACGTTGCGCAAGCAGCCGTCGTCGCCAAGGAGGGCGGCAGTGAAGTGCTCCAATTAAAATAGCTGTCGGGGTTTTCGCTTTCTGCTACAACCTCTCGGTCCTCCAAGACAATAGTGTGACAGTGAAGGTTTTGGTTGCCTCGTTTCTTCTGCTCAATCTTGTGAACCTGGGTTGCAAACTTTGTACTGCTTGATGCGGTCCTAGGCGTTTTTGGCTGGGACGTTGAAACTTTTTCTTGTTGAATACATTTCATTTCCCCTCAAAACACACGTGGATGATTCATACCTACACTATAAAACAATTCATCAAGTTGCAGGTACACGATCGTCGCTAAGGGGCCATTACAAAATTTAATTCAAAATTAATTGGAGGCGATTCATATTCTTACAGATGACTTTCGACGCACGGAGCAATCCTTGAATAAAATAATGCAGGCTCTAAACTCAAGCACCTCTTCTGCTCGTGTCCTTGCTGGTCATAAAGCACAAAAGCTCCTCCCACGCGTGCCCTTGAGCCAGCGGCAGCCTAGGTCATCGGTTCGAGCAATGGCACGTATGTGTTTGCACGCCACCGTGGCGTGCTCATTACTTGCATCTACGTGGAATGGGAACTCAATAGACTAATAGACATCTTGCGGCATCGCAGAAAAACGCGCGGGCGATGAAGAGAAGCTGGCCCTGATCAACAAGGCCAAGTGCTTCATCTTCGATTGCGATGGTGGGTGGAAATGCTCACTTATCTTTCCCACAATAGGGTGACAAACCTCCCACCATCTGGCATTACACCTCAGGTGTAATATGGAAGGGTGACTCAGTCATTGATGGCGTGCCTGACACATTGGAGCTGCTCCGCGGCCTGGTGAGAGAACGAAGGCTTGCGTAACTTGTACTTGCATCATTCTACATGCATATGTATGTGTCTAATCCTGTATGTGTGCATAGTGTGCGTGTGTATGTGTGTGTGTGTGTGTGTGTGTGTGTGTATGTGTGTGCGTGCGTGTGTGTGTGTATGTGTGTGTGTGTGTGTGAGTGTAAGTGTGAGCATGAGCGTTTGTGTATGTGTGTACGTGTGAGAGAGCATCTGTGTGTACGTGTGTGGATGCGTGTATATGTACATGTGTGTGTGCACGTGTGTTTGTGTGTGTGTATGCATGCGTGTGTGCGTGTGAGCGTGTGTGTGTGTGTGCGCGTGCGTGAGCGTGTGTGCGTGCGGTTGCACTGTGTGTGTAGTATGGTGAGGCTCGTGATTTTTCAGCTCATTTTTTTGGCGCGGACTGGCTGAAAGGAAGTATGGAGAAGGGAACACATCTTGCTTCGTTACTTTTCAGGGGAAGAAGCTTTTCTTCATCACCAACAACAGCACCAAGTCACGAGCAGGCTACCTAAAGAAGTTCCAGAGCCTGGGATTACCAGTCCAAGCGGTGGGTTGTGTGTGTCATTGTGTCATTCATTAAAAGGGTGCATCATCGTGAGGCTTCAGGCTTTTAGGTTCAAGGAAAGTTTCAAGCAAGAGTGTCTGTAGGTAGCGAATAAGTGCGCAAACCAACCATGATGTTCAAACACGTCATACGCTCTCACAAAGTGCGCTGAACCGCTGGGTGGCCTTTGTTGCTTTTTGCGCAGGAGGAGATCTACTCGTCGTCCTATGCTGCTGCTGCGTACCTTGAGTCCATCAACTTCCAAAAAAAGGTAGCGTCCTGCATGACAGCAAATTGCACGCTCAGTGCAGAAAGTGCTACAGGAAGTTGGCATGGCAGAGTTGGCGCAAAGACATGGAATTGATTACGACATGGAATTCAGTGAGTAGGTGTGAACTGTGCTGTACTTTAAAAACTGCCGTGTGTCCCCCAGTGGCCCCTTTTCCTGATTTGATGTGGGGAGAGGCTTAACTGCCTGCAAGGTTGTGCTCCTTGTCGCATCACCGTTCCTAAAACCCAGCCGTAATCCTTGGTAAGAGCGAACACCACTGCAAGTCTTTGTAGCAAACACACACACACACACACACGCACACATATACACACACACAGAGTAGAGTATCACATATATGAATGCGTGAACGATGGATTTCATGTGCACAGGGCTATGGGCAGGAGTGGTACGCAATTCAAGGCACACAAATACACACACACACACACACACACACACACAAACACACACACAAAGACACAAACGTGCAAGTGGCAGCGTCATAAACAATATGCACCCATCAAGTACAGGTGCTGTAAAAGGTGTTCAATATTGGGTATGTTTTGGGGGACAAGACCATCAAATGTAGTCAGAGGCGAAGTTAGAAGAATGTGAGGCATGTCCAAGTTTCGCTGCAATGGCCGCTGGCTTGCCTGTGCAGGTGTACGTGGTGGGGGAGGAGGGTATCCAACAGGAGCTCGACCTGAAGGGTATCAAGCACTTGGGGGGGCCCGAAGACGGCAGCAAAGCCGTGAACCTCAAGTCAGGGGAGTTTATGGAGCACGACCATGATGTGAGTGTGTGTATGTGTGTGTACGTGAGTGTGTGCGTGCGCGCTTGTATTTGTGCGTGTGCGTGTGTATCACACATCAAGTGCACGAAAAAGAGGACGTCTGCGTGTGCATGAGTTTGTGTCCAGCACGCTTCCCCCTCTAAATGGGCACACTCAGGTCAGCACTTGATCAACTGTGGAGTTGTTAGTCCCTGACTGCAAGTGATACACATGCGACTTGCGTATGGAAAAACACACCTTCCACACCTCCCAATCGATGAGTATCGGGCTTTGCTGCCAAGTTCACACTTGCTAGCGCACCCACTCCTCAGCTTAGCATTTGAACTGCTGTGGAGTAGTTGGCCTTCACAGCAGGCTGTCTTAGCACTTAACACACTCGTCTATATGGACACCCCCTCACCCTATGCTGCCACGACACCCAGAAAATGCTCTCGACTGCTAAGCTGCGTACTGCCCCTGACACACGCTTACACGTTTAAAATAGAGCTCCACCCGATCCTATGTGACCACTCCCCGCAGGTTGGTGCTGTGGTGGTGGGCTTTGACCGCTACATCAACTACTACAAGATCCAGTACGCCACCTTGTGCATTCGGGAGAACCCTGGCTGCTTGTTCATCGCCACCAACCGAGACGCAGTGACGCACTTGACGGACGCACAAGAGTGGGCAGGTAGTGTGTGCGCTGCTGGCTTGATGTCATTCTTTTTTAGGGTGAGCGTGGAAAACACAGTGACCTGCTTGATGACCTGCTTGATGAGCGAAGCAGAGAGGGCAGGCAAGTGCAACGCATTCTAAATCGTGTTGTGGTATTCAAGGCATGGAGATGCAGTGAATTGCCACACGCAACTATGGAGCGCATCCTAAATCGTGTTGTGGTATTCAAGGCATGGAGATGCAGTGAATATCAAACGCAACTATGGAGCGCATCCTAAACCGTGTTGTGGTATTTGAGGCGTGGAGATGCAGTGATTCACCCCACAGACGAGGGCTGTATTGTTGATGTCGCATGTAATTTGTGTGTTTGAGCACTAGCAATTTATCTAGAACACGCATTTTTGATGGAGTACAAGAAAACTAGCGTGTGGCTGAGCAAGAGTGGACAGGTGTCGTATCATGTAGATGCTTTTTTCCCCATTCTCATCCACAACGACACCTGTCCGCTGATTCGTAGGCACACATTGTTCCACTATAACACACGTGATGCCATGCTTAGCTTGAATGATATTATGCTCTGGACCTCACACACACACACACACACACACACGTACACGTACACAAACACGTACACGTACACGTACACGTACACATACACACACATACACACGCACACACATGTCCACCCCTCAGGCAATGGCTCCATGGTAGGGGCGATCATGGGCTCCACAAAGCAGGAGCCCA
>Ga0307947_1001821_pt1:0-12500 | contig 17010 bp, 13 predicted proteins | sample OrgLakmetagen232_FD_201840 | JGI IMG/M metagenome (GOLD analysis project Ga0307947, IMG submission 201840) | Saline water microbial communities from Organic Lake, Antarctica - #232 | ecosystem: Environmental > Aquatic > Non-marine Saline and Alkaline > Saline | place: Antarctica: Organic...
TGTGTGTGTGTGTGTGTGTGTGTGTGTGTGTGTGTGTGTGTGTGTGTGTGTGTGTGTGTGTGTGTGTGTGTGTGTGTGTGTGTGTGTGTGTGTGTGTGTGTGTGTGTGTGTGTGTGTGTGTGTGTATATATGTGTGTGTGTGTGTGTGTGTGTGTGTGTGTGTGTGTGTGTGTGTGTGTGTGTGTGTGTGTGTGTGTGTGTGTGTGTGTGTGTGTGTTTGTGTGCGTGTATTTCCGTGTGTGTGTGAATGTGTGTGTGTGTGCGTGAATGTGTGTGTGTGTGTGTGTATGCTTACATGGTGGCGATGAATTCCCTGAAGACATGACTACTTCTGGCCTTACGCGTGGTCTGAGTATTGTGTAGTGCTTTGATAAAATAGTTTCGCGATTTTCTGTAATTCTCTATTCAGCCCGGCAGCATAGCATGGAAAGCACGTAACTTCACCTCGTGCGACATTGGTATATCAAAACCTGAATACATGCCCTTTTGTTGAATTCGCGAAGGTACCGTCAAACCAAAATTGCACACGCGTGAACAAGTTCACACGCAAACACGCATGCATGCACGTACACAGTCACACACACACACACACACACACACAGACACACACACACACACACGCATGCACGCACGCACGCACACACACACACATTAACACACACATACACACACTCTCTCTCTCTCACACTCACACTCAAGCACGCACGCACACACACACACACACGCACACACACACACACACACACACACACACGCACACATACACACGCACGCGCACACACACACACACACATACACAGACACGCACGCACGCACGTGTATGTCATATATATACAGCAATTGTTGTTGTTGTGTTTGCACTCCACTCCACTGTTTGTTATCCACTTGCAGGACTACATTGTTCCTTGCTTCAGGCTTAATTTGAGTTCTCAGCTCATAAATGCCTCCTAAGAAAAAAGGAAGCGAAGGCCATGCTCCCATCACCGGCTACTTCCCTTCCAAGAAGAAAAAGGTTGCTGATTCAAAGTACGGTTTTCCTCGCACGATCCTCGTGGAAGGTAGTTCCACACACAGGCCGCAGCTCCCAGAAGCTTCTATTGCAGGATGGTGAGCCAACCAATTCTCCGCTGTACGGTTACATTGGTCAATGATGTGGGAACTTTGTGTCAGGCACGCATCCGCCTCACGCACATTTCATCGCAAAGTCATATGAGATGCAGACTAAAAAACAAAACCAGCATTTACGGTACATACCTGCAGCAAAATATCCAGTTCAACACGCTTCGAATTTCTTTTACTGAAACAATGTGTTGCATGCAGGAGGCATTGCTCCAGTGATGCAAAGCAAGACGAGATCCTGCTACAGAATGTGATAGAGCGCCAGAGCGAAAAGGCGCCAAAGCTGCTCAATGATGAGCAGCAGGAGGCAGCCCAAGGTGAGCCATACTGTTTGACTGACTTTATGCACACACCTATCTTTCTGCTGTGCAAAACAAAGTGCACCTGTTACTTCTCTCAATCATCTCAAGGATGCAATGTAGTTCTTCCCTTGATCCAACCCTAAACCAGCGTTTGCCAACACTAATGGGCTTCAGCCAACCTTGAGGTTAATGCTTTCTGCTGCGTTTTTGCTGTGCATACAAGCTTTATTTAATGCTTCTGTGTTGTTTTTGTAATTCTTTGGATGTGAAAATCCCTCTCCCTATGCTTTTGTGCAACTGTGGTACCAATATACAGCCGATGCCAAGAAGCCGATGCTGATCATGGCCGGAGCTGGGAGTGGGAAGACGACCACCTTAGTGGCCAGGGTTCTGCACATGGCCCTGCAGCAGGTATGTGTGTGTTTTGTTGTGTGTGTGCGTGTGAAGTTACTTTCTGCAAAAGCTGTGCATGCAATCTAATAATCTGTAAATTTTACGTCCAGATCGTACATCTCAATCAACCACGCTTTCTTTCCACTCTGTGTCTATTGCAACTCATCTTATATTCAATTGCAGGGAGTGAATTTGCGTCGTGTGCTTGTTTTGACCTTCACGGTCAAAAGCACACAAGAGATGAGAGAGCGATTGGAGCATGAGGGGGTCCCTTCGGTACGCATCTCATATTTTTAAAGGCTCCCCTCACATTTCCTTAGCACATTATGCGCTAAAAATCTGCCCAAGAAAGGATGTGTCAGCTTTACATCCTTGCCTCACAGCTTCAAAGAAAACTTCAGAGAGAAGTCTCACGTCATAAATAGGAAGAGACACTGGTGCTGTGCATGGATGTTAGAAAGACGGCTCAAAAGAAAGGCACCTCATTTTCATCTAATCAACCTACACATTTATGTTCTCTTGTAGAAGCTAATGCGGCCGATGACAATCCATAGCTGGGGCTACAAGCTTCTGACCCGCTATTTCAAAGCAGCTGGCTTTGAGCGCAGGTGTGTGTGTGTGTGTCAGTCAAGAGCAACATCCTAACAATAGGCAACATGGTACATTCAGAGCTTTAGGAGAGCCTGATGTGGACAGTGACCTAGGCCTGCTGAGGACAGTGACCTAGAACTATGCCTAGCACAGCATGTCCATGCCTGATTCCATTGACTCCTGCATCATGACCTGAAACAAATGCAGGCCATCAGTGATCACCAGCGCTGATGCTCAAAAGGTCGCCGCTATAGCCGCAAGGTAAAATTGCTCTCTTGTCTCTTGAAAGCTAGACTGCAACTTACCTTCTCTTTGGCTTTGTGGCCGGGTATGTGAGTGTGCGCTCTCGGTAAAAGAGCATGGCAAAAGCATGGCATTATGCACATGTGAATGTGTGTACAACTACATTTCTTTTCCTTTTTGCTTTCCATATTCTGCTCTCAAATTAAGCCCTGAAGCTGCTAATCACCACTGCCCTGCCCTGTGTGTGTACAACTGCGCTTTTCATCCTCTATGCTTTCCATAATCTGCTCTCAAATTAAACATAATGGCTGCTGCCCATCCCTACCCTCTTGGGTCTGACAATGCTGGTGTTTATTTAGGGGTACTGAAGAACTGTGTGATGATTGATCTTTCTTCAAATCCCTGCTTCCAGCAGCCTGCAGTAATATATATTACCTAAACCACAGTGCTGCTGCTGCACACTCTTTCCATTCCCTACTACATTTGTGCGGTTTGTCCAGAACTTCTGCGATACATACACTGCTCACGTCCACTTTATATACTTATCACAGCTGGGCAGAGACAGAGGCCAAAAGGCAGGGGGTGGCTGACCTGTTAGGCGAGTCCCGTACTGAAAGCTGGTAAGCTTGATTTCGAGTTAGAAAAATTTCACACGCTCATATCCGGTATCCTTCAGAGTGCTGCAGCTGACCCAAACAGTCTTCCTACTTGCGTGTGCTACTGTGTAAAGCTAAGGCAGCAAACGTCAAAGGGCGAAACAAACCAGTTGGTTTCAAATGCCTTATGCCTTTTTGATCTTCAGATTGTACAGATACCTGTAGCTCGTCCAACCTGACGCACACATGCATTCACAGGTATTGTAAGATTGATCATTTGACGATTTCTGCGGGGGAATGTAATGTTTGCTCATAGATTCTCACAAATCCCCTGCTTCACGACAGGGAGCGTCTCTTGCAGATCGCACGTGTAGCATACCCCAGTGTGATGACAAAGGTGGACGCGTTCATGGCGCGTGTAGAGGAGCAGCTGCAGCAGAAGCAGGAGCAGCAGCGCCGCAAGAAGCAGGCGGACAAGGAGAAGGCAGCATCGAAGGGACCAAGCAGCAGAGGAAGAAAGGGAAACCAGGGTGGAGGCATTAGGGGTAAAGCAGAGAGGGGAGCTGTGCAGAGCAAGAAGGGGGAATCCCAGCAGCAGAAGGGAGCTCAGGCCGGCTTGAAGCGCTGTTTTACGAGCAGCATCAGTGAAGAGCATGGGGGCAAGCAGGAGGGTGGTGGAGAAGGTCCCAGCAGGAAACAGCCTCGTGTGCAGCTGCCGCCACCCCTGCCGCCATCACAGCAACAGCAGCAGCAGCAGCAGCAGCGGCAGCATCAGCAGCACATCCGACAGCAGCAAGCCCCTCCCCCTGCTGCCTCCAAAAGCCCCAAAAAGCTCACCAAGAAAGAGCTTGCCAAAGTTGACGCCTCCAAGTGCAGGGACATTCGGATTTTTTTTGCAGCGCCTGCATCAAAGCCCAAAGCACACGCTGACAAGGCTGCAGACAATAGCACGGGATCTGCTGGGCTGGCAGAGCATCTCCTCCAACCCCAGCAGCATGAGCAGCAGCAACATCAGCCAGGGCAGCAATTTCGTTTTGAGCAGCCGCAGGAGCCACAAGCTGGAGAGCAGCAGCAGCAGAAGCATCAAGCTGGAGAGCAGGATCAAGAAGAGCATCAGTTTCAGCAGCACCAAGAGCAGCAGCAGCAACAGCAGCAGCAGGAACACCAGGAGCGTGTGCTCCTCAATTTGCAGAAACGCATCATGCTGTACAACCTTACCAGCGCGCACCTAGTGAGGCATGTTCTTCCTTGTAGCGGACCCCTGACTTCAAAAGAAGTAAGGCTACTCTCGTCTAAGTTGGTATCAGATGAAATAGGTAGAAGAGCACAAGGTCTCGAGAGATCAGTGCTTAAGCATGCAACGCTTCTAGGATGCTCCCAACCTCGCGGACTCAGCTGTTATCAATCCCTGCCATGCCTCTTATGCGAGCCTGTCCTAAGTTGCCCGTTGCTACTTGCGTCAATCTGCAGATGAGGGTAGCTAGTGTCGCGTGATGCCTCCTCATCTCCTCATACAATTTGGCTAAGTGTTTCTTTGCGTGAACCTTTTCGCAGGAGGAGGAGGCAGCGAGGGGGTGTGCCAAGGGCAGGTTAAAGAAAGATGCCAAGGAATGGTGCAACTGGTTGGACCAGCAGAAGCGCAAAGGGTTCAGACCACATGACTTTGTGGATGGCACCCTTCAACAGAGGTCAGCGCACAAAAACCTAGAAGATTGATTGAACCAGTCTTTCAAGCATGCTTACCAACACACACTGTCAATTCCGCTGCCAGAGTTGCTCATACCAGACATGCCTTTTAAACTAAACTTTTAGTGTTGACCACAAAACGTGTATCAACCTTTGCTTTTATGCGGTAGGGTGCTTAGATCATTCCCAGCAACTGAGAGACTCTGCTTCTTTGGTCCGTATGGGGAGTGCCCTCTTTTGATCCGCTTTAAAAACATCCTGGCTCATCTACACTAATCCCATTCCCTTCTTGACCCTTTATTTATGACTCTGGACCCTGGACCACCACAACCATGTATGCTGCCGCAGGTTCTTCAGAACATATGAGCGTTTGCTACTGGCAAGGCAGCAGGTCGATTTTAATGACCTTTTGGTCATGCCGGCAAGGCTTTTAGCGGAATGCCCACACATCGCTGTAGGTATAGCAAAGCTTCAAGGTTATACATGTATAAGCACTGGTCGGTAGAAAGTACTATAAATGGAACCTTACTTGTGCCTTCATTACCTCTTTCTCTTTCCCTCTCTCTTTCTCTCTCTCTCCTTCTCTTTCTCTCTCTCTCTCTCTCTCTCTCTCTCTCTCTCTCTCTCTCTCTCTCTCTCTGTTTTCTCTCCTTATCTCCCTCTCTCTCTCCCCCTCTTCCTTTCGCTTAAGCTTTCATAAGGCTGGCATAATGTGGTGACGTTTTTATCAATTAAATCCCAGGCTGTGGCACGACAGCAGTGGACACACGCCCTAGTTGATGAGTATCAAGATTGCAACCCGCTGCAGGTGTGCGTGTGTGTGTGAGTGTGTGTGTGTGATCAGGTTGTTAGAACGGGCAGGCAATGCGTCTTTTTCACATTCATAAAGTGCAGCTAGTTGTAAAACTTGAAACATTTAAACACTGTGCAAAATAATCATGGAATCATCACAGGCCATTGTTGTTCCTGCACACACTTAAAAGGTCTTAGATACAGATCCCTAGCGTGGCTTCATTATATTCAAATGTTGGTGCGATTACTAAAGTCTGCTTTGCCCATGGGACTTGTCGCCTGAGAATTCATCTCGTTATTGTGCTTTTATTTAGTTGTTACTTGACTATAAATCACCCAGTGCAAAACTCAAGGACATGCGTTGTGTCGCATGTCTATTGGGTGTTGGGTGATGTCAGCCCCGTCGTCAAGCGATTGGGTTGCGCCGATGACAAAGCGTAGATGTATTCAAGAAAATTTGTGAGGGCAGGTGACCTGGAATTCCAGATCTTGTTCTGCTGTTCTATCTGTCCTTGTTTGCAAAAAGCTTTAAACGTCCCTGCTGTGGAATTCAGCGGCAATGTTTTAAGCTGCCCGCTTTAAATATCACGTTTGTGCCACAGCCCTGGAATTTTGATGTCGTCGTGTAGGCTCTCATCGTTAAGCTCTTGATGGAAGGCCGCGGATCCATAACCGTGGTTGGAGATGACGCACAGAGCATATATGGGTAGGCTTGCGTTTTAATATTAAGTGGCTTATTGAAGTTTATTGGAAGGAAAAGGAAAGTGCTACGTTGGTAGTGACCTTTGGTGCCAGCATCTAAGAGCCCCTCACCGCTGAATTAATTCAAAAGGCCTCGTAATAAGGGTCAGGGGGGTTATGTGCAGAATTCTAGTACAGATTTACACGACAGCTGTGCGCATATGTAGGCAAGTCATGTATAACAAAGGAATGCTGCAGTCAGGCTTTAAACATCCACAGGTGATGCAGCAGGGGAAAAACACAGGACAGCTGACCTTTTTTTTATGCCACTTACAGTTTGCTCTGCTTGATTTTACGGCAAACTGCATTTTTTTCATATTCATTTGTGGCAACTGTTGCACACAGAAAGGTGTGCGGAAGAACCAATGTCTCTGTACATGTATGGTGCACCCAGATTCCGAGGAGCACTTCCTGACATCTTTTCAAGGTTCCAGGACGCTTTTGAAGGCTGTGAAGGGCGAAATCTTGAGTACAATTACAGGTGTGTTGAAACCACCTGTGTATGTGCATGGCAGCTACGTTACAAAGATCAGCATCAGTACACAGTACACAGCAAGTTGATGAACAGCTTGCTTGCTGAAGAGCGACGAGAGTCTGTTTGTGCAATTTACAGGAGCATGTTGTTGCATGTCAGCCAGATGTTAAATTTTCAGCTTGCTTGATGCCTCTTGCTTACCTAGTGCTGTTTACTGCTAGTCGCCCCTCATCTTTCTTTCGGAACCTACTGTGTGGTCTCCAGGGCTGCAGCTCCCCACAAGTCAGGCCAGCCATCCCTGTGAGAGTTCTTGCCCCAAAGCAGACAAGTACATTTCAGTATGTAGAAACCTTAATTCGATGTATCCAAGCACCCCTGCACACTTAGTTTATGGGAAAAGTGCAGTTTACATTCAGGCACCAACCGCTGAACCGTTTGGGGCCGCGTCTGTTTTGCTGAATTTCATCAAACATAGTATTAATGCCCCGTATAATCTTTTTTCCTTCCCGCTTAAGTAAGAATGGCTCAATTTTGTGAAATTGTTCATCTGAGCTTGTTTGTCGAATCAGTCTGTGCTCGGAGGGGCTGAGCAAAGCCTGTTATTTTTTGGAATATCTCAGCTGTTGCTGCCCACCACGGCCCATCTCTAGCAATCCAGACCATGATACTTGACAGCTCATGCCTTGGGAGCATACTAAAGGTCTCTCGACACTCAGGTGATGGCCAGAAAGCGTGTTTCCAAGGTTTTCATAAATGCACCATATTTGCCCAGCAAACAGGCCCACGCACTGAGTCCTTTAGGGCGAATTTTCATCCCCTTTTAACTGCTGTGATGGGTATGGTTTGACCCTAAACCTATCTGGTAACAAAGTAATTGGTGAAGTTCGGAACAAAACCCGCATTTCTACACCCATGCCACCTTTCTGGCAGGGTATGGCACAAATCCAGCCTTCCACTCACACCCTTGACCCCAAGCTCATTAATTTCTATGCAGAAGTGTTTCATTTATGTAAAGAAACCATTAGGTGACCTCAGATGTGCAATTCAGGAAAGGGGCATTAATTTCCCCTTTTGGGGTGGGGCTTGGCTGGGCTGACGACAAGCTTGCCTTGCAGCTATGCATCACTTGGCACTATATTACTGCTATGCCCGCAATATGGGCAACTCCATTTTCTCCTCGCTGGCAATAAGTGCATGTGCATGTGGTCATGTCTTGTGCTGGCAAAGTTTCTTTTTTCTATCATTATCTTCCTGTGTAGAATTTTACACACTGATATCTAGGGTTGGCCGAAACTGTATAATATCATGTCTGCACACAATGAGAGAACAAATCCAGCCCCATTCCCACAACTGCACCTTACTTCTATCACTGCACAGGTCGAGGCCCAGCATCCTTGCAGTGGCTGAGAGACTGCTTTCATGCGCCGGCGTCCAGAAGAAACGCCTTCTTCCAACCAAGCCAAAGGACGGGTATCTTGTTCAGTACACAAGAGCAGGTGATGCACAATGAAGTGCTGGCCGCAGTCGGCCACAGTCACACTGCAATGCAACGCACAACAGGTTTCTAGTCTTTTGCAGCCGCACAGATACGATACACAACTGGTTTTGGCCATAAGGTGCTGCACCAATAATGAGGAAGGTAACTTTATGTTTCACCAGCTTCTGTTTCCTGCAATGGCGCACAGGTACTCCCAAGGATGAGGCAGAGGACATTGCGGAGGAGATCCTGCGCCTCATGCAGCATGAAAAGCACCAGCCTGAGGAAATCGTGCGTCGTACTTGATTCATGCCAGATTGAAAAACGTAAACAAGAAAATTCGGTCTATATATCCTAGCATCCAATTCTTTGAGGGGTGTTATGTAGGGCACTTAAGCAATGGATCATGCGTATGCACATTAATGTCAAATCAGCTCAACAAATTTCTCTCCCCCCCTTTGTGCAGTGCGTGCTGTACAGATGCTTCAACAATAGCCTGATCGGATTTCAAAAGACCTACAGGTAAAGCTTTTGTTGCTCATGACAGGCATATCCACAAATTGTATGTGTGATACCTATTACATCGGCCAAGCCTGTCGATGTGCCATTTGTTGTGAGGCATAAGAGTCATTGGTGGGCAAGGAAGGTCTATTCGATTTCCACTCTGTGCATTACCGTGATGTACATCAGTGGCTTTCATGTACAACTACCTACCTATTATGGAGTCTGAAACATAACCTGCCTGTATAGAAATGCAGCAGACATACTCTCTTTTCACATGGGACAAATACACTGCCGTTGTTGTAGGACGCACACAGCTCTGTCACAGCTATTGCAAATAATCAAATAATGCTGTACAGTGTTCTGGAAAAAAGCCTAGCCGCAAGGGGAGTGCCTTACACAGTCATGCAATCAAAGGGGCTTATGGAGCAAGCGGACGTGCTGAACATGCTTTCTTGCCTGAGGTGAGGTGGCAAGGATTCATTGGGATTTCATTCAAGGTGTTTGACTGCTAGACTGAGGTGTTTGCCTGCTAGACTGACGTAAGGATGTGTGCGAGAAAGAGGACTCGTGCGGAGCATGCAGGGTTGTGCTGAACATGCTCTCTTGCCTGACTGAGGTGAGGCCTGCAAAGGGGAGGGAGCATGCAGAAGACCAACGTGATTGGTCTCTTACAGAGCAGGCAAGTCCGTTCAACGTAGCTTTGTTTCTTAAGCACACAGATTATTTTGAGAGAGTAGGAACTCATGGAGTACGCGTGCGTGCACAATGTGCTTTTCAGTTCGAGGAAATGGGTACAGACGGGTTTGTTGAGCTGTCCAGTAAGTAGTGGGCGATGCCTTTTTACTTTAGATGCTTCACAAAAACATCATATATGATTTTCTGTGTCTGTCTCCTACTTCAATGCATTTTATCAGGCCACACTGATTGGTACAAACGTGCCCAGTCTGCAAAACCTAATCCAAAGGGCGCACGCATCATACGCATGCCAAAGTAAACAAAAGGGCACATCATAAGCATGTCAAAGTCATCACTCGCACAGTCTTTCCTTCAGGCCATAAACTCCATAAGTAGTCAATGCGATGACATTGGCATCATTGCGTCTTCTGACTTGATAGACCATTCACAGGATGGCCACCAATCCCAACGACGACGAAGCTTTTGTGAGAATGGCCAACAAGCCTCCACGCAAACTTCCTGCGGTACGTATTTGTCCCTCTTAAACCCATCACATGTCTGTGTAGTGCGCAAGGATAAAGGCCATGTGCACCCTATCTCAAAGCTTAGTACCAGGTTAGATTACTGCGCTTCGATCTTGCAAATCTGTTCTGTGATGCTTGCCTTGCAGACCAAATAAGGTCATCCAAACGCGTGTACATACTCATGCATACACCTACGCAAACGTCACACAACTCCAGGAGATGCTCAAAGATATGCTGGAAGAGAGGGACGAGCAGCTGGCGGCTATGCTTGAAGTTGAGCAAGCAGCAGCAGTAGGAGTGGCGGCTAGCACAGGAAAAGGAGCAGGAGGTGCAGTAGGTGCAGCAGCAACAGGTGCCGCAAGTGGTGGCGTGCAGTCACGGGCGCGCCAGCTGCAACGTCAAAGGGACATCGACCGAGGTCACGTCAGGGGCCAGCACGAGGCCACATTGTATGGCGTGGCCTTAGGTATGCTGCAGGGCAGGCTGGGGGCGTCACAGCAGTCTAAAAGAAGGATGGGCCAGGTGAGTCACTTGTGCCAGAGCTCGCTAGGTCATCACAGCCACATCAATCAATACACGCAGGTTCCAGTGTAAAATAATCTCACGCATGCTCCATGCTCTCGTTCCTTACCCGGCTTTTAATCCACTACCATGTTCTGTGCCAGAATATGCACCACCACCACACACCTCAATGCACGCAGTTGCAGACATTTGTGGACCTGATCGGCGCGTTGCACGTGAGTATTGTTCAATACCACTTATTTGCTTCTGATAATAGCACGTGAAACGATGATGTAAACGTAAGTGGGCAGCAGACGACAAAGTGAGCTTGTTTTTGCATTGCCGGACACTGGCGCACAAGGAGACAGCCTTGAAGTGCCAGCTGCCTCTTAAATATGTATGTGGCATTCACTCAGGTGCAGTCTCACTGTTTATAACAATAATGAAAACGGGCACGTGCACAGGTGAAGCTGGCGAATCTTAGCATTGCCGAGGCAATGGTGTGTGTGATGACAGACACAAATTACTGCCAGCACAAGGAGGAGCAGCAGAAAAAGGAGGAGGCAAAGAGGAAGACGAAAGATGAAGATAATGATATTGCGTGCAGTGGTGAAGCCCATGCAGAGGGGCAGGCAAGGGAGGGGGGTGAGGGAAGGGGGGTGCAGCCAAGGATCAGGCAGCAACGGCGGCAGCGGCAAATTTGTGAGGAGGATATTGAGGAGGATATTGAGGAGGAAGAGGAGGAGGAGGACAAGGAGGAGGAAGAGGAGGAGGAGGAGGTGGAGGAGGAGGAGGACAGCAGCAAAGAAGAAGCTGATGCTGCAGAGTTAGCAGAAGCTATGCAGTTCCATACAAGCCAGGTTGGTCAGTTGTGACATTCTTGGCGGTAAAAGTGTTGGAGGCTCTGCAAGCATCCTTTTCTCTGTGTCGTTTAAGGCTGGCCTTTCCTCAAGCTTATGCCTGCATGCCGATGAGCTTGTCAACCTAATATAAATTGGTTGCCTTTTTTGCCATATGTGACCTTACCATACAGGATGGAGCTTCAACCGGTATGGGAGCCAGCGGCAGCAGCACTAGTGCACAGCACTTGCAGGTGTGCATGGGCACGTGTGCATGTATGTGCGTGTGTACAAGTGTGTTTAGGTCCGTTGCGTGTACGGATGTCCAGCACATAGAGCCCTCCAGCTAGAAACTGCGTGTTTGGTATTGCCAATCATTAGCGCCCCTCTTATGCGTTGAGACAAAACATATGTACAAGCACATAGTTTTGCACACACACAGGACACAAACGCCATGAAGCGTGTGGTGTCAGCAGCTCCGCATGTAGGGCCCCTCTTCATCATGGCGCAGCGCTTCATGAAGGACGAGTGGCCTCATATCTTGCAGGTAAGGACGGGAGTGGCCTCATGTCTTGCAGGTAAGGACGTTTGTGTGTACCTTCTACAGGAATCGGTGGATTTTAGATTGGCCACACTCTTAAGACGTAGAAGGACATTATGCACGCACAAGCTCTCACCTCTCCCAGCAAAAAAATACACGCATGCACATACATGTGATATCATGTTTGTGTACACAAAACGCACCACACACACACACACACATGAGCAACTTGTACAAACACACACACATGCATCAGGAGGCAGGAGGATGTGCTGGGATGGAAGAGGAAGAGGAAGAGGAGAAGAAGCAGCAGCAGCCGGAGGCAGGGGTAGAGAGACCGTCACTTCCAACGCTGCTGCAGCTGAGTGCACGGGTGGCTAGAAAGGTGTGTTAGGCTAAGAAGCTCCTTGCTTGGAGTCAGGCTGCAGATGAATCACACTCTGGGATTTAGGTAAGGTTACATCGCTATACCGGTATATGCCTCTGGGGGGCATCTGAGCG
>Ga0307947_1001822_pt1 | contig 16997 bp, 15 predicted proteins | sample OrgLakmetagen232_FD_201840 | JGI IMG/M metagenome (GOLD analysis project Ga0307947, IMG submission 201840) | Saline water microbial communities from Organic Lake, Antarctica - #232 | ecosystem: Environmental > Aquatic > Non-marine Saline and Alkaline > Saline | place: Antarctica: Organic Lake...
CCGACTCAGCTCCACCCCCCACCAGGCCCGCTTTGGCCAGCAAGCTGCTGAAGCTGCTGTTGGCGTTAAGGGCGCTGCTGTGATTGCTATTGTTGTTGTGGGGAGGAGGGATGGGGGGAGGGGGGGCGGGAGGGAGGGTGACACTGGGATCACCCTTGGCGGTCCAGCGAGCCGCGCGGTCGGCAGGCGCAGGGGCGTGGTGGGGGCGCAGGGAAGAGGAAGGGGGGCCGGCAGCCACAAGGAAGCCGTTGCTGGTGCTGCCCTGGCTGCCGTTGTCTGTGTGGTGAGGGGCTGCTGCAGTGGCTACAGCCAATGCCTCTGCTGCCATTGCTCCAGGCTCATCTGTGTGCGCATGAGAGGGGGTGTACACGTCAGGGGTACCAGGGTTGCGGTGCGAGTGTGACACTTTATTGCATGGTGACAAACTAGACTTTCACCTGCATACTCACGTGGCTTGATACATCTTCCCTCAACCTTTATAAGTTAACACCTGTGATTCCTTTCTCTACGTGAGCGAGTAACCCTGCAACAGGCCAGCAACAGACATAGCCCTGCGCACCAGCCTGCGCACCTGGATCAAGTACCCCAGTGTAGTCAGGCAGCTGAGCCCCCGCAGGAGCAGGCAAGGCACCAAAGTAGGCAGGCCTGCCGCGCAGCAAGGCGTTGTACATACGCCTCAGCTCGGCTTGCGTGTACTTGTGGCCGTACCGCTGGTCAGACGCAAGCATGGCTGCAAGGGAGGGGTGCGGATCGGGGCGAGCACCACCGGCTGACCCAGGGGAGCTGGGAGGGGGGGCTACGTATGGACAGTGGGACAGGATTTTCTGGAATTTTACGTAAGCAATTTGAAATGCAAGATGAGCAAAGGTGACAGATGTATGCTGCTTTCCATTGTGCATGTTGGTTTTGAATAAGATGCTACGTGCAGGCGTCTGCTCCTAACACACCTGCCAAGCCCCTGCCACGGCCAGCAGCAAAACCCTTGTTGCGCCCTGCATTTAAACCACTGAATGCGCCACCGGTGTCCATTGCAGAAGCAGGCCCTGGTAGAATTCAAGGAATGTGATGCAATCTGTTCCTATGGCCGCGTAGCATTGGCATGCATTGTGTTGTGCGAGAGAAGATGTGCCTCAGCATGTTAACAACGTAATGATGCTGCCCAATGTCGAGAGTGCTTACACACGCGCGATCACAGATAGCATGCACATCATGCGCTATCATTGGACACGCACATGCGTGCACACAACATATACACAAACGCGCACACACATACACACACATACACACACACACGCTCACACACGCACAGCACACAAGCACGCGCACACACACACACATACACACACACGCTCACACACGCACAGCACACAAGCACGCGCACACACACACACACACACACACACACACACACACACACACAAAAAGGACACAAGCACGCACAAAGCGCACGCACACAAGCACGCACACATACAAATACATACATACATACATACGTAGGATGGGACATGAAGACCTACTTGAATTGCATGCCGGGGGGCGTGTTCCTTGGGGTAGGTCATGGTTGTAAATGTTGGGCAGGCCCATCTCTTGGTCTTTCCCTGCTGAAACGCCCCATCGCTCCCTTGCCTTGCCTGAGAAGTCCATGCCCAGTCGGTCTGCAGGTGGTGAAGCCACACAGGGCCCTGTTTAGGTCTAAGGGGGGAAGAGGGCTGTGACTCTGCACCCTCTTGCCCTGTTCAAACAAGGAAAGGTGTCTCACCTCCTCCGAGCCCCCCGGCAGCGCCCCCCCTCGAGGCTGGAAACGCGCCCCCCCAGCTGCCCCCGCCCAGCCCATCGTTACTGTTGTACCTGCTGTGCGTGCGACGGAATGAAGAGGGGAGCGGGCGTCGGGCACAAGTGCATGCAAAACAATCTTGCACAACAAAAACGCAACCGATGAGCAGGCAATGCAGCAGCACAGCATCAACAACAGCTGAACAAGAACAGCTGGGATGCCTGGAAAGCGGGAGAGAGAGAGAGAGAGAGAGAGGAAGGGGGGGATGCCAAAACCCTGTGTTTCCCTCCTTCCCCCCACACAGCAGCAGCAGCAAACCTGGGCGGCTCCGTGAAGGGCTTGCTGCTGGTGGGAGTGCTGCTGCTGTTGGCAGTGCTGCTGTTGTCTGCCCTCCAGCTCTTGAGCTTGCTGCTGTCCGGTGGTGTTGCTGCTGCAGCTGCTGCTGCCGTGTGTGCGGGTCCGTCTCCGACGAGGGCGGAGTTTATTTTCTGGCCTCCAGACTCCCATTTCGAGAGGCGAGTCGACAAGGACGATGACCCGGGCACGTTGGTTTTCGTGAAAGCGGCATTCGGCAAGCCCGGCGCGCCTAAACCCTCCGCCCCAGGATCCTGTGCAGGGACAGCAGCTACTCTTGGACACTACGACAGAAAGAAACAAGGAAAGAAGGGGAGGCTGCGGGGAAGGCTCCCTTTCTTCCCACCTGTGCTTGTTGCTGCACTTTTGGTCGCTGCCAGGCGGGAGCCAACGAAACGTTCGACATCTCTGAGCTTGCTTGAGAGTAAAGGTATGTTTTTTTTAACTTTGCCAGATCTGATCGGAAAGCTTCATACCAAAAGCATTATTATTTCGTAAAATTATGTTATAAGGATAGCGGACAAAAGCAAATAGACACATGAGCTCAGAGCCAGCACTCCGCTCCTCTAGCCAGCCAGCCAGCCACCTTCTTTGCATGCATTCTTTGCATGCGGTTTTTGAAAGCAGGCAGACAGCAGGGAAAGCATTTCTCCAGTTACGAGCGTGCTGGAAACCGCTCCAGTTCGATTGATCCGCGTCATGTCATCATCTGCCACTCGTCCCCTGACACCAAGTTGCACCTCCTCTTGGCAAGAATCGTGCTACCGGGTTTTCACAATATAGTGGTAGGATGACTCACATGCAGGAAAGCCTGCGGGAAGCAAACGGAAATGCTGGATCATCGATTAACGCGCAGCAGCGAGCTGACAGGAACCTTACGACAAGGCAGGATTGCAAATGTACAATTTTGGCAGACATTTAATCCAAAATTTTGTATAGTACTTTAATTTGGCATGCACAAGAACAAAAGCTGCAAGTAAAGGAATACAGCCCTCGCTCGACGACAGGCTCTTTGAAAGCAGACTATCACATTGCATGTCAAGGATTTTTCGTCCAAATACCTAGGCAAGGACACATCGTGCACGTATGCACAAGCTTGTCTAAAACAATCATGCTATTTTTTGATACAACTGGTGCTATAATTTTTACACAGTAAAAATATTTGGTGCACGTTCTTCAGATGGTGATGCTAACCATAACATCATACCACTTTACAAGACTAGATGACCACTCCGGGATCACTGACAGATGCAAAAATGAAGCGAGCGTCACACATGTACTAAGGCCACAGAAAAAGGACACAGAACTAACATAGCTGTCGAAGCCACTTGCAAACATAGGTCTATAATTCTTGTTCTTGATAAGTAATTTGAAGATTACGAGCAAAGTGCGCACATCAGCTTCCAATCCACCGTTTCCCAGGCTGCACCAGGCAGCAGGCTTGCATGCATTTCCCCAAGCGTGCAATGGCTGTCATCTTTCCTGTTGTCTGAAGAGATGCCCTCTCCTCCAAGCATCTCTTTCATTTGAAGAGCAGCGTCGAAACAGATCTCCAAGAACTGCAGCAACGGGAGTTGTATCAGCTCAGGGAAGAAGCATTTAAAGATGTGAGCTGGATGACAGAGCATTAAGGAATATCCTAGAATTGTGACGTTAATGGCAATGCCAGCTACCGTGTGACAGGTACAAATGTGGCAGTCAAGTGCTATGCAGATAGGTGGGAGCTAGCTAGATTAACACCTTGATTAACACCTAGGTATTTGTGTAGGTATATTTGCAGGGATACAGGACACTGGTTAAACAACAAGCAGGGTACACGTTGGTAGGCTCATGCATATTGCCGTCATGGCAAGCTTGCAGTAGATTACACGCAACACATGAGCTCAAAAAGGATACCCTCCCCTCTATTTTGCTAGTTGGTGTGGCTTCGCAGTTTGCTATTTCATAATGAGGGGGGCTAAATTTAATATTGGCGTGTGGGCCAATTTTAATTGAAATTCCCAGCTCTGCCTTATCACCTCATGGTCTTGCGCATCATATGCAGAAGTGCTGTCAGGAGTGCGACACCCAGGGATCAGCTCGTCCTCTGTCAAGGCTTGTATGGCAGCTGTTTCTGGTGAGCTTTTTCGTTGATCAAGGTCCTGCCGACGTTCTCGTTGGGGAGCATTTCCTCGACATGATGGAAGGACAGCTTTTTCTGCAGGCAAAAGAGAAGATACCAGGGAAGGTGGCGGCAAATGGAACCGGTTCTGGATTCCTGTACACATTTATTAAGCAAATCAGGATCACAGAAGCAGAGTTAGCGTAGAAAAACGAAAGGAATCTGTGCAGACAATACAAGTCACTCCCAATTATGTTAAGAGAAGAAGCCACTTATGTCAGTCAAGCACCAAGAAAATTAATATGCTGTATTTCTCCGCCTCATGAACGAGCCGTGAAACACCACTAAATGAATGGAACAAATGAGGCTTGGCCTGGAAATGGCCTCTGATGGCAGATGTCAATGGTGCTGGAAACGGCGCGTCTGTGTGCGCCCGTCTGGGTTAAACAATATTTGCACCGTAGTTGACAGAACGTGCATTGAGTTCGAGGGTAAATTCACTCAGATCTAATTTATTGAGAGGCTTCTGGGTGCAGGAGTTGGGGGAGGTGCCACCCAGAGCATTGTTGACAAAATTATATTTAGCAACATGCACAGTAGGACGACAGCCGATGCACAGTAGGACGACAGCCGATGCACAGAATGACGACAGCCGATGCACAGAAGGAGGACAGCTGATGCACGGAAGGACGACAGCCGATGCACAGCAGGACGACAGCTGATGCTGTTGGAAACCTTGGCCAGCATAACAAGAAACTTTTATGACAACTGCATTTTATAGTTGCAAGCTTGTTCATCCAAGTTAATGTACAAGCCTTAATTCCTAGACAGCAAGTTTCAGTCCGAAGATTGCAGTTAGGGGGCACTTTAAGTGCTGAGAAGATATTTTTAACCTAATGGGCAGCCTGCCTGCCGTATTGTTATAACCTCCTACAAGTATTAGCACACATCCCTCACCTGCACCCTGACGCAGGCTACCCTCTGGCAGCTTGCTAGCCCTTAGGCGTTGAGCGACCTGAGCAATCAAGTGAGCACGAGCTTTGCCACAGTCAACCCCTGACTCAACCCCACCGAGGGCGGAGGCAAGATGTGCAAGGGGTGACGGCTGCTTGGGGCGCAACATGGACGCCACGCGCCGCAAGGATGCAGGTGGAGCTTTGCAAAAGGTAGATTCAGGGGGCACTGAGGTTGAGGGCATGGTGGCTGAGACTTCAGGGCCTGTGGTTGCATTGTGGGAGAGTCGTGAGGGAGAGTCGTGAGGAAGTGGCACGCCAATTTGAGTTAGGCTAGATGCATCCCTTGATCAAAGGGAACGCCGTGCATTGTTTGTAAAAGGGAGATGATCAAAGAGCGAGTGCACGTCTTACATCATGTTGGTGCTCAAGAACAAAAACATTTGCAAGCATTGTGTGCGGACTCAGATAGATTAATGTAAAGTAAAAGTAAAAGTAAAAGTCTACGCTGGAAGTCACCAGCGTGCATTAAGGAAAGGTTCTCAACTAGTGCTCACACTAGCCAGAGCCCCACCAAATAACAAAAAAAAAGAATCAACAGACTAATGAGGATCCGGCGGGTTGTCAGCCATGCATTAATGTTGTAATTATTTAAAGCTCTACAAGATTTTTAAGCAAAAGCACATACATGGTGCTCTTTGATCAAATAATTATAAGATCCAGATGGTGTGCAAATAAATATCAATCTTCCTCAATCGTCTATGCTCACATCAAACACAATTCGCAGGAGCACAACAGCCCATTGTAAATCCCATGTGCCCTTGTGCACTCCCACATGACCCCGGCTGTGTAATCACTCTCAATGTGCACGCACCTCCACAGAGAGATTCTGATAGAGAGGGGAGCAAAGATTGCGTATGTTGTAGATGAAGTGAGCCACAGACGTCTGGAAGGAAAAAAGGATCTGCCCATGAAGGACCTGCTGCTGGTGCTGCTGGTGCTTGTGCTGCATTTGCTGGTGCTGGTGCTGGTGCTGGTTCTGCTGCTGGTGCTGCTTGTGCTTGTGCTGCATTTGCTGGTGCTGGTGCTGGTTCTGGTTCTGGTGCTGGTGCTGCTGGTGCTGGTGCTAGTGCTGGTGCTAGTGCTTGTGCAGGTGCTTGTGCTGGTGCTGGTGCTGGTGCTGGTGCTGGTGCTGGTGCTGGTGCTGGTGCTGGTGCTGGTGCTGGTGCTCTTTTTGCTGAAGCTGTTGCTGTGCTGCAATGATATGTGACAGCTTCCTTGGCTTCCAGTCTCACATGTAACCGTGCATGCTTTCTACTGCTAGGCAAGTATTTTGGCGGTGAGAGGGTGAGGGTTGGTGGCAGCGCAGGTTCAGGAGGAAGCTGCAGGGCCTCTTCCTGATGAGACTCTTGCTGTGGTACATGTGGGTCAGCGGTGGCTGGTGTTGGCACAGAGGTGGCTTCGTCGAGGCAGCAGAGGGTGGTGGTGGCGTCCTGGTGAATGCTGCCATCCAGGCTGGGGAGAGACGATGTGCTGCCAGAGGAGTGGGTATGCTGCAATTTACAGGGGGCAAACACAGGCCGGCTTGGCTCCGTTTTCCTGACGACTCCTGCTGCTGCTTCTGGAACAACGTGGGAGGAGGGGCTCAGGTTAGGGTGTGGGACATGCGTTGCAATCTCTGCGTTTGTTGGAACAGGTGCTGCAAGGCTTGTGAGGAGTTTGCTTGTAGGGGCAGTGCCAGCCGCCGTCTGGTGGTGGTGCTGCTGCTGCTGCTGCTGCTGAATTAAGGATGTCGCAGGCTGTCTGAGACTGAACTTTGTTGCTGTCGGCGCTGGTGGTGAAGTGGACAGATGCTTGCTTGTGTTGCCTTTCTCTTCTCCTGCTACTGCTGCTGCTGCTGTTGCCGATTTTTGCTTTGCAATGCCAGGGACACGAGCTGCAAGGGGCTTGCGATGTGTCGTGGCATAAGACAGCTTTTCTGCTAGAGCGCTGGGGGTGGATGAAGGTAATGGAGCAGAGGAGGCTGATAGTTGGTTGGCGAGGGAGGGAAGGGGAGGCGGATCAGATGCAGCGTGACTTCTTGGAGGGGGAGCATGAGGGGGTTTGGTGGGAATCGGACGCCGAGACGGTGGTTTAAAGGGTGCGAGAAGGCGGCGGGCGGCATCTGACGGGTGCAAACTCTGCTGGACGACAGGCGGCGTGAATGACCTTTGCTTTTTGGCAGCAGGCACTGCTATGTCTTCCTGCAGACAGTTGATTTACCACCACGTGAAAATATGATGAGTTGTAAATGTGCTTTGCCGGATTGCTGTCTCGTCGTCTGCTGTAGGTGCTGACGAGCGAGCTGCAGCGAGGGCCGCACGTGCACGCTGCCGAACGCTTTTCTCGATGTTGTTGTTGTGCAGGAAGGCTCAGGCCATACCAATGTGATTCAAATGTGCACAACAGATAAAATATGCACCTCATCAGAAAAAGTACGAGCGAGTGACGACAGGCAGGTGGAACTTATTTTATGCTGCGCTGCGGCTTGCTTGCTGTGCATTTGCTTGCTTGATGTACCCCCAACAGGCGCACGTGTAGACTGAACCTGAGCTTCTTATGCATGCATGGTGATTCAATGTGTCCGGGGTGTCTGGGGTAGTTGCGCGCACGTGTATGTGAACGTGCATTTAGAAACCAAATGCAAGCTGATTATGTGTCATTTCATGCTGAAGTAATCTCAGGTTTGCATGCATGAACTCGTACGCTGCATCAAACTACACACCCCTTGGTGCCCAGGTCCCCGCTTCATGGTAGGTAGCGCTTCCAACTGGTGCGGCAATGATGCGACTAATTTGAAATGAAATAAATAATTGCAACATTTTTGATCACGCAATCAAGTTAATGCCTTTCAAATTGTTTTGACAAATAAACAAAATAAAATGAGATTAGCCGTGTTCACCCTATTTTTTGCGTTATGTGCGTTTGCCAGGAAGAGGGAGGACGCGGAGAACTCGCTGAACGCCATCCTGGTGCGTGTATGCATGCAGGGGCCGTGTGTATAATAACGGGGCATGAACAGGCCAAGATAAGGACGTCCTGCAGTTCTTGATCTGAGAACGATTCATCACGAGCATGGGAGGCCTGCGCACAGAAAGCACACGCTAGCGGCGATGATGAAGGGGGGGGGGACTGCTTACAAACAATGTCACATTTAGCCTGTTCTTCATGTGAAGAGGAGTAGGCGAAGAAAATTGCCTGTAGGAGTGATGGCTACTCACAGCCTCTTTTGTGTTCCGCTGTTCTACAGAGCAGCTGCCGAGTTACACCTACCTTGTTCAAATAAACCACTCATTATCAGCGTGCTTACTCCTGTTACTGTTCGTCGTATTGGCAGCGTATAATATCTCATGTCTTGCTGCAAAAACTTCATCTGCAGGCAAACCCACAGCAAGCCTTCCAGCTGTGGTCGGAGCGCCACGCCAAGCCGTATGCGCGCGCTCCTTTTCTCCTTATGATAGGCAGCAACGACCTTCAAATTCAATCGCTGGCGAGCGAATACAGCACGCGACTCAACACTTTTGTGTCCCACGCACGGTTTGCCCAAGAATATAATGCACTGGGATTGGGCCACTGGGTAAGTTACCAACGTCTGTGTGTGTGTTGTGTGGGGTGCGTGAGATTTGTGTTTTGTGTTTTGTATTCACACGGCGTCAACACATGCGTTTGGCATGACTGTCAAAGTAGATAAATAGGCTTCACTTATTGTCTTTTTCAGCCAAATGTTCCCAGACTTGTTCTTTAGAGATGACAGGAAGTTCCCTTGATACGTAGCTGCTGCAAGAAATCTAGGGAACTTCCTCTCTCAACAAATGAGTTTTTTGGGGCAAGTACGTCACTGTTTTGAGCAAGTTTCTCGTTTTATCTCAGTGGTCATCTCACATCTGAGTGGAGTGAGAAGAGCTGCTGGTTCATCTATAGTGCTCGTACGTTCCACGCCATTTTCTTCATGCAAAATGTCTTTAGTTTCCTTGACCCAAAGCAGAGGTCTTGTTCGCCTGATATCCCCGACCTTCTTTTTCAAGCTGGACTGAACGGATCTGGATACCTATTGCACACTTCTGTTACCTTCCGTCTAGGTCCCTGCAAGAACGGGCATCTAAACTCATAGGGACAAATGCTTGCGGGTTTACCCTTTGTTATAAGCCTTGGTTAATGCTGAGCACCCCTTTTACATGAATCGTGTTCAGTGGCTTAAAACGGTATGGCCGTTCATTTCAAAAACGCTCTACGGAAACAAGAATTATGCTAAGCAGTGTCTTGTCATTGTGGTACCTGTGTGGGCTGGTTCTTAAATTTATGTTTGTTCCTCTGATCATTCCCATTTGTGCCTCTTAATGTTTCATTGACTCATCCTGAACCAACCACATACATGTATATGGTGCCTGTCATTTACTCCTGCAGTTGAGTGTGGACTCTCCTCATGCAGATCTGACGCACTTTGAACTCAAACGGCTTCTTGGCGTGAAGCCTCAGCTTCGAGGGGATCCTGTTGAGGTGCGGTGTGTGTGTCAGAGACAGACTATGCAGGTTACATATGCAAATGATCTACACAGTGTCGTTGCACTCTTTGTCCGGTAACTTGAATGCAATCAATCAAGATTGCTGCATGAATTGTTCCTAACATTTAGTTACATTGTTTCTCACCTTCCCTAGCAACCACAAGTTCGATCAAACTTCGTAAGTTTTGGAGAATAAATTGTTTAGCATACCGCCAGAACAAAACTAAAATACTCCATTCTGCACACGTCCGCAGGCTGACTCAAGTTCCCAGATCCCAGGCTTCATGCACGAGTCCACAGACACGAGCATCTTGCCCAACAACCTGGATTGGCGTACAGCAGGGGCGGTATCTGACGTGAAAAATCAGGCAGGCTACTTCTTTATAAAGCAACAGCGTTATTGAAGGCACAGAGTCGATTTACCAGGCTGGCTTATTATTCTTAAAGAAGAAGTGGAGGCAGACCCTTTTATATAGAAGAACAGTGATTAAGTTTAAAGCTGCAAAAGGCCAGATGTAAATTATGCGTAAGATAGCTGCTTAAATTTACCACGCACCAAATCAAAATGCTCACTCGACCTATCTTGCCTTTATGCGCAGGGACAATGCGGGAGCTGCTGGTCTTTTGCCACCACTGGAGCTGTCGAGGGAGCAAACAGCCTTTACACCAAAAAGATGAAGTCTCTGAGCGAGCAAGGTGGGGCGCTTCAAGAGGTTGAAATACCAAGTTGCTTTTCATTAAATAATCGAGATCCAGATTCACTGCAGGGGGGCATTAGATCAAAGCAGACCCGTACCTTGATTGATATGGGAAAAGGCTGCTCTACTGTATCTCTTTTTGTTTCCTGCCTGCAACTTCACATTAAGATTGGCTGTTCTGCATCAGTCCAATAATCTAGTAACACAATTCTGCCCTCGTTTACAGAACTTGTCGACTGCGACCGTCAAGTTGACATGGGTTGCAGCGGAGGGATGATGAACAACGCATACAATTTTATTGTGGCGGTGAGTCTGGTTGTTAATCGTGTGTAAGTGTTCTGACATGTGGACCCAGGGGTCTCATTTGTTTTAGTATGCACGCTTGCTTCAACCTGGCACGGTGTGCTTGTGGCAGGGAATTTAAGGGGAAACAGATGACACATTCCATGCATCAAATGCTAAAAGTGGCTGCCCCTCCTCCAATTAGTGTCTCAGTTTTGCTCGCATTAAAAAAAGGTTTGGAAACTCACCGTGATTCAATTGGGCACTGAAGCACGGATGCTAGAGGTTCATTACCAACTTTTAAGTGAGCACGTGTTTTATTTTCACACACGAAAATTGAATAGGGCAATGAAGCACGGATGCCAGAGGTTCACGTCCTGCCATTACCAATTTGAGTGACTACTGTATGTTTCCACACGCAAAGCTGCAAATTGCTGACCAAGTTGTGATCACTACTGCTTGCATACGTAACTCCACTTTCTTCATTCTGTGTCAGTTGTAGTGTGGAGCAGTTAATATAAGGGTAGCTTTTCTCCCCTCCCAGCAAATTCATTTATCGTTGCCAAAAGCAGTTTCACCTGTTTCTCTATAGCCATTTCTTATGAGGAATGAGTTATGAGCTTTGAAATTGTTTTGTGCAATGCAGCAATGATTAGTCTGTTGCGATACGGGTCAAAGCAGCAGCCTGCTACCTTGTTTCAGTTCATGGTTTTGTTGATGCTTGCGCCTCCAGGATTTTCTGTGGTGATTTTGTTGGATTGCCGGTGCTATACGCCTAACTATCTGTTGCGTAGTGCACATTGTGTTGTCAATGCAACTAGCACTACGCAGTTGTTGCATACATCATGAATGACCAGCAGCAACTAAGAAGCGCACATCCCAGAAACCTCCTTTTTTTGCTCTACATTTCCACTGTAGAATGGGGGGCTCAACACCGAGAAAGACTACCCATATACGGGTGTGGAGAGCATTTCAGGCTGTGACTTCAAGCGAGCGGGCCGCCACGTCGTGACCATGTGCGAAGTACTTGCATCTCTGTTGCAATGTAATCAGTGCATCTTCCTAATGTGATGTAATGTGTGCACCTTCCTTTGAGTAGGTGCTGCGTAGACATGTGACCATTGAGTGCGTTTGGCCCGCACCTCTGTGGTGATGCTTTGTGTAAAGCTCCCTTTGATGTAGTGCGTAGACCTGCGGCAATGCCAGATTGACATGTATCTCTGTGATGCAGTGCGTAGATTTCTGTGATGCAGTGTGATGTAGTGCGTAGACCTGCGGCAATGCCAGATTGACAAGTATCTCTGTGATGCAGTGCGTAGATCTCTGTGATGCAGTGCGTAGATCTCTGTGATGCAGTGCGTGTATCTCTGTGATGCAGTGCGTGGATCTCTGTGATGCAGTGCGTATATCTCTGTGATGCAGTGCGTAGATCTCTGTGATGCAGTGAGATCTGCGTTTACAACCTGAAAACGGTCGCCTTTTTCAGCTTGCCACAAGACCAGCTTCTGTTTGTAGATCATGGATGCCTTGTCAAAGCTTATGCTTCCTTCTCAAGTTTCAGCAATTATCACGCAAAATTTTTGCAGTGATGGCTTCCAAGAGGTCCCTGCTGGCGATGAGGTGGCACTGCTCAAGGCTGTGGCTCGGCAGGTGCGCTTGCAATCCAATCAATTGCTCACAATAGTTTAAAGCAGTTAAGACTGGATGGAACTGAAATGTGTGCATGCATGTGAGATTGTGTTAAGTAGGGTTGAGAACACCAATGAGAATTGGATTGTGCATGTATGACATCAGTAATAACCCTCGTACTTCAAATTTTGTACTTCAAATTGAAAGGCAATTGCTGCAATGATGTCTTATATACGTTGTGTGCTAGGCACTGGTGTTTGTGGCACGCAACTTGTGAATTAAAAGCAGATTTAATCCAACCAATCCGCCTCCTAACACCCTTTGAAGCCTGATCGTGCAAATTGTTTCTGCACACCCTGCATCACCGGATGCATTTTCACCCTCCCCCTTTTTTCTGTCCTTTTGCAGCCTGTCGCTGTGGCTGTGGAAGCAGACAGCTTGCCCTTCCAACTTTACGCAGGTGTGTGTGTTTGTGTGTTTGTGTGTGTGTGTCTGTGTGTGTCTGTGTGTGTCTGTGTGTGTGTCTCTGTGTGTGTGTGTGTGTGTGCGTGTGTGTGTGTGCTGATGAAGGTGTCTTGCATTGCTCACAAATCTCATTGTAAAACCGATTTTGTTGTTTCAGCAATGCTGACATTTGGGGTGGAGGCAAGCGTGTTCAAAAGCATGAACTCGTCCGCTGCGACAAATATCATTGAGTATTTCCAGGATTCATTCATCATTACGCGTGTACTAATAGCAATTTCCAGACAAACTGAGTTGTTTTTCTTTCTCACTACAATCACAGGAGGTGTAATGGAGGACGTTGGTTGCGGATCTCAAATCAACCATGGAGTGCTAGTGGTAGGTGGACATGCTACAATTTACTTTATGCCAAGAACTTGGATGCTACCCTACATGCTAATGATACATTATATTAGATGTCTGTATCATCCCTGTGTATATACATATATATACAACGTACCTACACTTCTATATCCCAACAATTACATACACACACACACACGTGCACGCACACACATACATACACACAAACACACAAATTCATCTAAGTCCACAATGAGGACAGGATTGATCTTACAATGAATGTTGATCTTGCAATGAATGTTGTGCCCCTGCCAACCACAGGTGGGATACGGAGGCCTTCATGCATCTGACCTCGTTCCTCATAGGGTTACTAAGGCTGAGGGCGGACCACCAGGTAACAAGAATTAAGAAATCTGCAGGCAGTGAAAATGATTCCCTACATCTATGAAGAAACGGCTCCTTTTCCTCAATTAATGTGGGGAGTGGTTTTCAAACTGCCTGCGTAGTTCTTTCTTTTTTGGTTGTCATAAAGGAAAAGGAGCCACTTAATACAGGGCAGAAGCAAGTAAAAACTCGTACAACGTTTTACTTAGGAAGTGGGAAACATTCCCAACAATAAGTTGGTGCAAAAGGTGAATCAACGAAAATGGCGATTTTGCTGTTTTTCTGGCTTGCTCGGTCTGTTTTTATCAACCGGCCAATCCATAAAAGCAGGGAAGTCCCGGCAACACTGATTAAATCATCTTCACTCGACATAAAGCCCTGCTAGATAGACATAGATCAAAGGTTACCTCTGCTTCACTCACCCCACTTACTGTGGTAAAGCAGGGGAAGAGGAGGTGCCCTTCTGGCTCATCAAGAACTCCTGGGGGCCCGCGTGGGGTAAGTTGGCTGTTTTGTTAGCACATGAGTGCAAACCTGTCACTTGTTCCTGCTGGTCTGGTGCTTCTTCAGTATGTGCTGTATGTGCAGTGTTACAAGGTTCACTTGACACAGAAGAATGCTCATGTTATCATCCACACAAACCAATTGATCTGACAACTTGGCGCCATTCTAACCCTCTGATCGGGTGATGAGGGCTATATCCGCGTCACCAATCAATCTGACGATTTGGCACCACTTCCAACTCTCTGATCGGGTGATAAGGGCTAATCCGTGTCATCAATAAAACTGACGATTTGGCACCACCTCTAACCAGGTGATGAGGGCTACATCCGTGTCAAGATGGGAGTCAAGGATGCAGCTACGGGATCCGGGGGAATCTGCGGCATCACCACAGCTGCAAGTGGGTTCATTCAAGAAAGACAAATCGAAATACAGATGCAGCTCAGTGTTGATCAACACTGACATTACACCTCCCCTTAAATGGGGGAGGTGCTCTGATATTCTTTGCCTGCACGCATTTCTCCTGTCACAACAATAAGGTTGAATTGAAGCAACGTGCTAAGCAACCAGATCCAGCAGCAGCTGCAAACTTGTCATATCGCTGTCACTCTGCTTGCACTGATGTTGTAGAAACAGTGCACCTTTTCTCATGTTGCTGAGACACGCACACACACACACAAATCATACTCGTTCAACATTGCCTCTGCTGCAGGCTACCCCGTGAAGCTTAATCCAAACCCTCCTCCAACTCCCCCAACACCTCCCCCCAAACCAACTCCTCCCCCAAAACCAACTCCTGGTCGCCAGCAATGTAAGTGGCTTGCTTTTATTTGTGGCATGCATTTTTGTACTTCTAACTTTGCTCTTGATTTTGATTGGCCAACCTATGTGTGTGGTCTGCGCTTTGTACTGCATTCACTCAGCTTTTGAGTGTGTGTTGCTTCAATCCGTTTTTGAGCGTGTGTTGCGACCAGAAGGAAAAGGGCTGTCATCATGCATAGTTGTCCTCCTCTTTTCAATTTGCATGAGTAATGTTGCACAATGCACAATGCACAATGCTCGCAGGTTTCATAAGCAGCAATATATATAAACTTACCTACCGTGGCCTGTGCTCTCTTCCTAGCATTATGTAAATATGTTGTGGGCTGTCTGCTTGCTCCTCATCTTAGCACTGCAATCATTGTATGCGCTTGACGTTTTTGCTTGTTTAAGAGCTTTAGTCTCTTTGTGGTTAGGGCTGAACCCTAACCCTAACTCTATCCCTTTTCCGGTTTGACGGAAGGAATGTAATTTGTTTGTATTTGCAGTCTGCTACGGTGAACAAGATTATAAGGTTACCAGTCTCACAAATGCCTCATATCTGAAATGAAAGTGGGATGTGTTTCTACCACTGTCTGCGTAATTATCTTTTTCTTGGATACTATGCCCAATGTATACTATGCCCACCCCGTAAGTATATGGCTTCTGGTTTCTGTCTTATCCTACTTACAAATCAGGTGACCCAACACACGCCTGTCCTCCCGAGACCACCTGCTGCTGCCTGGATGAGGTAAGAAGCTTACCATTAAAAAAATTTTTGGAGCACAAGGATGTAGCTCTGTCTTGGTGGTTAACGTTAGGAGTGGTCTTTATTTCCTGTCAGCTGGTTAACGTTGGGTGTGGTCTTTATACCTGTCTGCTGGTTAACATTGGGTGTGGACTTTAATTTCTGTCTGCTGGTTAACGTTGGGTATGGACTTTATTACCTGTCTGCTAATTTACGTTGGGAGTGTACTTTCTTACTTGTTGCTTGTTCTATCTGTCTGAGGTCTGTGGAGCAAAAAGCTTGTGCCCCTTGACATTTGCCATATTTGCACGCAAGCGAATGCATGGTTTTAAAAACAGTATGAACGTATGAACTTTTTCTTGCAGCCCTCTTCCTCCCACATGCTGTTGGGCGACACAAAGAAGGTCGGCCTGTGTGGAGTATGGGGCTGTTGCCCAATGCCCTCGGCGGTCTGCTGTGAGGACAAGCTGCATTGGTGGGTTTGAGCAGCCTGTTGTTTGTACAGACTCATTTCCTGATCAAGTGTCTTTGGAGTATGGGGCTGTTGCCCAATGCCTTCGGCAGTCTGCTGTGAGGACAAGCTGCATTGGTGGGTCCAAGCAGCCTGTTGTTTGTACAAATTCATTTCCTAATCGAGTGTCTTTCCTATTTGCTGTCAACTTACATAAGTAGCAATGCAAGTCAAAATCAACTGCAGTGTCTACAAGCAGGAATAACGATCTCAAAATCAACTGCAGTGTCTACATTTGTGCAAGCACAGGATAAACGATCTCAAAATCAACTGCAGTGTCTACATGTGTGCAAGCAGGATACACGATATAAGTTACGGCTTGTTTTCAGACCTTAAGTTAAAAGTTGCACGCATGTTTTGGTGTGCTTACCCTATAAAATGCCTTCTATTTGCAGCTGCCCAGCGGAGCTCCCCGTGTGTGATGTGGGTTCTGGAAGATGTATGGCTGGGCAGGTAAGTCGGTATTGGAGGCCGACGCACATTGATGGCAATATTCTCTTTATCTGGTGAAAGGGACTGAACAAACTGTGGCGCATAAGGGCTCGCATTCAGCCAGTCATGTTGGTTGGTGGCAAGCGTATTTGCACACCGACTTCTAGCGTCTTGTTCTAGCCTAGCATTTATCAAGAAAGTTGTCCGCATGCTGGTAGACAATTGGTTTGTTGGCTAGCTTCTTTACCTTTTTGGTTGGTGTGAGGGCAAGTCGCCTTCCAATTGGATATTGTTCGGATGTTGCTCGGATGTTTGGTTTTTGCTGACCCAGCAGCACACAACCGACATCACAGCTTGCGTAGTCACCTTGTTCTTTGCAGCTGTCAGCTGTCTAGTTTCTTGCAAGAACAAGCATGAAGCCTTTTCTTTGGAAAGGCTGCAGGTTGTTCATTGGTCAATACTTGCTGAAAAATATGAACTGCAAGGA
>Ga0307947_1001823_pt1 | contig 16992 bp, 14 predicted proteins | sample OrgLakmetagen232_FD_201840 | JGI IMG/M metagenome (GOLD analysis project Ga0307947, IMG submission 201840) | Saline water microbial communities from Organic Lake, Antarctica - #232 | ecosystem: Environmental > Aquatic > Non-marine Saline and Alkaline > Saline | place: Antarctica: Organic Lake...
ACATGTTCAGAACGAGGTGCATGCTCTTTTAATTTGCCAAGACCATCGAGTTTGTGAGCTGAGGAAACACTTTTCCTTTCTGTTTTCACCTTTTTTTGAGGACTTTTCAGCAGCCCAACCCTTTTTACTGCAACAGGTCAACAACCAACTTGTTAATGATTTCCTTTCTCAGCAGAACAATAGACTTTTTCTTTTTCTTTCTGAGCTTATGGATTAATTTGTGGCTGGCCGAGACCAGTCAGCAGCCGATCAGCCAAACTACCTGGCTGAAGGTCACCCCCCATTGTAACCATTGTAACCATTTTGACGCCATGCCTGCCAACCATGATTTACCATAAAATTCAGCAAAGGAGAGGCTTTGCATGCTCGCTGCATAGGTGTGCCCTAATCTGCCCCTCCTAGCAGACTTAACTATTATTAATGTAGATGCCAAAGTGACTCTCCCATTTCGATACACCCAAAACCTGGACAAAAGTACCTGGTCCTCCAAGTTAATGGACAAAGCTTTGCAAAACTGTATCCATCATCCACATCAGAAAGTCATAGCACAAATTTCCACAGAGGGAAGGGGCTCTAGCTCAGAAATTCAGCACATTTGTCTCTGCTCTTTGCAACACGTAGGGTCTCAGGGTGGTCGAGTCCAAGGACCGTCTTGCTCTTCTCCAACGCCTCTTCATACTGAAATGATGTGAGTGTGATTGGAGTTGTGTACGCTCTGATATTTGTATCCCTAGCAGCATCAGTGCAGCCTGATTTTGGCCTCTAAGATGTCAAAGTACAACATATGCAATCTGACCAAATGAAAATAAAACTCACCAACGGCAATGCCCGTGCCTCATGACCTTCTTGGTTGTACACACTCCTGGCCACACGTCCAAGGCACATCAATGCACTAGGGTCATCTGGCCCGAGCTGTTGTCTGTAGCCCTCCAAAGCTTGGACGTACTGTGCCTCGGCCTCCGCAAACTTGGCTGCAATACACATAAACAACCGTCGGCTGCTCTTTTATAGTTTAATTTAGTTTAGTTTGGATTAAAAAAGCATTTAACCTGGGATGGCTGCTCAACCTATAAATGCCTGCCTCTAATGTACTTCAAGCTCTGAGTAATTGCCTTCCAAGAAATCATGTCGTGACGTACGAAGTCTGTGCAATATTAAATCCATGAGGCGAATCTTGAAACCTGAAGGTCTCAACTGCCAAACGCCATGCACCTAGGGTACTCAAAAGAAGTGGCAAACACCAAGCACCTAGGGTTCTCTGAAGAAATATGCTTGATGGGTGAAAGAGACCGTTGAAAAAAGGCGTGAGTTTAAGCGCTAATGACTCGTGCAGCCTCTCAGATATCCCGTTCATCAAAAGCTTTTTAGTGCCTACCGGTAACGGCAAAGACTCTTTTGACCTACCTTGGTTAAAGAGGCAGAAACCAAGATTCGTAATTGCTATCAGGGTTTCACTCCCAAGCCGCCCATTGACACGTATGTGGGAATCCGCTGCCTTTTGCCTCCATTCATTTTCATCAGTATACTTTTTCAGTTGCATAAGGCAGTCGGCAAGAGTATCCATGGACCTGCACACAAAATGAGACAAATATTTTGGCCCCAGATTCCTCTTGGGGTAAAGTGCTCACTCAGTTGCAATCTGCAAACGGCTGCATGTACCTATCATATATCATATAAGTACGTTTGAAATGCTTGGGAGAATTGTTGGTATGGCAAATTGCTAAACGGCGCAATGTGCCACCTGTGAAAACAACCGTGTGTTGCAGTGCAAAAATAAAAAACCATGTATTTAGATCCAGCACCTTTGCAGATAGGCTCATTTTCATTTTTGTATGATTGTTGCGTAATAATGCTCTCAGTGCCCAAGCAATTGATACCAAAAGACGTGTTTTCCCCCCCTGCTATATATACGTACATACACTGTAGATACTTATGCTTTTGGCAAACCAAACCTACACCTAACAAATTGAAGTACAGCACGTACCTCGGAATATCAGGGTGGTCAGGTGCAAGTTCACGTTCCCTCGCAGAAAGCACTTCATGCAGAACAGGCTCTGCCTGAATGTACTTCCCTGCAAATAAAAGTATGTGTGCAGATATACGCCACAAAATATAAAGGAAAAGGGTGTGCAGCCAACCCAATAATCTAAATGATACCAACAAGGCAATTGACAAGGTGCAGGGAAGTTCGCCAGCACAACGAGCAGGCGATGGCATGCTTATTGTTTGCCACCCTTCTGCTGTGACTGAGGCACAGGTGGTACAACGCCAACCTGGACACCCTCTCACTGACAAATTTCTACTTAAGATACTTAGGTTTCAATCTAGAAACCATGCCGAAAAAGCAACCCAGAAATATTTCGGTCAGACACTGTTCCACGCTCTTTGTTTCAGCACCAAAAGCGACTATAAATACCTTGTCCAACCAAGCTTTTGGCCAACCCATCAACAGCTGCGATGGTGTCAGCTGCACTCAGGCCTTGCAGCAGGCGCTGCTCCTCTACAACAACCCTGGAACAGCAGATGGATTAAAGTAAGGTGGGCTGAATTTTGGACAAAAAGCCTTAAAAAGCCATTTTAACTGTCAAGATCACTCAATGCTGAGTAATGGTAAATAGGATAGCTACCCAGCTGCAAGTGATTGTCTGTCAATGGCTGCTGGCAACCTGAAGAGGGTCTCTGCCTCGCTGTAATTCTTCAACTTGAAGAGGCATTTTGCTAGCTCAATTGCAGCAGCCTGGGTCTCTGGGTGAGCGTGGTTGTTGCCGTGGGCACGCAGCATTCCTTGGTACATAGACCTGGATAAAACGTAGAAGCACATCCGATGAGATCCGTAAAGCCTGGGCTTCCGGATAGGCATGGTCGGTGCTGTGAGCACACAGCACCGACCTGGATGGAGAGCAGAAGCAAAAACTCCTGAGATTCATCAGCTGAGGCAGCAGGTTTCAAGCTCTGAAGAATGCAGGTGGCAACTTAGGCAGATGAAGCAGAGTCAATATAGCATGCATGTGCACAGGATGTTACAACCACTAGAAGAGGTGCAGGAAGTGTGCATGCCTGGGGGACACCTTTGATTAGCTAGAAATAAGCAAAACTCTACATCCTCATTTTAGCGCCCTCTGTTTTTGTTGTTTCCCATACTTTACTCGGAAATAATTATATTGGCATGTTCCCCGCATATTCCAAATCCATCTGGCAAGGTTCAAATTGTGCATGAAAACGTAAAAGCTTTACAAAGCACCGGTGTCCGGTAGGGATTAATATGCCTGTCTAGGTGCAGCGTGATCCCCTTTTTTTGCTACCGTGTCCTCATTTACATAAAACAGGTCACCTACTGCACCAAAATCCAGTGACATTTCGTGTTTTAGAATCCTGACGACGGCGAACCTTCTAAAATTTGGAAACTTGATGAAAACACCAAGTGATTGGGTGGGACACAAGTACTATGCTACTACCCATGAAAAGCATTTACCTAGGGTACAGGTGCTCTACGTGCGCTTTTAGCCCTGTCAATCTGTACAAAGAGTAACTTAAATGGAATTGCGCACATGCTCTGTGGCTTGTAATGTTGGAGTGAACAGCTTGCAAAGCTGTTTGTTGTGTCTCTTTGTCTGTTTGGTAGTTGCTTTTTGTAATATTTTTTTCTTGGTTTCATTCCTTCTCGTTTCTGGTTATCCGGAAATTTAAAATGCAAAAGGAAGGAAGGTTAGTGTCACTCAACCAAAGACAAAGCAGTAAGTTAACACCCTGTCAATCTGACCCTTTAAACTTTTTGATACTTGATGAAAACACCAAGTGATTGGGTGGGACACAAGTACTATGCTACTACCCATGAAAAGCATCTACCTAGGCTACAGAGGTGCCCCACGTGTGCTTTTAGCCCTGTCAATCCGTACATAGAGTAACCTAAATGAAATTGCGCACATGCTCTATAGCTTGTAGTGTTGGCTACAATTGAAAGCTGGATTTGGTCTAATTCGATGAAGTGGCGAGTGAGAAGTTGCCCCTTAACTGTTGAAAAGGAGCACGTATGGGAACTTGCTCAATCATTTGGTCACCCGACAGTCCTTGGCTTAATTACTCAGTACCAAACTTACCTGTACAGCGGCTCTGTGGCGTTGAATTTGTTCTGGTTCCACAGGCATTTCCCAAGGGCGTTTGCGGCTGTAATGGTGTCTATGTGGTCGCTGGAAAGCCAGTTAGCTCGATCCTCCATGACCGACCTAGAAGAAAACGCAAGAGGAGAAAAAGGAACTAGCAGTCACACTTTTTGACTGATGGCTTTATCTGTAACAAGAGAAAACAGATAATGTTGCAAATTTGCTCCAAAGCGCTTTTGGGAAATTCCAAAATAACGGCTGAGCGCATGCAGCATGTCTGGTACCAAGCGTTATAAAAGCAAAAGGATGACCTTTAAAAGAACGGCCTGAGTCCAGTGCTTACCTTAAAAGGATTTCTGCCTCTGCTTCCTTGCATTGGGTCATCATGCAGTTAGCCAGATCAAACTGGCAGTCTGCGACTTCTAGGTGATTATGTTTCTGCTCTCCACTGCCGCCTTCTTGCTCAGCCTGCAGCTGCTTGACGCCCTCTAGCACTGATCTCAGTAGCACCTCTGCCTGGTCTTGCTTGCCTACATGTGTTTGAGGTTTGAGGTGATGATTATAGAACTGATGTACACACCCAGCCTTAAGACACAAGAAGGTGGGATGAAACTCGACAGCAAAAAATGCCGTTCCAAAGTCGTTTGCAACTTTGACACAGCCGAGGCTAAGTCAACATACCTTGCTTCTGCAGCCTGCCTGCCTGGCTCTTGTTGGAGTTGATTGTGAGCGGGTGGCTCAGACCCAGCACCCTGCAAAGATAGGACAAACAAAAATTGCAGTGACAAGCAGGCATCTGCTCCACCCTTGTGTGCGTGCTCTCCTGTAAGCATAAAGCCATCAGTCAATAGAGGCTTGCTTTGGTGCAATGTGCTTGGCAGCCTTGTTGTAGCCACACAGTAAAACAGAGCTTACGAATTGGAGACCTGTCTTTGAATGCACCAATAAACAAAACCAATTCCCAATAACAAGAACACAGCACATACCGCTCACGACCGGCCCTTGCCTCTTCGAACAACGGTTCTCCTTCATCATGTTTTCCTGAGTGTGCAAATTTGTGCGTGTACAGTGTGCTTAAAAATGCTCCAGGGAAGGAATGTGGCTGTTTCATGTGTTGCATCACAACATGAACGCTGAGCAGGTGTGCAATCAAAGCTTACGGGAATGCAGTGTACACGTGTACACACAGGGTTGCCCCTGCCACAGATTAATCTGCATTAGCCAGCAGTAGCCACTTGCCGTGTTCAGAAAGGAATGATGCAAGGTTGACCAGAGACGTGAGGGTAACTGGGTGGATCTCTGAGAACATGCGCTTCCTTCCTTCCAGAGCTTGTCTGTGGTATTTCTCTGCTTCGTCGAGCTTGCCTGAAATTGTCAATTACAATGATGTAATAAAAGGTCTAGGATCGTAAAAGCAATGAACAAGTCAAAACTACTGGGGAACTTCAAAGTGTTGCTCACAGAAATAAGACACACTTTTCACACAGTTTGAACAATAGCGCAGGGCATGAAGCTGGGCCTCACAAGCACACAGAGAAACAAGCACACAGAGAATACTCACCCAGGTCATTCAGGCAAAACGCCAGGTTGCTCGTAACATCATGGATCAGGCTTTGATCAGCATCTTGCACAGTCATGGCACCATCGGTTTTATGTGAGTACTGCTCCAGCACTTTCCGGTACAGTTCCTCCGCCTCTTGAGCATCCTCTGCATTTCAATTAGTCACGGAGCCTTGAACTTGGTTATCAAAAGAAAAACTACAATCTGATGCCATGTTGCATGCTGCATGTGGCAATCTTGCTGTTTCCTTTTTTAGTTTCACGCTTCTTCCTAGGTGTGCATAAAAGCTGCAAGATAGCGCTATTAATGATCTTTATAGTATAACCTAGCAAATTAATCATTGTGGTATCTCTGCCTTTCTCTTGGCCTGCTGAATATTTGCTTTTGTTTGTATGCAAGCCTTGATTAAAAAGCTAAGGTCGGAGCTCCAGATACAAGGAAATGCTGGCCTTGCAAGAACAAATGGTTGACTTACCGGTCTACATAGGACCTTACTACCATAGGGTACCGTAACAATGCGAGGTTTGAAAAAACCCAATTAATAAGCCCCAATGCGAGCAATGTGAGGGGGGCAGCACATAGTTAATAAACACAATGCGAGACTGTGCGAGGGCCTTCTGGCCCTATGAGCTGCACCTTCATGCGTATGCATACGTGTGTACGTAATTGTTCGTGTAGACATATGTATACATGTCCCATACATGTGTGTGTGTTTGTGTTTGTGTGTGTGCATGTGTGTGTGTTTGTTTGTGTGTGTGCATGCAGGTATGTGTGTGTGTGCGCAAACGTACGTGTGCGTGCATGCGCTTGTGTGCGTGTTTGTTTGTGTGCGTGCACGTATGTGTGTGTGCGTTGTGTACGTGCATGCGTGTGTATACGGTTGCATACGTATGTGTGTGTGTGCATTGTGTATTTGTGTGTGCGCGCGTGTACGTGTGTGCATGCGCGTACGTGTATGCATGCATGTAGGTGTGTGTGTGTGCGTGTGCATGCGGGTACGTGTGCGTGCATGCGCATGTGAAAAGATTGCAGACGCCCTTTATGCCAAGATAGCCTTCCTCCTGCTGTCCTGCCTTCCTCCTGGTGTCCTTTCTGCCAAGAGAGGGACAGCTTCCCAACCTGTTTGTCCACCTTGGGGGCCTTGAGGGGCGGCTTGGGAGGCTTTCCCGGCCTGTCCCCGTTATTGATTATTTAACCCCAATGCGAGCTTCGCGAGGCCCTTGTAACTCAGTTATTAAATTGCTCCAACACACCAAGAGGGGGTCAAAAAAGTTCGCGTAGCGCGGTGATATAAGTACCCTACGGTATGCTTTCCCATTCTTATAATCGTCAATTTTTGCACTCTTTTTGGCATGCTTGTGTATACGCGTATAGATATAAGTAAGAAAATAGTGGCGTATAGGTGTGTTATATCAGGTAGCTGTGACATAAACAGGTACAGACAGGTGTGCTGTCAACACACTTTTGATTACCACCTAAAAGCTTACCTTTGCCGAGACAGTTTGCTAGGTTGTTGCAAGAGTCGTACGTGGCTGGATTGTTGTCACCTAGGATACGCTTTCTGCCATCCAGGACTGTGCGATAGAGGGGCAAAGCCTCATCCAACTTGCCTGATAAGACACAGATATATGAATTGTAAAAAATGAGTCGGTTGACAAAAGCTTAGAACAGGGTAGCCATGCTGCAAAATCAGCGTGACATGCAATAAGATAAAAATTCAGCAAGAACAAAGGAAAGATGAGGGGTCATGCAACATTATACCAAACCGATGGCAGGTGACATCAGCCTTTTTGAAAAGAAGCCTGGCAACAAAATTTCTATATTATTTTATTGATTCGCAAAACCAAAAATTTAAACTGCCATCACAAATTTTGAGCTGATGGCCCAAGTTGCCACCCCCCTCTAAACCACAATTATATAGGGTGTCAATCTGCTCTTTTCTAAGGTAAGGCATTCATCTGTGGACTTATCATTATAAGAAAACACCTTCAAGAGAAATTATAACACAATAACTAATATGCACAAGCTTGGGCATTGACCGCCAGTTTGGGGCACTAATTCAGCTAACACCTTGCCCGGTTCACTTTAGATACTTCATTTATGCATATTCTGCATCATGCAGTACGATGACTGCAAGTTTGGAGTCATTTGCTGGTATCATGCCTTTTATCTTAAGGCCTAGTATTTAGCCTATCTGTGCAGATCTGTAACCATGCACGGATCCCTTCTTCATTCAAATTGCCCCATAAGGATGCCAATTGACAGTGGCTTAAGGTTAGGATTCTGCTAGGTACAGGGGTCTATAGCACAAGTTTTCCAGTTAATGCTCTCAGATATCTGTCAGGCGGTGCTTTTGGAGTCAATTTCAGAGGTCGGATGATGGTAACTTGTTATCCCCTTCCAACATTCAGCAAACCCAGGACAAAACACTTACTTTGCTGCCTAAGGCAGTTTGCAAGGCAATTCATGCTGTCGTATGTCTTCAAGTGATCCGGGCCCTGAGCGTGTATAATGTCAAGCAATGTGAAGCAATGTGTATAATGTCATAAACTCCGTAAGCAAAAATGTAGGCACGTACTGAAGTCCTTATTTCCCTGAAGACGCCACAGAACAAATGGATTAATGTGGACTACTTTACCCTGTGCAACGTACGTCGTCGTCTGCACCTGAGTTGTGACAAATAAGACCGCATGTCGCGTCCAACTCAAGCGCTACTTAGATTAATGCGCACACAAAACAGGGAGGATATGTCACACGCAGCTCACCAGCACTGACTCCAAAGCCGTCCGGTTTTCCCTGTGGAGTTGCTCCGCCTTTTGGAGGTTTCCTTGCTTGGCGTAGCAGTTGGCCAGTTTGCCGAAAGATCTGTCAAGTTGACACAAAAACAATGTCTTAGCTGGAGCATTTGCTGGGAGCATGTGAACCTGTCAAATGCAAGCGAGCCTCGCTCTCACGGCAAAGACATCTTTGGCAGGGGCAAAAACGATCAAAGAGACAAATTTCCTCTTGGTTTCTTCTTTAGTTATATGTCAGAAATATCACAAGCCTGACATGGAGAAACAGGGTTGCGGAACCGACAATGTTTTCAACGAAAAACATACCTCTTAGCACCTATTTTTTTGGCTTTTTGCTTCTAATGGACAACTTACTAGGAACATATTATCTAAACAACTGCATCTGTTTCATTTGTACGACAATGTCAAAATTGATGCGTGAAAATTTAGCCAGATTTGGGCTCTTGTTTGATTCGGCATAATGCTACCAATAGATAGGGCTAGCGCCACATACTCAATTCAATTCTTAACTTCTTTGTAGAACTGCAGGTAACAAAAAATCTCCACACTCACTCAAGGGTGCGAGGATGCTGCTCGCCCATGGCTTCTAACCTCCCGTCACACACTTTCTGCAGCATGGGCTGAGCCTCAGCGTACCACCCATTGTCGCTAATGCAATCTGCAAGCCCTTCTAATGAGTCTATGAGGGTGGAGGTGAGGGGGGGAAGGGCAATTAAATAAAATTGGAACTTCCATCCATTGAATGGGTAATGAAAGAGCAATGAGAAAAGACAGGGTTGGATAGACAGGCAGCAATTATACAGCAATGAAGCACACCACCAGACACGTGCCGTACCAAGAGTGTGAGGGTGGGTGGGTCCAAGCTCTTTTCGTCGCTCTTCAACAGCCTTTCGATATAGCGGCTCTGCCTCCTTGTATCTGAAATCATTAAAGCATGCCTTTTCAATAAGGACAATAGCATTACTGTATGCCAAAGCTGGATCCAGTCACAAAGTATTTAGTCAGCACAAACTGCCTAGGAGTCACAAAGTATTTAGTCAGCACAAACTATCTAAGAGTGAATTTGCCAGTGGCTGCGGCAGCAGCCCTAGCGCTAATCCTGCAGTGCCAGGTGAGTCCTGCTCCTAAATGCACATGCAACTAATTACACAAAGCAGAAATCCTGCATTAATGTTTTCCTCACTCTATAGAAGACCGTGGTCGACTCATTCACATTAACTTTTTGCTTTTGTGGAATGTGCCAAACACGTGGGTCACCTGTTTTGAATGTGAAAGGCTTGTGCCAGCGCGTGAAGGCATGACAGGATGAGAGGGTCGCTCTCGTTGTTGAGCAGCCTCTGTCTGATCATCAAGGCCTGAACATGGCACAAGATCATATCTGTATAAAGCTACGTATGCTACGACTAAATTAAGAAATGGACCGCAATTATTCATGGCTCATGGTGCACATCCATCAAAGTTGCTGTCTGGTAGTGGGGGGATGAAACTATTACAGGAGGTGTTGTATATAATCGAGTATATCAAACATATTATCAACAACGCGGCCAGCAAACCCCTTGTCTCTTAGTTCTATGGCCTTGCATCAATTGGCTCACAGAGTTATAAGACCATTTACATTCCATTCCAAACAACTGACAATGTAGTTTCAGCACAGTACTTTTGAATCATACTTCACACTACATGTGCATTAAATGCTAGCAACAACACCGCTCTTTCAATTTCTTTTGGTGCTAATAGGCACTCAAATACATACATCTCTCCACAGTGTCACCCTGCCTACGACCTACCGCTTCAATTTTGGTGTGGTCATGTTGTCCCAGGAGGAAGCAAATGTACAGTGCGGATGCACGATGGAGCTCACTCTGAGGGCAGTGATCACTCAGCTTTTCCTGGAACGACCAAAAGGTAAATGTAGGTAAAGAAACACACAACGATGCGTGCCACAGATGATGCACTGGATGATGCACTGGGTGATGCACTGGATTTGAGGTACTGGATGATGCACTGGATGATGCACTGGATGATGCACTGGGTGGTGCACTGGGTGTGATGCACTGGGTGTGATGCACTGGATGATGCACTGGGTGATGCACTGGATGATGCACTGGTTGATGCACTGGATGATGCACTGGTTGATGCACTGGTTGATGCACTGGATGATGCACTGGATGATGCACTGGATTATGCATCTGGGTGATGCACTGGATGATGCACTGGATGATGCACTGGGTGATGCACTTAGGCAAGCAGCAAGCAAATTGCTGAGAGCCACACATTACCATTGTTGCATGCTATTTGGTCAGAGGCATTATAATTCGACAACTTTGTATTAAAAAGGGAGAGTGAGAGAGGCCCAAGGCGAATTTCACTGCCTTAAATCAATCTGCCATCTTCTTATTACCTCCCACAAACACACACCAGTAAGAACCACGTCGTGGCGTGCCGAAAGCCCGCAGCACGCAACATAGGAGAAATGGTCTCAATGTCTGTTTCCAATATCGCCTTCAGAAGCTCGGGCGAGTTGTCTCGGCGCAGTAATTCCCCTGGAGGCAATTACGTTCAACGTTTAAAAACTTTGATCCAAACATTGCTTAGACACGCACCGTTATACATCCAGTACATGCATCGTATTAAGAGCTAACTTGCTGCAATCAGCAGCATTGAAGCGTGGAGTTGGACAGAACCCTTAAGCTGATAGCAGGCCAGCTTGAATGATTATCCCACCGTAGAAAAGTTATCGTAAATTTACAATCAATCAAATACTTATTTCGGCCAAATCACTTTGATAACACTTACATGCCAAGGAAAATGCAGCCCTCACGTCAGGCCCGCGCTCTCGCACTGATTCCAGCGGTGCCTCCCATGCTTGCGTGTTGTAGACCGCAGCCCAGCCATCAAGCTCTTCAAACATATGTGCCACAAACCGCTTCTTCGCCCGATGCACCACATCAGGAGGCACACTCTCTACTGCACACTGCCGTACCATTGAGTGCAGGCTGTAAGTGCTGTTGGAAGCGTCCCATGAGACTAAATCATGGTGCTGAAGCACTACCAGCAGGGATGACGCAGTTGACATGTCCCACCCCAGGACGCCTGCGTGAATTTGTGTGTGTGTATGTGTGTGTGAGTGTGTATGTGTGTGTGTGTGTATGTTTGTGTATGTGTGTGTGCGCATATGTTTGTGCATATTTGTGAGGGTAGATTAGGCAGCGTGACGAGTGAATCAGGGACCATTGACAAGAGAATGTCACGCCCAATTGGTGGCTGTGAACAATTGTGTGGTCGGTTGTTCAGTTGAGGGTTGTTTTGACTTGTCTTGTTCAATAAATTTGAGGAGGCCAGTTCGAGCTGAGCCGAGCTGAGCCAAAGGAGTGATTGAGGATAAATAGTTGATGTGCTGAGTTTTATATGGAGGAATTGACTTACAAATGATTGAGGAATAATAGTTGATGCTAAGGATGTCTACTTTAGTGACAGTGATTGACCCAACAAATCTGTGTACACCTGAAAAAAACAGCTGACGCTGCTGCTGTAACCGTTACCCATGCATCACATACATGTATGCCTCATGTCACTACATACTGTGCGGTCCTTAGAAATCTCTTAGAAGGGCCCTTCTAAGGGACTTACCTGCAGCTCCAGCCACGTCAAATCCTGAGGGAAAAGTGGCTAGCTGGGCCAAGTTCAGCAGGTGCTCAGTTATCAGGGAGCGTAGCATGAGAGAGATGATGGCATGGGTGGTGTCGCCCTTACTGTTACTTGTGGCATCGCGCACTTCCTGCAGATAAAATCCAGCAGGTGCTCAGTTATCAGGGTGCGTAGCATAAGAGAGATGATGGCATGGGTGGTGTCGCCCTTACTGTTACTCGTGGCATCGCGCACTTCCTGCAGAAAAAATCCATCAGGTGCTCAAGTGTCAGGGTGTGTAGCATGAGAGAGATGATGGCATGGGTGGTATCGCTTTTGCTGTGGCACATCCTGCAGAAAAAAGGTGCTGCCCATGATGCATCCGCACATGCACATATTTCCGTATTGGAAGGAAAAGTATGTAGGTACTGCAAACTCACAATATTAACCAGAGAGAACCACCTGGTGTTGTTTAACATACTTCCTCACCACTTTCACACCATGAAATAGCGATAAAATAAGGGATAGGTGGATGGGGATAAGAAGCTCAGCTTTGTTCACAAACAGCTAATTAAAGGAACTTTAAATATAGATAGAGGAGCTGGATGTGCTGATTAAAAGTGACATGGAGCTCACCTCTACAGTAAGTCGGGCGGTGAAAAGGGCATCTCCTGCTATGCGAATTAACAGAGGCACCCCCATGGTCAGCTGCTGCACCTCCTCAACCTGCTGTTCTGAAAGGTTTCGCGCTGTTGATTGCAAGAGGGCCTGCGTCAGGGGTTCACAATCATAGCAACTCTCAAGCTAAAAGGATTTAATGATATAGTGCAATTTCTGGACAACATAAACACGTCCATTATACATGAGGAAACTTGCAATAGCTGGTGATTCTGTGGACACTTAGTAGTTGAGAAAGGACTGGGAAGATGTAGAAGCAGGTACCCACCCGGGCATTTTCGGCGTCAATGTTGGGCAGTATGTGGTGGTCCATTTTGCAGGCCTCTGCCATCGAGGTTCTTGAGGTGATAAGGAGAACCGCCTCTTTACCCACCTGTGTAGGAGCAATCATACCAAAATTCCTTTCTGCCCACATCCTGGAATCAGCAGACACAGAATGCCCCAGTTCGTTTATCATCTTTGCTCAAGCGACATTACCCGAGGTAAAAAGCAATCATCGCTGTGCGGAGATGAATCTGCGGGAAAGAAGTTGGCCTACTTGAAGAACACAAGCTGACACCCGATGTGGCAGACCTGTAAGCCTAAAGCATTACCATACGAATGAAGTCAGCGAACCCTGGCTTGGAGACCCTGCCAGCTGCTAGCCTCTTTTGCTTCTCTTGTCCCTCGCCAGCAACGGAGTCCTCAGCATTATCTACCACCAGCATCAAAGGTCCTCCGCACTGCTTGTTCAGCCTTTTCAGCTGCTCTAAGATCTCCTGAGCTGGATTTTCGTCCTGCACAAGCAAGACATGTTCGCGTATGCTCGATTTGCAACCTGTACCACCATCCTTGTATTATGGCAATCAAGACTTGATAACGAAAAAGACAATGATTAAACCTGTTAAACTGCAAAAATTAACTCCATCCAATGTGTTAAAGAGCATCCATGACATTTGTTACATGCACGTTCTAGCTTCTCTTACTGGTCAGATCATGATCACCCTGCTGTACAGGCTGTCTTTTAAACACCTTATTAAATCTAACACACACCATTGCCAGGCCCAACGTGCCGCAGAACCGGCCCAAGACTTCGTCAAAAGAGAAGGCTTCTCGAAGATCGACCTTTACTACGCCAGCCTGGCATTTGCCGGACTCTGCCACCCTCCACCCCACAACTAGCCCTAAAGTACTTTTACCCATGCCTGTGTGTATTTAAGTGTATATCGTGAGTCATTTGTATGAGTGTTGGGTTGCGGTTGTGCGTGCTAATCCTTACCACTGCAATTGAGATATAGAAGCACCAGAACAGCATGTGTGACCTCATCCCCTAAACAGCAGACACGGAGCAATTGGCATAGCATCACCTGCATCGGCTTTGAGACAGATAGCTGCCATGTAGTGGCTAGAGCTGTTACGGAGCTGGGACATTAGCCTGTTCACCACTATGTCGGCGTCCTTTTCCCTGCCTGGTGAGATTGTGACACATGATGTGTTTGCATTTTTGGTCAGGGTGTGTTTGCATTTTTGGTCAGGGTGTGATGCATTTTGGTCAGAGTGTGATGCATTTTGGTCAGGGTTTGATGCATTTGATGCATTTTTGGTCAGGGTGTGATGCATTTGATGCATTTTGGTCAGGGTATGATGCATTTGATGCATTTTTGGTCAGGGTGTGATGCATTTTTGGTCAGGGTGTGATGCGAGAGCCTGGTGAGGGTGTGACGCGATATGTGTTGGCATTCTTTTGCATGTGTGGTTGTACGCATGTTTGTTCGTGAACAAGGAGACATATTTGCATGTGTCTGAGAAAACAATTTTATTTCTTCAGGTCTCATCACACGCAAATGTTGCTTGCTGCAAACACACAAAACAAAAAGCAAGAGCTTGGGCAAGCTACAATGACTTCTTCTCCTAGACCTCTAGCATTGCTGTCTGCCACCCCCTCATAAAAACAACATGCTCAAAACACGCCATTCATCATGACATCCTCAGCACATACTCAGCAACGCCTTTGCACTCTTTCCTTCCGTAGAATAAGAAAAGAATTTTTGAATTGAAAGGGCCATAAATGTGTATGCATCACTTTGATGCAAAATTCAACACATAGGTATGCGAACTTCTTACCAAATATAGCTTGATCGAATCAAAAAGCTTTCTCGCCTAAATCCTAACCACCATCACGTCTGAGGGTTTATCCTTCAACTAACCGCCAAAGCAGTTTGCTGGTCACCATTACCCATCGATTTCTACAATGCCAAGTCTCAGGCCGGCATCATTTGAATGCCGTAAAGGAATAGCACAAAAATATATTTACACCACCTTCCATAAGCCTATATTACACTCCACATTATCCCAGAGGTGGACAACTCCCCCCAGAATGGGCATGTTTTTCAAATGTTCCCCACGTATGGGCCCCGACATTGGGAAATTTCAAAATAGGCATCAAAATGTTCTTTCCAGAGCACTTCTGCTTGATATTGCCTAATTCTGGGGCACATGCCTAATTGCCCGCGGCGTTAACCCCACTTTTCACCACCAATCTGCCACACCTCACCACCAATTGACCTAATTTGTATCATTTTCATATGAATAGTCTACATTTTAATTAAGAATAGCCTTGCGGCAAAAATGGGGCAAAACGGAGCAGTAGTTGGCCAGGTACTCCGTTTTGGCCCATTTCCTTTTAAAAATTAAGCAAAAGGGGTGCCAAAAAGGGTGGAATACCAAGTTCCACCAAATCCGGTTTTCAGCATCCCAGACGATTCCTCATCATTAAAGAAGTACTCCTGTCGTGTTTTGAGGTAAAAAGAGACCCTGGGTAGAGCGTGGTGGCTCATTACGTAAAGATTCAGTGCCAAAAAAAGAACTGATATTCTGCCCAGACCACTGGGGGGGTCCGTTTGGCCCCAAACTTTGTGAATCATCTACTTATGTTATTTTAATATGGTGTGCATCAAATAAGACATTTACTCAGTTGACCCCCCCTGACATTATCCTGCTGATTTCATAATGAACTCTATACAATTTTCTTCGAGAAAACTCGAATATTTTCTCCCCCGAAGGGGGGGGGAATTCTTATTCTTTTCAGTAATTATGATACGCTAAATGAACTTAACATTTATTCTGCCTTTCTGTTCTATCTTCACCTCTAGAACTCAGTCCTTACAACTTGTTCTTTTTGCTAGCTTAGTCTTTCCTTGTTCTGTTCTTTTTCTTTTCCTCTTCTTCCTTCCTTAAAGCAAGTTGTGAGGGCCTTTGAGCAGCTGTGAATTTCATTGGTAATAAATACCTGCCAACTGCATCTCACAAGGGAAGTATTAGAACAGAATTTCTGGGTGCAGCAAACTGGAGGGGTCGACAAAAATCTGGACGCCATGCCCTATTTTTGGGGTGAACCCCCCCCCCCTTAAACCCCCCTTCCGGTGCCCCCACCAGGACAAATAGGGTATCAATCTGCTCCTTTTCAAATAGGCATCCATTTGCATACTCATCAAGACCTAAAATTGAAGCGTTGCAGAGATATGGGGGAAAGACTGAGTTACGGACGCCCATGCACACATGACCTACCAGGCACCCATAACTGGCTTGCACAGTCCCAAATTGCTTATATTTGTTCAGCATTCCACTGACTATTTCATGCTGGATCAATCCTGTAAGTTTGGGGTAAATTGCTGCTTTATTGGCTTGACTCACCCCGCGGCCTGCACCCGAGCGTGTGTGCCTCTGACTTTTAATCATGTCCACAGACCCCCCTTCTTAACCCAATTTGCTCAAAATGGGTGCCAATCGACTGGGCTTGAGCTGATGATCCCGCTGATATAATTAAAATTTCGTAGGAGTGGCCCAGTAAAATTTTGAAAGGGGGTTCCAAAAAACTCGCAAAACCCCCCCAGCCCCCCCCCCTCTCCAATTGGATTCATACATATATCAAACAAAAGCTCTCGACGTCAGGTTTCCGGACATCTAATTTTTAATGAAATTCGGGCATGACGTCCAAAATTTATACATCCTGACCCCTCCTGGTGCAGACCAAAATCTACAACTCATACTGGAGGGTAAAAAAAAAAGTAGTGGACGTCATGCCAAAATTCTCGGCGGGAGGCCCAAAAGGACTACCCCCCCCCCCCACCCCCCAATACTGCCCCCCCTGGAACGAAAAGGGTACCATTCTGCTCCTTTTTAAATTCTGCATCCATCTGCATACTTACCAAGATATGCAATTGAAGTGGTGCAGAGTTATGGGGCAAAAACT
>Ga0307947_1001825_pt1 | contig 16988 bp, 22 predicted proteins | sample OrgLakmetagen232_FD_201840 | JGI IMG/M metagenome (GOLD analysis project Ga0307947, IMG submission 201840) | Saline water microbial communities from Organic Lake, Antarctica - #232 | ecosystem: Environmental > Aquatic > Non-marine Saline and Alkaline > Saline | place: Antarctica: Organic Lake...
GGAGGCTCAGGGGGAGCCGGAAAGCCCAGTCCCAAAAACTGGGCACTCATCGCTCACAAAATATATATTTTCACACCCTCCCGCACGTCACGCACCCCAAAATTAAATAATTATTTTGGCTTCCCGCAGTCACCCCGCAGGGTCAAAAAAGATATTTATGCGGGGTGATATAAGGGTTGTACGGTACACATATACACATATTTATATATATATAACACAAGGGAGACCTTACAGTTCCAACTACCCCTTCCAAAACCGAATTTACATGGTTCTTCTGATTAACTCCATGTACGTACGCAGACGTTCAGATGCAGCATCAAACATGGTTCTGGCTGACCCTACGTATGTCAGCAGACGTCCAAAAGCCACCCTCTACATGGTTCCGTCTGACAAAAAGGAAGTACGCAGCTGTCTGGGGGCGATGGAATGCAGTGCATTTGGTGCTTCCATCTGACCCTACATACGTGCGCAGGTGTCTGGGGGCGATGTTGTGCAGTGAATTTGGTGCTACCATCTGACCCTACACACGTACGCAGGTGTCTGGGGGCGATGTGCAGTGAATTTGGTGCTTCCATCTGACCTTACACACATACGCAGGTGTCTGGGGGGGATGTTGTGCAGTGCACTTGGTGCTTCCATCTGACCCTACATACATACGCAGGTGTCTGGGGGCGATGTTGTGCAGTGAATTTGGTGCCTCCATCTGACCTTACATACGTACGCAGGTGTCTGGGGGCGATGGAATGCAGTGCATTTGGTGCTTCCATCTGACCCTACACACGTACGCAGGTGTCTGGGGGCGATGTTGTGCAGTGAATTAGGTGCTGCCATCTGACCTTACACACGTACGCAGGTGTCTGGGGGCGATGTTGTGCAGTGAATTTGGTGCTTCCATCTGACCCTACATACGTACGCAGGTGTCTGGGGGGGATGTTGTGCAGTGAATTTGGTGCTGCCATCTGACCTTACACACGTACGCAGCTGTCTGGGGGCGATGGAATGCAGTGAATTAGGTGCTGCCGTCTGACCTTACACACGTACGCAGGTGTCTGGGGGCGATGTTGTGCAGTGGATTTGGTGCTTCCATCTGACCCTACACACGTACGCAGGTGTCTGGGGGCGATGGAATGCAGTGAATTTGGTGCTTCCATCTGACCCTACACACGTACGCAGGTGTCTGGGGGCGATGGAATGCAGTGAATTTGGCGCTTCCATCTGACCCTACATACGTACGCAGGTGTCTGGGGGGGTTGGAATGCAGTGAATTTGGTGCCTGTCAGATATTGCATTATCCTCTCCCCGGCTTTTGGGAGGGATGGGAAGAGGGAGATTGCAGGAAGCAGCTGTAGCAGATCATGATTACGTATCCATGTTCTATACGTGGGGGTGGGGGCAATAGGAGGGGGGGAAGGAGATCAATGGATATAGCCTTGGCAGTGTGTATGCACATGATAATGGATACAGCCTTGAAGGTATTTGTGTATATGATAATGACAGCACGTGGGACTTTTGCATGCAAGCATGACGGGAGCCTGCTCTTCAGCAGGCACAATGAGTAGGGATATCCAGCTTCTTGAGGTATCACCAAAAGGCAGAATGCGATCAGCCCTCTGGGCAGTAAGAGGCCAGTGAACAGCGTACCCTCTGTGCATTAAGAGTGAACATCCCTCTGTACACTAATAGGCCAGTGAACAGCGTACCCTCTGTACACTAAGAGGCCAGTGAACAGCGTACCCTCTGTGCATTAAGAGTGAACATCCCTCTGTACACCAATAGGCCAGGAACAGCGTACCCTCTGTACATTAAGAGGCCAGTGAACAGCGTACCCTCTGTGCAATTAGAGTGAACATCCCTCTGTACACTAAGAGGCCAGTGAACAGCGTACCCTCTGTACACTAAGAGTGACATCCCTCTGTACACTAAGAGGCCAGTAAACAGCGTACGGGCAAGGGAGGAGGTTGGACTGAATTGAAAGAGGGCTACTGTGTCGGGCTCAGAGAAAGCACGCATCGTGGGTTGTAATGTATGCTATTGGCTATCACACACACACACACGCACACACACACACACACACACACACAGGTACAATGACAATGGCATCCAAATCAACCCGGCAGGGCCATGCAGCACACACACCGATGTTGTGATAAGAGCTGCAGAGACAGAGGTAGTTAGGTGTGCCAACTCCCAAAGAGGCAACCAGGTATGCTGCTTGTTCCCAAAACACACACACACACACATGCACAGACGCACACACACACACATGCACACACACACACACGCACACACACAAACACAGACAAACCACGGGGCACAACACTCATACCCAAGCACAGAGTCACCTTCAAATTCGAACGGATCTCAGATGGGGGCAACACACACACATACATACACACACAAACTATTGCACCGCACCTCAGATTTTGCAGTTGGCTGAGAGCCAGACGCAGCAGCGACTGTGGTGGAGCTGGTAGGCACTGCTCCTACTGCTGCACTGCTCACAGCAGTGTTTGCAGTGGTGGAGGCAGCGGGTTGTTGATCAATTTTGTGGGCCCTGCTTTGCTGCTCCAAGATAGCAGCTCCCTCTTCTTGTTCTGCTGCGCGCAGTGAGGGTGACGCAACATGGCAGTGTTGACATGTGCGTGTATGTGCTGTTGTGTAATGTGTATGCGAGTGTGGGTGTGTGAGTCTGTTTCATTGTGCATGTTTGCAATTTGTGATGCGTGATGCGTGCGTGCGTTCATACGAGCATGTGTGTGTGTGCGCGTGTGTGCGTGCATGTGTGTGTCTGTGTATGTGCGTGTGTGTGTGGCACGTCTGTGTGTACACGTGTGCTAGCATGCATAGGCAGTTTGTCTGTTATCACAAACTGCCTATGCATGCAAGCACACGTGTACACACAGACGTGCCACACACACGCACACACACACATGCACGCACGCACACACGCACACACACATGCTCGTATGAACGCACGCACGCATGCACGCATCACGCATCACAAATTGCAATCACAAACATGCACGCATACACACACGCAACTCGCTGTCTTTTGTCCATGTGCACGCTGCTGCGTGCTGTTTGTGTGCTTGCATCATCGGCATGTGAGCGGTTGTGTGTGTGCGTGCATGAGTTGCACGACCATGTGCGGGTTTGCGCGTGCGCGTGAGTTGCATGAGCAAGTGAGAGATTGTAAGTGCGTGATAGCTAAAATTTTTTGGGCCTTCTTTCGCTTTTTGAAGGACTTTACCTTCATGAGCAGGTGCCGGCAGCTCCTCAACTTTCGTCGGCTTTGGTGGGCGGGTTGGAGGAATTGCACCAAACAGCTGTGTATGTGCAGTGGGTGGTATGCGGCAAAATGAGTGGCAGTGTGTTTGTATGTGTGTGTGTCTGTATGTTTGTGTGTGTGTGTGTGTTCAATCGTGTGTGCATGCGCCTGCGTGGGTGTGGGTGCGTATATGTGCATGTGTCTTTATGTGGGTGCGTACATGTGCGTGTGCATGTATGTGTGCGTGTGTGTGATGCAAACGCAAAGATGTTTGCAATTATTTGCACATAAACTACGATGTTTGGAATAAGTTCATGTTTGTCGCGTGTAGTTGAAATTTCTTAGCACCATTGAATATACTCTGAATTGAATGGAATAACAACGATTAGCAGCTACCTGTTGCATACGCTGGCCTTTCTTTCAATCACGAGCAGGAACAGAAGCTGAGAGGGCGGAGGGGTACTCTTAGCTATGATTACGCAACTAGCTATAAGTTGCTTACTCTTAGCCAAGTAACAGGCATATCTTTGCTATTTACACTTAGCTAATATTGCAGAATCCAAATAAACTTATATGAGTTTTGCGTACAACCGGATGAAAACTGTGAACGCACAATGCATGTGCTTGAACAGGCATAAACAGGTGTACATTTTGGTGCCCATTTATAGGTTTGAAGCATGGTGTGCCGCACTTGCAAGGATAAGAGGTGCGTGTGAGCAGCACAAGCCAGTGAACTCGCATCATAAGGTATCCACACATTCACGCGCATGAAGCCAAACGCAAGGCTGACCTTATGCAGTGTGCACTGTGGCTGTACACAGAGTTGACTCACTTGCAGGTAAAGCGCATCATCATCGGATTCGGAGGAGGGCGGGCTGGCTAACTCTTTGACCTCGTCTTTTAGCAGCACTCCTGTTTTGAGAGAGGGGGGTGGGAGAGTAGGGTCGCATGGTGGGAGACGAGAGGGGAAAATGCAACGTGTTGCTTCCAACCTCAATAGCACCCTCCCACCTTTGTCCTTCTTTTTCACTGCCTGATGCTTAGGGAGGACTGCAGCAGCTCTAGAAGGCGGCTTTCTGGGTGCTGCTGAGGCACCTCTGAATAAATCCTGTGTGTGCGTGTGTGTGTGTGCATGGGTGTGTACATGTTTGTATTATTATGTGTGCATGTGTGTATGAGTGTGTGTGTGTGTGTATATGTGTGTGTGTGTTTTTGTGCACGTGCGTGCGGGCACACGCATGCGTGCTTGTGTATGTGTGTGTGTGTGTGTGTGTGTGCGCGCGTGTGCGGTGTTTGTGTGTACGTGCGCGTCTACAGTGCACGCTCGTGTGTGTGAATGCGCGTGTGTGTGGGTAGACGCATGCGTGTTTGGGTATATGTGAATGTGTATTTATATGTGTGTGCGTGTATGTCTGTGCGTGTGTGTATGTGTGCGTACATGCGTGCGTGCGTGGGTGTGTGTATATATGTGTGTGTTACGTGCTGTAACTGAAGCCACACCTCGAGCAGCAGCGTATCTTTCAAAGATAGGGCCTTCTTGCCGGCTGTTCCTTTTCCCTGCCCCTTTTTATCTGGCTTTGTGGCCATGTCTAAATGGGAGCCAGCTCTAGGTGCAAACACGTAATTTTACATCACCAAATTAAAATGATATAAATCAATAAATGGGATTACAAGAGAGTCACATTTTGTTGTTCGCGTAACAGCCTCCCACTTTCCCGCCCAGTTGGGTCTGCTGCCAGCATGGACGGTGAGGAATGCTAGTGTATGCTCCCCAGTGTAGTACTGAGCACCCTCTCTGCCCTCCCTTCATTTGTGCACTGCTCCCATATATTCTCCTATTTCACAGCCATGCGGGCCATGCTGGATGAGCTGATGGGCAAAGAAAGGAACGTGCCCTTAGAAGAACGCAACACAAACGCACTGTCATGGGACGATCCAGGCGTCTGCAAGTACCAGCTGTGCGGCCCTTGCCCCAGCAAGCTGTTCAAGAACACCAAGAGCGACCTCGGTGCGCATACGGTTGTGTATGAGTACGTGTTAAGCATGTGTGTAAGCTTTTTTGTGTCCTGTGCTAGAAAACAGGCGCTGGAGAAGCAGGGAAACCTTTGTGCATGTGTTATGTGCGCAGGCCCGTGCGAGTTTGAGTACCATGATGACCACCTGGAGTGGCCCAGAATCAAGGAGGACTTTGACAAGGCTGACCCAAGGGACCAGGAGCGGTGAGTGTTGGGGAAGAGATGAGCAGAAGAATTTTTGGCCAATTTTGCTGGGTGCATGCGAAGTGTGCCCGCATCCAAACGTATACACTCATACCCAGGTACGAACGCAAGCTGATGCGCTATCTAGAGGACTTGATTCGGGAGATGGACCGCAAGATCGTGAAAAACAAAGAGCGCGCGCAGAAGGAGAGCGCCCCGAGGGAGCTGAGGGGCGACGACCAAATCAAGCTGTCTGAAGTCCAGGGACGCGCAAAAGGTGCGATAAAGGGGGCGTTCGGAACACAGAACACACACACACACACACACACACACACACACACACACACACACACACATACACACACACACGCACACACGTGCACACACTCGCACACGTAAACTTGCTCGCACGCACACACGCCACACACGCGCGCGCACACACACACACACACACACACACACACACACACACACACACACACACACACACACACACAAACTCACACAGACACACGCACGTACGCGCACATGCACGTGTGTACATCGGGCAAATTAAGGTGTTATTCCTCCCTATCCTTGCTGACTTTAATTGGTCGTGTCATTAAAAGCAATTTTATCCTGCTGCTGCAACGTCAAGCTTGATTAGGGGCGAGAAAGCCCATGCTAAGCATGAAAGGCGCTGAAGCTATAGCGCCTTCAACAATAGCCTGTCAACGGAGGTGTTTATTGCTGCTTTTACTAGCAACATACATTCCTCAAACCACGAGCCTTGTTCTCATTAATAGATATGGACCAATGATTGCTTGAGCTCCCCTTTACGTATTAATTTTGTCTATTTAAGCTGAGTAATAAACGCATGTGGTGCACCACACATTACACACTATATTGCATTCCTCCCAACGCACCCCATAGAGGCCTTGGACAAAGCAGAGCGATTAGCAGAGGAGGGCGAGGTAGATCAAGCTATGCTGCTTCAAGGCCAGGCAGAGGCGTACAGCAAACAGCACGAGGACATGCTCAAGCGCCTGACCACTCCTGAGAAGACGATGCTTGTGTGCGACGTGTGTGGCGTGTTCATCAACTCCACAGACAACGACCAACGCAGGAGGGTGAGTGCCTGTGGGTGTGGATGTGGGTGTGGGTGTGTGGCTGTGCTAGTGTGGTTGTGTGGGAAAGCATGCCATCTGCTGTATGCCGTGAGTGTGAGTGAGGCATAATGTAGCTGGGCACTCTGAATTGTGAGTGTGAGTGTGGTGTAGTGTTGTTGGGTACTCTGAATTGACTGCTGCCACGTGCAAGTAGATGGACAGCAATGCAAGGTGGGTATGTGACTGACTATCCTGGTCTGCAGGACTGGCTAGCTTCAGCTCAAAAGCAGACTGAGATTAGTGTGTGTGTGTGTGCGCGTATACGGGAGAGTTGTAGGAATGGTAGGACCTGTGCGTGCTCGGCGTGTGTGTCTCATGCACCTCCAATCCATGTAAGCTCGTGTGCCTTCTGGCCCGGCCCCTCCCCCCTCTGCACAGGAAAACCAAGCGCCGACGTGGGTCATGGTGGGTTTCGCTGCTGATGCTGCTCATGCTGCCACTGCTCCTGCTTCTACTGCTGCTGCTGCTGGATGGTACGTGAGGCCTGCCAATGTTTTCGCGCTTCTCTCTCTTCCTGTTATTGTTGCTGCTGCACAATGTTGCAGCATTGGTGCTCAGGATGCAAACTGGTGTATTGTTGTGTTTCTCCTGTTGTTGGATGGTACGTGATGCTTGCCAACGTTTGCGCGCTTCTCTCTCTTCCTGTTATTGTTGCTGCTGCACAATGTTGCACCATTGGTGCTCAGGTTCCAATTTGGTGTATTTTTATGTTTCTCCTGTTGCTGGATGGTACGTGAGGCTTGCCAACGTTTGCGCGCTTCTCTCTCTTCCTGTTATTTTTGCTGCTGCATAATGTTGCAGCATTGGTGCTCAGGATGCAAACTGGTGTATTTTTATGTTTCTCCTGTTGCTGGATGGTACGTGAGGCTTGCTGGCGTGCACGCGCGGTTCTTCTCGTTGTTGTTGCTCCTGCTGTTGCTGCTGAGGCTGAGGCTGAGGCTGAGGCTGAGGCTGAGGCTGAGGCTGCAGCTGCTGAATGGTACATGAACCTTGCCGTTGTGCACGTGGTTATTTTTCCTGTTGTTGTTGCTGCTGCACATCGCCATACCATCGGTGCTATTTTTCCTGTTGTTGTTGCTGCTGCACATCGCCGTACCATCGGTGCTATTTTTCCTGTTGTTGTTGCTGCTGCACATCGTTGTACCATCGGTGCTATTTTTCCTGTTGTTGTTGCTGCTGCACATCGCCATACCATCGGTGCTATTTTCCCTGTTGTTGTTGCTGCTGCACATCGTTGTACCATCGGTGCTATTTTTCCTGTTGTTGTTGCTGCTGTATATATACACCGTATATGGCCGTATATTTGGTGATTTTCCTGCCAATAATACCGTATAAACATCGTATATATATGGTTCTGGCCAACCCTACAAATCATTGTAATTTTTTTCTGCCTCTGCTGTTGTTGCAGCCCAATGTCGCACCGTCGATGCTTTAGGATGCAAGTTGGTGTGTGTGTTATATGGTTTCCCTGTAATATTTGCCTCCTTGCTTCCTCATACAGCTGCTTCCCTTTGTTTGGCTCCAAGCAACCCCCCCAGGGAGCTACATCCCCACCCCACCACCCTCTGAAGCCCCTCACTCTTGAAAAAAGGCTGCTACACCACACCTCATTTCCCAGGGGATGGGCTTCTGAGCAGGGTTGGCCAGAACCATATATATACGGTTTATGTGCAGTACTCTTGGCAGAAAAATCACCAAATATACGGTCGTGTACGGTGTGTATATACGATTTTGGCCAACCCTGCTTTTGAGTGAACTATATGCACATTTGCAGTCCTCGGCATGCACCTGCACCGCTGTGCTGGTATTCACCAGCACATTACCCACGACACGCAACACACTTGTCTGGCCGCAGCACTGGCATGGCTACCCATCAGGTCCAGGGTCTGCTGTCCAGGGTCTGCTACGTTATACACCACCCTGTTTACTTTTGCCTGATACTTGCTGCCTGAAATGATATTTCATTTCAGTAATTCTTATGCTGCATACTACCACACGTTTGCGAGAAGAAACCTCACTTTTGTGATAAGAAAAGGCGTTGCCAGCTAATCCGCTTGGGTGCATTGTGCATGGCACTTGGGGAGGCACCAAAAGCAACCTCACAGCACATTCCTGGGCTAGCCCCCACATCGAGGAACTAGGGTTGTTTCGTCTGGTCAGGTTTCTCATGTGTTGTGAGAAGCAGTTCAGATGACATGAAAACCAGTCATGGCATTTTACGCAAATTGCAAACAGTTATGTTGTCTGATCAGGGTTGTTTCGTCTGATCAGGTTTTTCATGTGTCGGTTTCTCTCGCAACACATGAAAAACCTGATCAGACTGCAGAACCCTGATCGGACAACATAACTGTTTGCGGTTTGCAGCATTTCGTCTGATCAGGTTTTTCATGTGTTGGTTTCTCTCGCAACACGTGAGAAACCTAATCAGACTGCAGAACCCTGATCGGACAACATAACTGTTTGCGGTTTGCAGCATTTATGACTGGTTTACATGTCACCAAAATGCAATTATGGTCTCCTCTCCCTACGTCACATCAAGAAATTTCACCCCATGCGAGGCCCGCAGTTATTCATGAAACTCAGCTTTCTCGCTCATCCATTCCTGATTTGATCCATGGCGCCCGTGAAGGATCGGGCTGCTGAGGAGATCGGGCCAATCATTGCGAGATGTGTCATTGTGAATTTTATCTCGAAATGCTGGGGGCTTCTAGAAAACCTTTCCTGCCACTCTGCACCGACACAGCTCCTTGTCGTAATCAACCTCAAGAGCGGGTTTCAATGCCTGTCTTAGTTATCTCCCTCTAAATGCACAGACCCGCTTGATAGCCCACTGGGAGCTGCTGGTTTCCTATATTTATGGTTGGCCAGAACCGTATATATACGCCGTGTATGACCGTATATGTGTCGAAATCCCTGCAAAAATACTGTATTCCCGCTGCATATATACGGTTCTAGCTAGCCCTGCGTACATTGTTTTTTTGTGGGTATGCACGTGGGTTGGCTCTGTATCACTGTTTGATCCGTCTACAGCCTCCTCCCAGCCGGCAGCGTTATGCAGAACACGCAAACACACATCCACACACTCCTCAGCCCGGTGTCAGTGCTCTTAATAATTTACCCTTTACCTACCACAAGTGTGTTGGGGTCGTAATGGCTCTGGTTCCCCCGCACTTTCATTCAAGCCAGAATGCACGCATCCTCCGCCTTTTGCTGCGTGCGCTCGTGCGTGTGTATGTGTGTGTGTTTGTGCGTGCGTGTTTGTGCGTGCGTGCGTGCGTATGTGTGTATGTGTGTATGTGTGTGCTCTGCAGGACCACTAAGTGTTAGCTTGGTTTAGTTTGGATTTCCAAGTTATTCAAGCTGGGATGGCTGCTCTACCTTAAAAGATGAGATAAACGTAAAAACAGACCACGTAAAAAAGGGACTGAGATGCAAAAATGCCAACTCTAAATACACAGGACCACTTGGAGGGCAAGCAGTACCTGGGCTGGAAGGCTATTCGCGAGCGGTATGCTGAGCTGCTAACCAAGTACGGAGCAGGTGAGGAAAGAGTCACTTGAATGCATTGAGTACTGGCCGGTGTGTGCGTGTGTGTGTGTGTGTGTGTGAGTGTGTGCACTTGCGCGTGGTGTGGGGTTGTTGGAAAGTGCTCTGACTTGGTGGTCGAAAAAGAACAAGTGAACGCTCAGCGCCCTGCTGGTGTTAGCTTAAAGGACTTGTTATGCAGAATGTGTAGCTTAAAGGACTTGTTATGCAGAATGTGTGAGGATTGTCATGCAGAATGTGTGGGGAAGTGGGGAGGGGGGATACATGTGTGATGATGTTTGACTGTTGTGTGCTTGCTGCAAAAATGGCACATGCAAAGTTGTAGGGGTGAGTGTTTGTTCTCACAGACACGCACAATTTAAACACAAGCGTGCTAAAGAGCTGCGTAACTCGTGCGCGTTTTTTAACAACAATTTCCTGTGTGGCGTCATTTTTATTTCCTACGTGGGGTGCTGAACCTTCTGCTACCCTTAACAAGGCCATCTAATTCCTATGTTAAGACCAATAAGACGACTTCCCACAATCAAGGCCACCCCAATTAGCCTTGCACTACATCACCAACGAAATAATCTGCTCCTTCCCACATTTAAGTCCACCTCAAACAGCTGCGCACTATATCACCAACAACTTAGTCTGCTCCCTCCCACACGCGACTGTTCCCTCCCACACGCTAGGCCACCCCAAATAGCCGTGCACTGCATCTCCGACGCTTCGCTCGACTGTGTTCAACATTCCTATTAAGTTGTTGCTTGTTTTGAAGTTTCATTTTAAACTCGTTATTACATTATTATGTCTTTGCTTGTTTTGAGGTTACATTAAGCTTACAGTCGGTAAAAAAAATTGAATTGTTTTCACGTTCTTTCAGGTGGTGGCCGTGACTTCAGCTACCCTGCACCCTCTACACGCCCATCTGGTTCCTCTGTGGGGGAGCGCTCTGGTCGAGCAGTGAGCGCAGACCGTGACAGAGGTCGTGACGCAGACAGGGAGAGGGAGCGAGAGAGGTGATAATCCGGGGGGGGTGTTGCAAAGTAGGGAAATTGCTCTCCTTGGCATTTCCTTGAACCTTGAGGTCGTGATGCAGACAGGGAGAGGGAGCAAGAGAGGTGATAAACCGGGGGAAGGGGGGGAGGGGCGTGTGTTGGAAGTGAGGAGGTTGATTTGCCTGCTGTGAGGTAGGTTTGTGAGCGTGCCGTGGCAACAGACAGGGAGAGGGAGCAAGATAGGTGGGTTTGTTGTGTTCGCGTGTGAAGCATGTGGTTGGGGTGTGGGTATGTAAGCGCAGTCTAGCATAGAAAAGTGTGTTTGGGCTGGAGCGTGGCTGCAGTACAGACAGGGAGAGGGAGAGGGAGGGAAAATTGGGTTGAATGTGGGTGTTGCAGGTGGGGTGGGGATAGGGGTGGGTGTGGCATCCAGTCTCATCCTTTGTTTTATGTACATCAAAGGACCCTCGTCCCCCCCTATTTATGACCACAGATTGTTTGAGATAGGTGGTTATTGCTTCGAACTATGAACATTTCCCTCCTCAATTTTTCTTAAACCTCCAATTGATGCCCCATACTGTTTTTTCGAGGGGCATGGTGTCAGTCAGTACCATTGTTTGCCGTTTTGATGCTACTGGTGTAAATTTCGTTTTAGGTCAACACACAGATTACAATTTTCTATTTGTGTTTTGGCATGCAAGATACAATCCTGCTTTAAAATATTTCTGACCCTGCTCAGTCGTCGCTTGAATTTGTGCGTGTCACATGTTAATTCTATCCTTTTGTTTATTCTATCCATATGTTATGTGTATCCATATGTAATGTTTTATCCTATCTGTATGTTATGTTTATCCATATGTTAAGTTTATCCTACCCGTGCGTTAATCCTATCCTCTGTGTGTGGCATTGCAGGCGGGCACGGGACGCAGATCGTGAGAAGGAGCGAGAGCGAGAGAGGTGTGTGATCATGTGTGACGTCCTGTGTGTTTACGTGCGCGAGGTGTGCAGTGTGAGATGTATTGATCGCTCGCAATTGCGCAGACCACAGGACGTCGCTGCGACGCAGACCAGGAAGGAGGGAGTGACAGTGACAGAATTGAGAAGAAGGATATGCACGGAGATGAGGTAGATGAGGTGGATAACATGGCACGCTGCCGAAATTTGCGTGGTGTTTGAGACACGGCACACTGCCAAAACTTGCGTACTGCGGTCATTCTCCTTCAGATGCAATTGTTGAGCTGCGTGCCAAAACTCACATCACACAACGCGTCTGGAGGAGATGTGTCTCTCAAAGCATGGCACGCTGTCAAACTTTGCATAACGTTGCCATGCTCCTTCAAGTGCAGTCGCATGGCTGCATGCCAAACATCATACACCACACGATGTGTCCGAAGGGGATGTGTACCTCCTGCTGCCAAGCTTTGTGTATTATTGCCAAGCATTGTGTATTATTGCCAAGCTTTGTGTATTATTGCCAAGCTTTGTGTATTATTGGCAAGCTTTGTGTTATTATTGCCAAGTTTCTTAAGATGCAGTTGTTTGCTGCTAAAGGCACGACACGTAACAATTCTCGCTTACATTCCCAAATTTGATTGTGCATGTGTGTCCAGCTAGTACTTGAGCATCAATGCCAGTACAAGGTAGTCACCCCTTCCTCCCTACGTATGGAACTGTGGAGGCATCAACCCAAAGGCAAAACCGTCAGACAAACGCGCCCCGTGCACACATATGCTGGCCCATGCAATTAGCTATACCTACACCTCCACCCATGTCCGTCCATCCACCCCCACCATTACACGTACAAACACGTCCCCATGCTCACACTCATCCACACCCCCTCCCACCAATCGTGTCTTCATTTGCACTAACGCCAGCAAGGTCGCGAAGGTGACCGCGACAGTGAGCGTGACTTTCACATTCCCACGCTCACACTCATCCACACCTTCTCCCACCAATGGTGTCTTCATTTGCACTAACCAGCAAGGTCGCGACCGTGACCGCGACAGTGAGGGTGACTTTCACAATCCCACGCTCACACTCATCCACACCTTCTCCCACCAATGGTGTCTTCATTTGCACTAACCAGCAAGGTCGCGACCGTGACCGCGACAGTGAGGGTGACTTTCACAATCCCACGCTCACACTCATCCACACCTCCTCCCACCAATGGCGTCTTCATTTGCACTAACGCCAGCGAGGTCGCGACCGTGACCGCGACAGTGAGGGTGACTTTCACATTCCCACGCTCACACTCATCCACACCTCCTCCCACCAATGGTGTCTTCATTTGCACCAACGCAGGCGAGGTCGCGACCGTGACCGTGACAGGGAGCGTGACTTCCACATTCCCACGAGCCGAGGCGACAGGGATAGAGGAGGGAGGGAGCGAGAGCGCGATCGTGGTAACAGGGAATATGGTCGAGAGGTAAGTGAGATGCGTGCATGTGCGTGCGTGCGACCTTGCGCATGTGTGCTTTGTGGGGGGCACAGCACCCCTGCTGGGGTGGTGTCCCACGTCGAGGTGAGTTGCTTACCTGAGTGGGTTTTGCGACAAAGGGTCTCTGCTCTCGTTGGTGCGCTGGAACACGGCGACTTGAGCGGCAGGCAGTCAGTTGTGTATAGCAGCAGGCAGTCAGTTGTGTAGCAGCAGGCACTCACTTGCGTAGCAGCAGGCAGTCACTTGTGTAGCAGCAGACAGCCACTTGTGTAGCAGCAGGCACTCACTTGTGTAGCAGCAGGCAGTCACTTGTGTATAGCGGCAGGCAGTCACTTGTGTATAGCAGCAGGCAGTCACTTGTGTATAGCGGCAGGCACTCACTTGTGTATAGCAGCAGGCAGTCACTTGTGTAGCAGCAGGCAGTCACTTGTGTAGCAGGAAGAACAGGCACTTGTGTAGCAGCAGGCAGTCTCTTGTGTAGCGGCAGGCACTCACTTGTGTAGCGGCAGGCACTCACTTGTGTAGCAGCAGGCACTCACTTGTGTAGCAGCAGGCAATCTCTTGTGTAGCAGCAGGCAGTCACTTGTGTATAGCGGCAGGCAGTCACTTGTGTATAGCGGCAGGCAGTCACTTGTGTATAGCAGCAGGCAGTCACTTGTGTAGCAGCAGGCAGGCACTTGTGTAGCATGAAGAACAGGCATCGTGAGCGTGGGATAGAAGCGGTGTGTCCTGAACTTTGAAGGGTCGGGCTGCAAACTCTGTTTCGACCAGCAAAAGAAGAGAGGCAACAACAGGGCAGCCGTAGCTGCAGCCTCCTTCCTCCTGCCCTGCTAGGAAGCTACTCGTATGATCACACGCTTGCTCAAACCAAATGGTTTGTCCTCTGCAGTCATTTGTGGGGTGAGTGCTTTTTCGGGGCTTCTTGGGTTGAAACCGCTTGGTGGATAAGTGTTTCTCCTTTGCTCTTGCTCTCACCCCTTTTGCCTGTTGTAAGCAGCAGGCAGGAGTACTCATCCAATCTATTTACTCGTAATGGTTTAAGGGCTGCAGCCGTTCTGCTGCGCCCTGCTGCTGTTGCTGCTGCTGCTGCTGAAAAGGTGTGCGTATCTATTTACAAGTCTGGTGAAACCTCACAAGGTGCGAAGGGAATGAAACCACCGCGCTTTTTAATCAGTCGTCAGAAGAAGAAAAAACGTTCACGTTCAGAAAGGGGAATGCTCTCTAATTCTTGTGACGGAGTAGCGGCTAAATAGTGTGAGCTCACAGGTGTGCGGCGAGTATTGCTCACGCCTGTCTCTGTCCTGGCATCCTGGTTAACCCTATTTCTGGTGCCCGTAACCCTAAACCTGGTGCTGGCAAATACGTTGTCAATTGTGGCTCAACTTCTGCCTGTGCAACTTCTGCTTGATGCCAACCACCACAGTACGATCGGAGGCGATGAGCTTTATTGCGCGGAGGCCCAACAACCCCCAAGTAAGCGACTGGCTGAGTGATTGGCGCTGCCTCTGATTCTTCAGCTTCTCCCGACGTGGCAGGAGCACGTACGCTGAGGCAAGTGTGTGGTGTGAAAAGCAGCAGCAGCGCAAACATCAGGAGAGCGCAGTAGCAGCGGCAGCAACGGCAGCAGCAGTGAGTTTTACACAGTGTTTTGCCCTGTGAGGAGGTCGCTGTGAGGAGCACGAGGCAAGTCTGGCCTGTTCGAAGCACGGCGTCAGCTGCTAAGTTTCTCACGTGCTTTTTGTTAAGAGTCCTAGCAGGAAAGGCAGGTGCCTCAGTTTGTGACTGGGCAGGGACGAGGTGCGGGCATGGCATGCTAAGTGTTTGCTTTATCGCAGCCCATCGCCAAAGTGCACCAGGCAAGTGTGTTGAGGTTTGAGATGCTAGTTTGCTTTGCTGCTGTGATGATGCCATCGCACTTTAGCAGGTGAGGCCAACGTTTGTTTTGAAGGAACACATTTTTTTCGCTCTCTGACAGAGCAAAGTATGAGGACTGTCCTTTCGTTCTTGTGAAATAGCCTCAATTAATGCCTCATTTTAACAATGCTGTTGTTATATAATAAGCAGAAAAAAAGGATGGCGGGAGCCTTTAATTTTTACATCTATAAATTGTTGGTTTGCACCTGTGGGAAGAGTTATTTAATCCCCTGACAAGCATTTTCTTGAGGTCTCTGGCCTGGCATGGTCTTACGACATCACCAAACCTTATTGTAAGGGAAACTGCCGTCGGCCTGTCAAAGAAGTGACGGGACTTTAATTTTAATTGGAATGGTTACAGGATTTACAGAATTTACAGATAAACAGATAAAGCCATCATGAAATGGTTACAAATGGATACAGTAGGGGGTGAGCTTCAGCCAGGTTGTTTGGCTGATCGGCTGATGACTGGTCTCGGCCAGCCACAAATTAATTCATAAGTTAAGAAAGAAAGAGAGAAAGTCTAGTGTTCTGCCGAGAAAGGAAATTATGAACAAGTTGTTGACCAGTTGCAGCAAAAAGGGTTTGGCAGCTGAAAAGTCCTCAGAAAAAGGCGTAAACAGAAAGGGAAAATGTTTCATCAGCTCACTAACTCGATGGTCTTGGCAAAATAAAAGAGCACGCACCTCGTTCTGAACATGTTCATCTTCACCAGGACATTGGTCACATACGCGAGAACCATCTTCAAGAGTTACAAGTTGAGCCGTCATTCAAAACGACTGCTAGGCTGCAGCCTGCGTATGTAAAACGTGTAAAAAACTGGGATAATTGTTGTTGTAGCACCTACAAAAAAACCTTAGAAAGGGAAAAAAGGCACAACCTCGTTTGTGACATTGCACTGAATAATAGTTTCGTTTAGTTTGGATCACAAAGGCCTCCAGTCTGGCATGGCTGCTCAACCTATAAGTCCCAACAAATAAATCAATCAAAAAGATCGACAGCTGCATCTAATAAATTTGTAAACTTCCGAGTTATGCTGAAAAACAAAACCTTTGATATCACCTTCAGAAATATTATCAAATAAACGGATGAACTGGTGCCGTAAATGTTCGGTACCGATACATGAAAAAATAACGTGTTTCTCATCTTGAATATAATCCCCGTTTTCACACAAATTGCAAACACGTGCACTCCTGTCCAGACTCCTGCCATATAAACCAGTTTCACACTCCAACCCATGTCCTCGAATCCTTAACCGAGCTACGTTCCTCATGACACTTTTGCTCAGAGCCATCTTCAAATACTCCGGCAAGACAAATGGTGCACGTGCATCAGAAACCGGTCTCTCAGGCAAAGCAAACCAGTTGTGATAAGGGTAAGGGTAAGGGTTACACAGCTATATCCGCCAGCGAGGGCAGTTGAGCTATAGCAAAAAAAAGGCAGCTTCAAGAAGAGAAGGAGGCCAGACTGAACAAGACACCAGAAAAAGAGACAAGG
>Ga0307947_1001826_pt1:0-10000 | contig 16986 bp, 16 predicted proteins | sample OrgLakmetagen232_FD_201840 | JGI IMG/M metagenome (GOLD analysis project Ga0307947, IMG submission 201840) | Saline water microbial communities from Organic Lake, Antarctica - #232 | ecosystem: Environmental > Aquatic > Non-marine Saline and Alkaline > Saline | place: Antarctica: Organic...
GGGGGTGCAGGGGGGGCGCAGCCCCCCCTGAATTGTCTAACTCATTTGAATGCCGCTCTTCATTGCAAAGACCAGGCTGCTCAGAAATGGTTGAACAGGAGCAGTGGGGTGCAGAGGGAGCGCAGTCCCCCCTGAATCGCTCTCACTACATTAGGTTCAACTTCAATGCAGGTTGCAGCGCAGGCTCCGCCCCAATTTTTTTGATCCGCAGGATCACACCCTACTTGTTTGCTTGAATGCGCTTATTGCTCATAGGCATCTGCTCACATGGCCATAGCATCCTGAACACATGCATACACACACATGCACGCATGCACACATACACAAGCGTAGGGTGCCGAGGCAGTACCTTCCCGTCTGAGCACCCACTCAACCAAGTCCCTGTCATCTTCCCTGAGAGACGGAGCATACGGCCTGCTGCATCGCACCATCACGCCACTACAGCACAAGCCCACTCCCTCCTCGGTACATTTTATTTGTTGCATAAACTATTTTGTACACGAGCTTGAGCAGTCACGAGCGGAAAAGGGAAGGAAGTGAGTGCTCATAAATGTTGTACACATGTAGTTTGCACACTCTTGTTTCTTTGACGTGTAAATAAGCTGCAATATTCTCAATCGTTAACTAGTGTCAAGGGCAGGTTTGTGCAATTTGCAGGAATCAGGAAAGCGGTCAGCCGCGCCATATATGCACTGCTTCTGATTGAAATCACCAAACCACTACTGGATTGTTGATGGATCTTTCATCCATACATGTCTTTCAATAATCACATGTCTGGCAGACATTTGCAATGCGTCCAATGTGAATGGCAGTGCAAGATCTCGTCCTTCCCCCGCATTCCCCTCCCGGCCGGATTTCTCACGCCCTCTGGCGACAGGCCATTCTGGGTGCCTGAAGGACCACTGCCTTTGATAGGTGAGACCCGGCTGGTATGCCTCTGATAGAGTGTTTTTAATTAAGTTACAGCTTTCAGAGTCTTTTACGTTCAAATTATTCACGGCAAAGTGCATTACTTCTGATACTTGCACGTCGGCAAGGAGTTTCTTAGCACTTGATGACACACACACACACACACCAGAAAAACATCCAGATATACACAACCCGCTTATATTCACACCTGATGGTCTGCACTAAGTCCTCTGCTGCTTCCCTCTTATTATCTATAACTGATGGGAGCGCATGACAACACATAGTTCCAGCACGAGCAAGGAAGCAAACAGATGGCCCTGCCTAAGTGCATACATGTCTCGTGCCGCTGCCTGTTGCTTGTAGCTTTCGCCCCTTCACTTGCAGCATTTCCACCTGTTGCTTGTCACTATTGCATCCCTGTGCAATATATGCTTCCTGTGGTTCTTGAAAATTAAAAACGGTACGCAGGCAGTAAAACCCACTTCCCACTTTAATAAAGGAAAAGGAGCCACTTTGGTACTGGGTACCGCTAATTTCCTCCACCACAAAGGAAAGTAAAGAGGTCAATGGGATCAAAAGGGTTGCAGGCTTGACCTGAAACCGGATCCCGATCAGAGGTGGTTGTTGCTTTTCCCTGTTACTTGCAGTTTCTGCCACCTGTTGCTCATCCATGTGCAGTATCGGCTACCAACTTTTGGCAGATTTAAATCTGAGTTTTGTGCAATCTCTGCCACTTGCTCCGATGCAAGTGTGTGTCTACCTACCTAATGTTTTACGCACGCAGCCTAGCAGTCGCACGTTTTGACTGATGGCTTCATCTGTAAACTCTGTAAACTCTGTACCTACCTCCCACACCTCAAGCTGCCTGTAAGCTTTCCTTTATGTTATGCACTCTACTTTATACAAGACATATTCCCTGAATGCAGACCCCAGCACAAAGTTCATCCCCCTCCCAGAGACCACGGGCTACGAAGGCTACTGGAGCAAAGTGCGTCACAGAGAGCAATTAATAATAAGGAAGTAAAGACTACGCTGTTACCAATCATTGTGCACTTGGGACAGGCACTCAATTAGTGTGCACACTAGTCATTGTGCTGTGCTCAAGTAGTGTGTACACTAGTCATTGTGCAGTGCTCAAGTAGTGTGCACAATAGTCATTGTGCTGTGCTCAAGTAGTGTGTACGCTAGTCAGTGTGCACACTTGTCATTGTGCATTCGGGACAGACGCTCAAGTAGTGTGCACACTAGTCAAAGCCCCACCAAAAAGCAAATTTAATAATTAAAACCCCGACACAAAAGCCATTCCTTTAGTTTGAGGCCACCACGGGCTTTAAGGCTACGGAGCAAAGTGCGTCAATTTATCACAACCCTGTAGAATCAAGGTAGCCTCTCTTTTCCTAATTCCATGTGATAAGTGTCTTTCGCTGCCTGCATGCTATTCTTTCCTTTTTCGTTAGCAAGGTTTCCCACAGGGAAGCAAGTGTCAGAATCAAGAAGCTGCTGTGCCTTTAACACAGTTCAAGCCTTTCCTTTGACATGCTCAAACTGCTTTTCCCTCGTCAAGTTACTTACCTTAGACACAAAACATCTGCTCTACTCCAGGTCCAGTCAGAGTCCTCGCAAGCCCCAATGCCTATTGACGTCATGATGAATGCAAACTACATTGCTCGCAAAGCCCATGAAAGCATCAAGGGCATCAAGGTGGGTTCGATGTTTACCTTGCTTCACCGTATTGTAGACCCAAGCGGCAAAAGTGTGTGTGTGTGTTTGAGTGTGTGCATTACCTCCTTGTTTAACCAGACATTCTGCCACGCTTGGTTTAGACAATGATTTTATCTGACAATGCCCACAAAAAGGTTTAATTGGGGAACTAAATATACAAACAAACAGGGTATGGAGCCAATTTTAAGATAATTTGGACGCGCGTGGCTTAAGTAATAATGCACAAAGTCTGGCATAGTAGATGGCATTGGTGATCCCTATATTGTGCCACACCAAACCACACAAGTTTGGGGGCTACTATATAATCAATACTTCACCTGCTTTGCCAGTTGCTGTCTCTGATGGGCGAAAAGGAAATAGCTACACGAGCAGTAAGACAAAGCAATGAGGATATGAAGGAGGCACCCGATTCACTGCATGTGCCCAGCATTTTACATCATCTGTTAGATGTCCTATCATTGTACATTGTATAACTTCAGATCTCTGACAGCCCAGATCAGCTCATGATCCATGCCAGGATCACGGTCATGGGAATGGCCCACATTCACAACGAGTCCTACAGGAAGGACGGCAGTGTGTCTACGGGTAAGTGTATTTTTACCTTGGTTCTTTGTCTAAAAATGTGTGTGTGTGTGTGTGTGTGTGCGTGTGTGTGTGTGTGTGTGTGTGTGTGTGCGCGTGTGAATGTTTTGTTTTTTTCGAGATATCTTACCCTTCTGACGGCCCAAAGGAAATAAAAAGGCCGCTGTAATGCAAACAGAGGGTTACAGCACTTACAATTAGAAGCTGGAAGATGTGGAACGGGTTACTTGCTCATGGCACCATAGAGAGGTACAACTTTCGACAAGAACGAGAGCCTTCCCTTTGTTTACAGAAGGCCTTCCCTCTGTTCTCACAAGGCCTTCCCTCTGTTCACAGAAGGCCTTCCCTCTGATCACAGAAGGCCTTCCTTTGTTCACACAAGGCCTTCCCTTTGTTCACAGAAGGCCTTCCCTTTGTTCACAGAAGGCCTTCCCTCTGTTCACAGAAGGCCTTCCCTCTGATCACAGAAGTCCTTCCTTTGTTCACAGAAGGCCTTCCCTCTGTTCACATAAGGCCTTCCCTTTGTTCACAGAAGGCCTTTCCTTTGTTCACATAAGACCTTCCTTTTGTTCACAGGCCGCATGCGACGTGATGTCAAGCCTGGGCGAATGGAGTTTCAAGGCTTTTTCACAGAGGACCATCAACTGGTGTTTGTGTGAGTAAACGCTGGGCGTAATTCCCCTCTTAAAAGAAGTAAAGGTCCAGTAGCTAGATAGCCACATTATATAGCACGTGCTGATAGCTAATGTGTGTGAATTAAACGATTATCATGCTGCCCACCAATTGGCACGTACAGAGTGCGGTCCTTTGGCATGGGCTGCAATGAGCCAGACACGATGGGCATGGAGGTCATCACACTCAGAGAAAATGTAGGTATACTTTAGGCACCCTTTCCTTTGCTCTCCACTTCTGCAACTGCGGCATGCTTCTGTGAGGACACAAGTCAGCGTGTGTAGAGTGCCTGCGAGTTGTTTTACAGGCAAAGAGCAGTGAGTACTGATTTGTTTGCATGGGGGGTCTTATGTTCGTCACCTTAACAATCTGGGCATTGCGATCAAGGCATTTCACTCCACCTGTGATTCTCCTTCATCACACAGGGTAGCAAGCTCACATTCTCCTTCACATTCTCCTTCACATTCTCACATTCTTCACATACAGGGTAGCAAGCTCACATTCTCCTTCACATTCTCCTTCACATTCTCACATTCTTCATCACACAGGGTAGCAAGCTCACATTCTCCTTCACATTCTCCTTCACATTCTCACATTCTTCATCACACAGGGTAGCAAGCTCACACTCTCCTTCACATTCTCCTTCACATTCTCACATTCTCCTTTATCACACAGGGTAGCAAGATCACACTCTCCTTCACATTCTCCTTCACATTCTCCTTCATCACACAGGGAAGCAAGCTTTTATGTTTTCAGGGTTGCTTTGTAGGCGACAAGAGCGCCACCCAGCAATTTGTGGCACTCCGCACCGCCACCCCTGCACACCATAGCTAGTAGATGCAATTTGTGTATTGTAGCTGCTGTGTGTTCAAACCTTGACTGGATGAATTGGTGTAGGAATTGAAGACATTGCACAGGGAACGCAGATACAGATGTTACAGATGTTGTGGATCTCAGGATATGGGAGACGTCTAAGAGTTGTGGCGTCTTACTAGTGGCTTTTCAGCTTTGAGTAGCAGCTATCATTACCCCTGGTGCATTACTTTGTAGGTGCTGAACACTTTTTTGGCTGATTGCAAGACTAGCGGGCCCATTTCATCTGGGCAATAGAGACTAGAAGCTGTGTGTTCTACTAGACCTCGTAACAGGTCTGTGATCAGAGGTCTGTTAAATAATGAAGGCCCATATAAAAATTGTTTGGACAAACATTTGCGGCATGCAATGCAATTCCATCTACTGATCCAAGGTGTACGACTCTCTGCTTCAGTGACCCATTGAAATGACAACTAACGTAGGGGGACAAAAAGGGGGTATATCAAAAAAGCGTGCAATCACCAAGGGCAACATGACACTCCGTGATTAAAAGTCCGACACTGCTCTTTTTAGCTAGGATCAGCATCTGTAAGGTACACAGTGCACAAATTTGATTGGGGTGCCGCAAGATATCTTCCAAGGTTGCCATGACGAACTGGAGGATTTAAGTCAAATTTGTTTGTGAGGGGAAGTTTGTATAAACATTTACATCAAAGAAAAAACTACGCTGGCATTGAAAAGTCACTCCCTCCTTAAATTAAGGAAAAGGAGCCACTTTGGTACCGGGTACCATTAAACTCCTTCACCAATAGATTAAGAAAAATTGGGGATCAAGAGGGTTGCAGGCTTGACCTGAAACCGGCTTCTGATAAGAGTTAATAATAGTGTTGGAAAGGGCGCTTCTGGTATGGACAAGTTTGGCAGCGTAATTGACAGAACGTGCATGAAGCTTGGAAACAACTTTCTGAACTCTTTGAGAGTCGAGAACCAGCATGTGATTGTTGTAGATGGTGCCACCGTCTCCCAAAAGGATGGTGTGGAGGGTAGCGGAGACTCCTTGAAGGATGGAGCAGAGGCCTTTGTGTTGTTCCTGCGTGGCAATCAGCTGGTTCTGCTGTCTAGTGTCCTCACATTAATTGATCTCGAGGCGGATGTCACGTTGGAGAATGCTGAGATCTTTAGGTCGGTGCTGTCTGGAGAAGATGGATCTGCTGGTGGCGGCTGGCGGTGCTGCTGAGGTGCTCCCGGTCTCCCTCACTTGCCCCCTGCCACTCCTAAGAACCCACTCCCCTTCATTGCTAGCCTGTTGCTTTTTTGTCTCCGCGGATAAATGATGGAAGCAACCGGTACAGCATTTTGACGGCTGGAGGTAAACCTATTTTTGTCTAAGGAGCGGGGTGAAAGAGCCACTTTGGTATAATACTGGTTTCAGCTGTATTGGGAATAATCTGAAGATTTTGCTTAGCTGGCCGTTTGCCTATAGCCTTGGAGACAAAGCAAGATCCTAAGGAGCCTGTTTTGATGATGGCCTTGAAGATCATGCTGCATGCTAAGTTGTGTCTCTCAGTGATCACATTTCTTATTTGCGTGTGTTGGCATCCACAAAGGATATGCAGGGCACTGTCTAGTTGAGGGCAGAGGGGGCAAGATAGGCTTATTGAGTACTTAAACCATACCACATGCTTTTGGTTGTACAGGGTTCCTGCACTGTACTTCATGATGATGCACTTGGTTTTAACAGGGACATAGGATGCTGTTAGGTAAGTGTTGCTAGCGGCTCCGTTGGCAGTGCCATTTTTAATAAGGGTCTGGTAGAATTCATGATAGTTTGCTACGGTATTGGTATTTCCTAGTTTGTGGAGGGTGTGTGTATGTATGCTTGCAAGACGTCATGGTAGTTGGATAGGTACCAGAGCCTTGAGGTAGGTGACTGGGCTGTGTTTGGGTGACTTTGTACGATTCCGTGTTCTATATATTCTTTTGCAAGCCAGTAGATGTTGTAGAAGGGACTCCCCTCTGGGCCGGCTGTTTTGATAGAGGTAACCGCAACGTCAGAGTAGGTTGTGATTGTTTTTCTAGCAAGAGCATCAGCACAATTGCTGCTCATTATACCTGCGTGGGATTTGACTTTGTACAAAAGCGGGGCTATTACTTGCACATCACTTGCTTACAAAATGGTCATACTTCTTCACCTCACAATTTAATCAGGCCTCGTGAGCCAGTCTGGTCCAAAGTTTGGGATAAATAACTGCATTTGCATATGAACCTTGCCTGGAAGCAACTTTCTTGACCCTTTGCTCAGAATGTAACATTTTGCATTTATAGCCCGCAACAGACATCAGAAAAAGCACACAACCAACGTCAACCTCTTATCCAGCTTCTACGAACAAGGAGTCTCCGAGGCATCTCTTGAAACAACAAAGTCACACTTCATGTTATGCTTCTTGGAGTCGGGGGCACAATCTACAATCAGTACACCATAACTACTCTACTAAACTTAGGCATCCCCACGCACAAAATGCACCAACTAGCTACTAAACTGCACTGCCATGCAATAAAAAGCTTAAACAAGATTACAAAAACAAGACACAAAATACACCTTAACAACAACAGTGATAATGGGGGATCTGATGGGGGGGTTACTGGTAGAGCGGCTGGCTTCAGGAGGGCTAAACGCAGGCCGGATCGCATGGCTGACAACCCGCCGGATCCTCATTAGTCTCTGTTGTCTCTCTTTTTCGTCTTTTGGTGGGGATCTGGCTAGTGTGATCACTAGTTGAGAGCCTTTCCTTAATGCACGCTGGTGACTTCCAGCATAGACTTTTACTTTTACTTTACTAAGCACAGCTTGGCGTTATCTTGGCTCTACCTGACAAATAAAGACGCATGCAGTACATGAGGAGCTCCTTTTTCTCTGCTGCTTGCCTAGTGTGTCCAGAAGCATTGTCAACATATCATCAGCCATTATTCTTTGTATGGTAATGTGTCTTCTCTGTTTTGCAGCTCACATTTCCCGACCCTATTCTCTCAATACTACGAGGAGCAGCCTGGCCCAAATCATGCTCCGCTCCCCCAACAATGCTCAGCGTACTCAGCCCAGCATCAGAATTGGCTGAAACCTTTGCGGCGTCTCTTCTTCTGTGTTTTTGAGTGTTTTGTCAGTGGTGTTTTGTACCTAAAAGGTCTTAACTTTGTTAGTGGATAGGATTGCTGCAGTATTTCCTATTATGTCTTTGGTAAGCATTTTCCATTGGCAGTCCGTTTTCAATTGGTTTTTAATGCGATATTCCTCATCCGCATAAGCAGGTGAAAGTTGCTGTCCTAGGCTGCTTGCCTTCACTTTTCATTAGACATAAAGTCAAGCAACAAGAGGTCGATTAGGCAATGAACTTTCAATCCTAGTTCATGAAGAGGTGTGACTCGCTCTTCACATACGTAGCTCTCAGTAACCTATCCCTTGCGTGCAAAAGATGCTTGTTTCCCATGTTCAACTCCAGGCGTGCCTTTTGGTGGACCTGTCCTCGATTACTACTGATTTCCGTTGAACTTTGCCCTGGCTGATCATGCTAATTACTTCACATTTACTTTGTTGCTGACTGTGCCCATTATGCTAATCATGCTAATAACTTCACATTTACTTTGTTGCTGACTGTGCCCAGCCAAAAATGCCCGTCAGCTTTACATACAGGTAAGTCGTTTTTTCACGTTTTCATGTATGGGCACCTAACATGCACGGCATCAGGTTTACAACCAATTGTTTAATGATGATCTGACGGTGGTGTCAAAGGTCCTGTTTTTCATCATAACTCAGATGTTTACAAGTTCATAAGTATATAAGTATATCGCTATATATACCTCAGGGGGCATCTGAACGGAAGCTTCAAAAAAGCTTGTAACCACACCTAGCTAGTGCTAAGCAAACAAACGGGAAAGAGATGGAATGATGAAAGGATCAAGTTTGGGGAAGAAAAGGCGAGAAGTTGGAAGCCAAAAGGGAGCCAAAGTATGACCTAAGAACTAACAGATCAGGTTTGGTCTGAACACAGGGAGTCTTGAAGGAAGCAGTGCCAGTGCACCACAGAAAACAAGCCGAAGATCAAGCTAGATCTACTAGAAGCCAGAAACAAAGCAGCAAGCGGGTAGTAGGAGGCGCGAGCAGATTCTATTTCAGAAATATGGGCAGAGAGTCAAAATTGTTTATTTGTTTGTCTAGATGAACCTGCCACCCAACCACGAGAGTCTCAAGGAATCGCAACATCGCCGCAACAAGGCGGGCGCCTTGGGTTGTTGTCACTGATTCTGTTCTTGCTGGGGCTGCTTGGGCTGGTTTCGTTGATGCTGGTGCTGCTGGCTTGGCTGGTGCTGGCTTGGCTTCTTGGCTGATGCTGATGCTTGTGCTGTTGGTTTCCTTCCTCCCCTTCGGTTATACATTCTGGTATTCAGTGAGCACGCCAGAATTGCTTGTTGTGGCTCTCCATTAGGCTCTTTTTAATGTCTCAGGTTTTGCCTTTCTTCATTCATTCATCACCTCTTACTCAAAATCACTTTTCTAAGACATAAAAAGGCACTGGATGAGACCAGTTCTTAATTTTTACAACCATACGTTTACTTAACGCTGGCTGATCCAGCAATGCCTATCGGCCCAACATGTGTGGCTGCCGGTTACCCCCTTTGTAAACCCTTTGTTTGCAGATGCCCCTGAGGCATATATAGCGATGTAACCTTACACCTTAGTTGGCTTGAATGATGCTGCTGGCTTGGCTGGTGCTGCTAATTTAGAAGGCAGGAGGATGCACAACTTATTAGTGCCTGGTAGGTAATGTGTCCATGGGCGTCCGTATCTCGATTTTTGCCCCACAACTCTGCAACACTTCAGTTTCAGGTCTTGCTTATGACTATGCAGATGGATGCCTGCTTTATAAAGGAGCAGATTGGTACCCCCTTTGTCTGGGTGGGGGCACTGGAAGGGGGGTTTGGGGGGTGGGTCAGGGGGGTCAAGCCCAAGAATAGGACGTGCCTTGCTTCATAATCTTTTTTCCTGCCTCCTGGCGGGGGCATGCACAACCTGTCGGAAGGGGTTGGCCTGGGTCAGGGAGGCTTCCAACAGGCAGGTGGGAAAAGTTCATAAGTGCAGATGTCGATCCACCAGGCAGGTGGTACAAGTTCATAAGCGCAGCTGCCAATCTTTTTGATTAGTTTTTTGTTGGGACCGTTAGATGGAGCCATGCCAGACTGGAGGCCTCTGTAACCAACCTAATTTCACCAGCCATACCAGTTAACCTCTTTTTAGCTTTGAGACAGA
>Ga0307947_1001826_pt1:15000-16986 | contig 16986 bp, 16 predicted proteins | sample OrgLakmetagen232_FD_201840 | JGI IMG/M metagenome (GOLD analysis project Ga0307947, IMG submission 201840) | Saline water microbial communities from Organic Lake, Antarctica - #232 | ecosystem: Environmental > Aquatic > Non-marine Saline and Alkaline > Saline | place: Antarctica...
CAGCAGGCAAGTACACCTCTACTTATTGCCAAAGCTTGCAAGGTAGTCAATCATGGGCAACCCCATTGCTCTGGCACCCCTGCACACGCCTGCTCCCTGCAATATCCCTTGCACATCCCTTTGCACACACCTGCTCCCTGCAACAGCCCTTGCACACCCCTTTGCACACACCTGCTCGCTGCAACCTCCCTTTGCACTCACCTGCTCATACACGGCTATGGCGGCGTTTGAGAAGGTTTGGCCCAGCATGTGCACGAGATCACAGCTGTGAGAAGGCTCCATGTACACAAGCACGCACTCTGACAATATCAATGTTGGCGCACTGTGAGCACAGGTCCAAAGTACACTGTAAATCCTAAGTGCACTGCAAATCGAAAGCGCACCGCAGTGTGAGCACAGGTCCGAAGTGTATGCCTAAGGAAAACAACAACAACAACACACATTTGTGTTTTATTAGTCTCGGCAGAGCTGTTATTTGTTCCTTGGGATTGATTTTGTACCGACCTCCAAAAAACAATTTTGGTCAGCATTGGTCACTTGCTTTTTATCTTTAGGTACACAGGCGATTGTCGGGGGAAGCATGAGACCCAAATCTACACAAACGTTGTGGGCAAGGACACACAGGGTTTAAAGGCAATGAGGATGCAGGCGGCAAACAGGGTGGCAGGGCAAATCACTGCTAGAGTTGGCCAGAGTTGTGTATAAAACGTATAATACCGTGTATATGAACATTTCCCTGCTATGACTACCTTATAAACACCGTACATATATGGTTCTGGCCAACTCTACTCATTGCCCTTTTGCACGTGTTCATGGAAGCAACAGATAGGATTGCTACACCGTGAGTTTGACACAGGTATTTAGAAGTCGTAAGCAGGTGGCACACATGCAGGTGAAATTGAGTGATGCATGCAAGTTCAACATAGCGAACGCACACAGAAATTGCATTTGAATGATACCGTACCTTCCCTTACTCATCCCGCACCCTTAATTTCAAAATCTTGCACCTTCCCTGCACCCCCAGACTGCATATTTTTGCCCTTCCTGCATCAACCCCGCAGAGCCTTTAGCCCTATTCAGCACCAATAAGCTTCACAATCAACCTCAATGAAAGAGAACACCGCCTGAGTAAACGTCCTTCCATGCGTGTTGTTTGCATGTGAGTTTGCTCTCTGTTCTGCTACTGCCCAGAATCTCAAGATTTGCTTCCTCTTCTCTAGCCACTATCACTGCTGCTGCTGCTGCTGCTTATGCGTGCTGCTGGTGTTGCTTAGGTGCGGGCAGCCGTGGTGCGTGACCTCGTCTGCCCCACCTGCTCATATTTTATCTGCTGGGTTGCTTTAACCTGCTCTACATGCGCAAGCGTTGGTCCTCTTCAACCCCTACGCCTTCCTCTTATTCTTCTTCCCCCTGCCACACAGCTTCCCCCTCATGAGCGTCAATGCCTTCGTGCATAACAGCTGTGCCCCTGAGGTCCAAATTGTGAGGTCTGTAGCAATCTTTGACCTGCCAATCGGCCTTTTATTGGCTGCCTCCTCCCCCTTAGTGCTCAGCCCGATCCGCTTTTGCTTCCTGGCTCAGACGGTTGCCCTGCTGCTCGACTGTCGCCGCGGCTGCTTTCAGGGATTTCCCCTTGGGAGCAACCGGTGCTGGGGCTGGGGCTGCTGAGGCTGAGGCTGAGGCTGCCTGGTGCTGTGGGACAGGGGTGGGGCGAGGGGTACCTCTCACTGTTCATGACCGGCAGCGGCTCAAAAAGGGTTAATTTCACCAACCCCGCACAACCCCGCAGGGTCAAAATAGATACCGTAGGTTCACGATCACTTCGGAAATTAATTAATTATTTGGCCAGAAAACGAAAATTTTTATTAATTCTTGGAGGCCTCTCCGAACTGAATTCGAAGTGATAAATTAATTATTTATAGTGATTTTGAGGGTGATATCGAAATGAGCTCCAAGCGCGCCAGTGTGAACCCCTGGCCGGGTTCT